>QWCK01002644.1_pt1 | contig 23497 bp, 24 predicted proteins | sample 1972571 | NCBI WGS metagenome assembly QWCK01 (sample SAMN09866710, study PRJNA288562) | Human gut metagenome isolate term2_stool, whole genome shotgun sequencing... | isolation source: gut | host: Homo sapiens | place: USA: California | reverse complement strand
CTTCTCATTCTCTAAAGCGTGATCAATAAGTTCCTGGGATTCTGTAATTGCTCCAACTACCAGTGCAAGTTCTGGAGAAATTGGTTGATTTTTGTATAAGCTGTTGATTTTTTCATAATCACGATTATAAATAGAGCTGCTAAGATCAAATACAGTATTTATATCGGAATTATGAAAATGTAAATCTTTACAAGATCGCATTTGGATAAGATTAAATTTATAATCAGAAAAAATAAATTTCAACTTATCAGGAATATCTAACATATCAACTAATGAAAGTGGACCATCCCACTCCTTTTCGCCATAGTATATGCAAAGTGTTACCATTCCATGCAGACGATCTGTTTTTCTGAATTTTGATAAAAATTCATCCGTAGAAGCAAAGTTTCTTTCTTTTTTATTCTTAGCTACAATCTCATTATACTCCTTTTGATAAGAAAATGCATCCCCTATCATATGACGTAATGGCATTGCATAATGAATATGAGATTGATTTTCAAGACCTAGAATCATAAAGTCGATTCCATAAGCTGTCTTTTTTACTACATCTAATATTTTTTGGACAGTTTCAGCATGACCATTGAATTTTAACATGGAAGAAACATCAGTATCTACTTCTGTTAGATCATCAGGTTTTAATATTTCTTTGCCATTAAATAAGAAAGTATTAAAAAGATCAGCAAATCGGTCATTGTTTTTCCAAAAATTTTTTAATATAGTATCTTGTTTGATTTTATTTAACTTAGCCGTAGTCAGTACCTCCATTTCGAACATCTGTTTATGATATATAGCCAATATAACACAGATAAAGAGAAAAATAAAACAAAAAATGGAAGAATTAATTTCTTTAAAAAATACGTTGAAAAACCGAACATATAGGTAAATCAGATCGAGATATATGTAGAAGGGAAAAATTCCCTTAATGGTACATTGATAACTAAATATAATCCTACAAGACGTGTAAGGCAACAAAGCCCTTCAATGGATACGCCATGATGATGAATTATTCATTTGATTTACTTTGCGCCACGGTGGCGCAAAGTTGAAGAAGATAAATCGGAGCGGATAAATATCTGATTGTAAAAAGAAAATGGAAAATCTTTGGCGAAGATGTTGCCTTTAAATAATGATACTTCTGATACAGATCAGTCCATAGAGATGGTGAGATTCCAATGCGGTCCTGGTTCCAGGGATGCTTGTAGGATTAATATTCTATTTAATAGGAAGGAACTGATTTATGGAAGAAGATGAAATATTAAAATATAGCATGCAAATAGCTATGTTAAAACAATTATTAAGAAAAGAATTAATTAATGAAAAGGAGTATGAAAAGATAAAAAAGAAATTAATGGAAGAGTATAAAATTGTGTCAGATTTAGTTATTTGACGTGAAAAATTGTGTTCGTTAAAATGTGTAGCATTATAATATGTCAAAGGATAAAAAATGGAAATCAAATTTATAAAAGGAAATAAAGTAGCTTTAGGAGCTTTTCGTAAAACAGTTCGTAAATTGAGAGTTGCCGCATATTGTAGAGTTAGCACAGACAGTGAAGATCAAATCAAAAGTTATAATTCTATGATAAAGTACTATACAGATTTAATTGAAAAAAATGATGAGTGGGAATTTGTTGGGATTTATGCGGATAAAGCAATCACAGGAACGAATGTAAAAAAAAGAAATGATTTTAAAAGATTAATAGAAGATTGTACAAATGGCGAAATCGATATGATTATAACGAAAAGTATACCAAGATTTGCAAGAAATACATTAGACACATTGAAATATGTCAGAATGTTAAAAGAAATGAACGTGGCAGTTTATTTTGAAGTTGAAAAAATTAATACGTTAAAAGACGGCGAATTTTTGACAACAATTTTAAGTTCTGTAGCACAACAAGAAGTAGAAAATACCTCTGCATATGTGAAAAAAGGACTTAAGATGAAAATGAAAAGAGGTGAAATGGTAGGATCCCATCGTTGTTTTGGATATGAGGTTGATAAAGAAACAAGGCAGCTAAAAATTGTAGAAGAAGAAGCAACAGCGGTAAGGTATATTTTCAATAGATATTTAGAAGGGGCAGGAGGAAGAGTGATCGCTAATGAACTAAATAAAAAAGGAATTTTTACGATAAACAATGTTGAATGGTCAGCACCAACCGTTCTAGGTATCATAAAAAATGAGAAATATAAAGGGGACATGTTGCAAGGGAAGACTTTTACGATTGATCCTATTTCAAAACGAAGATTACATAATAATGGAGAGGAAGATAAATATTATGTAATAGACCATCATGAACCGATTGTTTCAAAAGAAATTTTTGATAAAGCACAGAAATTACGTAAGGCTAAAAGTACAAAGAAACTTGCTAATGGAACAGATCAAGTTGTAATCAATAGAAGATATGCATTTAGTTCTATGCTAAAATGTGGTTATTGCGGAAAAAATTTAGTAAGAAAGCAATGGCACAGTAATTCAAAATATTCTAAAGCAGTATGGTATTGTTCAGAACCATGTAGGAAGGGAGTGAAATATTGTCCAAATGCAAAAGCAATTTCTGAAAGTGTTTTAGAAGAAGCTTTTGTAGAATCTTATAATAGGTTATGTGATAATAAGCAAGATGTCTTAGAAGATTTATTAGCAAAAATAAAAACAATTTTAAAAAAAGAAAAAATAGAAGAGGCAATTAAACAGACAGATGAATCAATTCAAAAGATTAAGGTGCGAAGAAATAAATTATTAAATGAATATTTGAATGGAACAATACCCCAAGATATTTATGAAGAAAATGAAAGATTATTAAAAACTACTTTATTAAATAAAAAGAATGAGTTAAAATATCTTAAGAAACAATTAGATGAAAAAGATAATATTTCTAACAGAATTAGTGAATTTAGAAAGAATATAATGAACAATCCGATTCTGGAAGAATTTGATAGAGTTGTTTTTGAAAGTATAGTTGAAAAAGCCATTGTAGGTGGTTTTGATGAAAATGGTAATAAAGATCCATATAAGATTACTTTTATATATAAAACAGGAATACAGGATGAAATAAAAGAAGCTAAAAAAAAATTTGTAGCTAAAGCATATGAACAAAAGGAAAAAGATACAGAAATGTATTCTTTTAGTAGTAACGACCAGAACAATATGTGTACAAATGATAATGGCAACATCGATAGGAACATCCATGGGAACCATTGCAGCAATGGCACCAATCGCGATCAATGTGGCACAGGGAGCACACTTAAATGTTGCGATCGTTGGAGCAGCAGTGATCGGAGGTTCTTATTTTGGAGATAACCTTTCCATGATCTCTGATACAACGATCTCAGCAGCAGAAGGATGCGGTTCTGAGATGAAAGATAAGTTTAAGATGAACTTCTTTATCGCATTACCGGCTGCAATCGTGGCAATGATCCTTTATTCAGTGGTCGGAGGTACTGGAAGTGGAGCAATCAAGGCAGGAAGTTACAATATCATTGAAGTCCTTCCATATCTTATTGTTCTTGGAGCAGCATTGATGGGGATTAACGTTGCAGTTGTACTTTTTGTAGGAATCCTCTCTGCAGGTATTATCGGACTTTGTGTGGGAAGCTGCGGATTCTTTGACTGGATTCAGGCAATTGGAAATGGTATGAGTGATATGTTTAGTATCAGTATGGTTGCGATCTTGGTATCTGGAATCATTGGTATTGTTCGCGAATATGGCGGAGTTGAGTGGCTGGTAGGAGCGATCAGTGGCAAGATCAAGAACAGACGCGGTGCAGAATATGGAATCGGGCTGATGTCAGGAATTCTTTCCGCGGCAATGGTAAATAACACGATCGCTATTATTGTTACTTGTCCGATCGCAAAAGAAATCGGTGAAAAATACAAGATTGCACCAAAGAGACTTGCCAGTCTGGTAGATATTTTTGCCTGTGCATTTATCTCATTGATGCCACATGATGGAGGTATGTTAATGATCACGGCACTCGCAGATGTGTCACCACTTAATGTATTAAAATATTCATTTTATATGTTTGGATTGATCATTGCTACTTGTGTGACGATACAGTTTGGATTGATGGATGAGAAGAATTAAGTTGAAAATACGGTAATTCATCAAGTATAAATAGAGATGGGAGTACGAAAAATGAATTTCCATCTCTATTTTTGTGTTTATTTATACCCGAAGGAACGTTGGTTAAAATTAGATTGTTTTAAACGGAAATGGTGTTGATTATGTGATTTTAGGACTTGAAAATCAATCTAAGATACATTACGCAATGCCGTTAAGGCATATGATAGGAGATGCTTTCAGTTATTTGAAGGAATATAAGGAACTGGAAGCCAAGAATAAAAAATATAAGAATTATAAGACAAAACATGAATTCTTATCAAAATTTCAAAAGACAGATCGGTTGCATCCGATTGTTACGATTTGTATATATTATGGGGAGGATGAATGGGACGGCCCTCGTTCTTTGATTGATATGTTGGATATTCCAGAGGAATTTGAGTCATTGATTTCGGATTATAAATTTAATTTGATTGAGTTAAGGAAAAGTGAATTATTAAAGTTTCAAAATGAGGATGTCAAGACAATATTTGATATCTGTAGGTTTATTTATAATAGGAATATGATAAAATTAATAATATCTACAAAGAAAAAACAATATCACCAGAACTTGGAATGGTAATAGGTTCAATTACAGAAACGCAGAAATTAATTGATGATTCATTGAAATTAGAACAGGAAGGAGTTGAGTTGAATATGTGCAAGGCCTTAGAAGAATTAGAAGAAAGAGGAAGAGAGAAAGGAAGGATAGAAGGAAGAGTAGAGGGTGCAATTAAAATTTATAAGAAGATGGAAGCATCAAGAGAAGATACAATAAAAAATATCATGGAGGACTTTTCTTTGGATAAAGAAGTTGCTGATAAATATGTAGAAGAATATTATTAAATTATAAAATTTAAACATAAAAATGGAGTTATTGCGTTATCTATAGTTCTTTTTGAACTTTTATTATGATAATGCAATAACTCTATTTTTTATTTATTTTAAAACAAACACCATATAACAGTTGACAACAGTTTAATACTGTTATACACTGTTTATAAGTAAAGGAGGATGATACAAAATGAAGATCATAATCAACACATCATCCATGGTTCCAATCTATGAGCAGATCATAGACCAGATCAAAACAATGATCCGAAAGCAAGAATTAAAGCAGAATGACCAGCTGCCATCTGTCCGGGCATTGTCAAAGGAATTAAAGATCAGTGCTTTAACGGTAAAGAAAGCTTACGATGAACTGGAAAGAGAAGGCTTTACAGTAACGATTCATGGAAAAGGCAGCTATGTGACAGCGGCGAACACGGAGTTGATGATGGAAGAGCAAAAGAAGGAAGTAGAACAGGACTTAGAACAAGCAATTCTAAAAGGAAGGCGTTTTGGCATCAGTGATGAAGATATCAAAACCTTGTTTGAGTTAATATTGGAGGGATAAGGTATGTTAAAAATTGATAAATTAAAGAAACAATATAAGAATTTCACCCTCAACTGTTCCATGGAAGTAAAAGAGGGGATGATCACTGGGTTTGTAGGTCCGAATGGATCTGGAAAAAGCACAACTTTAAAGGCAGTGCTTGGATTGATTTACATAGATGGAGGAGATATTCAGATTTTTGGAAAGAATGTCAAGGATATAAAACCAGAGGATAAGGAACAGATCGGTGTCGTACTTTCTGATTCTGGTTTTAGCAGATATCTTACAGTAAAAGACATCAAGGATATTCTAAAAAATACATATGAAGCATTTGATGAACAGTTATTTACAAACTATATAGAGAAATATCAGTTGCCAACAGACAAAAAACTAGAACAGTTTTCTGTTGGAATGAAAGCAAAATTAAAGTTAATTACAGCAATCTGCCACAAAGCAAAACTATTAATCTTAGATGAACCAACGGCAGGGCTTGATGTCATGGCAAGGAATGAGATGCTTGATATGTTAAGAGATTATATGGAAGAAGATGAAGAACGTTCGATTCTTGTAAGTTCTCATATATCAACAGATCTTGAAACCTTATGTGATAATATTTATATGATCAATGAAGGAAATATCATCTTGCACGAAGAAACAGACCGGTTATTAAGTAATTATGCGATCTTAAAGGTTGATGAAGAACAGTCAAAAACACTAGATCCACAATATATAATAAAAATGAAGAAAGAATCCTATGGATATGCATGTCTTACAGACCAGAAACAATTTTATCTGGAGAATTATCCAAAGATCGTGGTAGAAAAAGGAACGATCGATCAGATCATTACATTAATGATACAGGGGGTGTAGAAGATGAAAGGATTATGGACAAAAGACATCAGATTAATCTCATCACAACAAAAAAATCTGGCAGTGATCTGGCTAGTTGCAGCAGGAATCTTAATCGCTACGGATCAAATATCATTTGCAATTACCTATACGTCTGTGATTACAATCATGACAGCAATCAGTACGATCAGTTACGATACATTTGATAATGGCAATGCGTTTTTATTTACGCTTCCATTTAGCAGAAAAGAATATACAAGAGAAAAATATCTGTTTAGCCTCTTTTGGGGAATGATAACAGTCATTGGAGGTATATTGTTAGTAGTCATCGTTACAGCAGCAAAAGGTACATTGTTAATGAGGTCAGAAGAAATTGTGATGACAGTCTTACTCAATATTCCAATGCTATTGATTTTTCAATCAATGGCCCTTCCTTTTCTATTAAAATATGAAGCAGAGAAGGGAAGAATCGCGTTAGCAGCTATGATCGGAGGGATTGTTTTTGTTGTTATCTTCTTTTTCAAAATGTTTGAAACGGCAGGGATTGAGCTGATTGACATCGTGATGAATCAAATGTATTTAAAAAATATTACACTATGGGCTTCTATATATATAATTTCCATTGTCATTTGGTTCCTGTCATTGAAAATAGCTGAAGGAATTATGCTAAAAAAAGAATTTTAATTTATTAGAAAAATGAATAATATAAACAAAAGTAGTTGTATGAAACAAAAATGTTTGGTATAACTACTTTTTTTCGTTTCTCCCTCATATGAGGGAGAACAATTCCAGGAATCAGACTATAGTAAAGTTATCAAAAGGATAGCGGATATGAAAGGAAGGAGCAGCAGTAAAATGAAAGTATTTGAACCGTTTAAAATCAATCAGATGGAGCTTAAAAACAGTATGGTCGTATCAGCAATGGTAACAAACTATTGTTCTGAGGATGGAATGGCAACAGAGAAATTTATTGCCTATCATGAACATAAAGCAAAAGGTGGATGGGGACTGATCATCACAGAAGATTATGCAGTGACACCAACTGCAGGTGGATTTAAAAAGCTTCCTGGATTATGGGAAGATGGACAGATTGAAAGCCATAAGGAGTTAACAAGAAGAATTCATGAAGCAGGTGGAAAGATCGCAGCACAGATTTATCATGCAGGAAGAGAGCCAAGCAGTGCGATCACAGGAGAACAGCCAATCGGATCTTCCGCGTTAAAAGATCCAACAATGCCAGAGACACCAAGAGAAATGACAGTAGAAGAAATTCATGAACTGGTTGAGCAATTCGGAGATTGCGCAAGAAGAGCAGAGGAACGATCCGAAACCGTGCAAGATTTGCAATGGAGATCATTGAGAATATTAAGGAAAAATGCGGAAAAGATTATCCAGTTTTATACAGAATGTCAGCGGTTGAATATGTCCCAGGTGGATTAGAAATCGAGGAATCTAAGATACTTGCAAGACTGGTAGAGGAAGCAGGAGCAGATTGTATTCATTGTTCACAGGGTGTTTATGCATCCACACATGTGATCATTTCACCATCTGTTGTTCCAAGAGCAGCATATGTAGAAAATGCAGCAGAGATCAAAAAAGTGGTAGATGTTCCAGTAATCGCAGTAGGAAGAATCAATGATGTTGAAATTGCAGAAAGTGTTTTACAAGCAGACAAAGCAGATCTTGTAACAATGGCGAGAGCTTCTCTTATCAAGGAGACAAATTGAAATCATAAATAGTGAAAAACTTTTAGAACATTGTACCCTGGGAATGAGAACAAGCATTTAAAATCTTTATTTTATTATAAAACTAAAGTTAAAATCCAATACTCATGAGCAGTCACTCATACCTACAGCTTATCAATAAACAAAATTTAAATATATAAAAAATAGATTGTTTCCCTTGGACCATATGAGCTCGTCGGCACTTAATGAGCAGTGACGATTCATCGTCGCTGTCGAATTTAGTGTCCGCTACGTGCGAATCTGAACGAGAGTGGGTCCAAGGGAAACAATCTATTTTTTATATATTTCCACAAATTTTATTTATTCATAAGTTTTTATTTATTAGGGATCAATACAATATCTTCCCCAGCTTTTCTTCTCTGATATAACTCAGCAGTAGCTGTAAGTAATACATCAGAAGAAGAATTTAAGCAAGTTTCAACAGAATCCTGTACTACTCCAATGATGAATCCAACACCAACAACCTGCATGGCAACATCATTTGAGATACCAAATAAAGAACATGCAAGAGGGATCAACAGCAGGGATCCACCAGCAACACCAGAAGCACCACATGCAGAAACAGCAGCTAAGACACTTAAGATGATCGCTGTAGGAATATCAACAGAGATACCCATTGTATGAGCAGCTGCAAGAGACATAACTGTGATCGTGATCGCAGCACCATCCATGTTGATCGTAGAACCAAGAGGGATAGATACAGAATAGTTATCTTCATTTAATCCCAGTTTTTCGCAAAGAGCCATGTTCATAGGAATGTTTGCAGCAGAACTTCTTGTAAAGAATGCTGTTAAACCACTTTCTTTTAAGCATTTTAAGATCAGTGGATATGGGTTTCTGCGAAGCATACTAAATACGATGATTGGGTTTGTTACAAATACAGTAAATAACATACATCCAACTAATAGGGCAAGAAGTTTACCATAATCAGTAAAGATGCTTAATCCGTTTGTAGATACAGTGTTATATACAAGTCCAAGAATACCAAATGGAGCACAGTTGATAATCCAGTGTACAGCTTTTGTAACTGCAGCAGAGATATCATGAAGAGCTTTTTTAGTTCCAGGAGTTGCAGCTTTTAATGCAAGTCCAAAAACAACAGCCCATGCAAGGATACCGATGTAGTTTGCCTTTACAAGGGAATCAACAGGGTTTGATACGATATTCATTAATAAGTTCTTTAATACTTCTAACACACCCGTTGGAGGAGCGGCTTCAGATGTAGCGGCTTTTCCAAGACGTAATGTGATTGGGAAGAGAAAACTTCCACATACTGCGACAACAGCACCAATAAAAGTTGTTAGCATATAAAGGATGATAACAATGCGCATATTTTTTGCACCGTTGCTCTTAGAATTTGCTAAAGAAGCAATGACAAGTACAAATACAAGGATTGGGGCTACAGCACGAAGAGCACCAACAAATAAATCTCCAAGTAGAGCAAGCCCTGTTGCTTTTGGAGCAGCTACACCAAGAATAGCACCGATGATCAGACCGATTAAGATTCTTACGATCAGACTTAAGCTATTCCACTTTTGTAATAAGTTTTTCATTTTAAAAATTCCTTCTTTCATTATTTTTTTATTTTTAAGTGATATTTTGATACTTACATCATATTTTCTTAAAAATAAAGAATCAATCTCATCTATTATATTTACTTTTATTCCTTAAGTCAATACAAAATGTCTTTTTTACGAAAATGAATGTCTTTCTAGTGCGGACACACAAAAATCTTTTCACAATGAAATATTGACACTTTACGCATTTGATTTTACAATAAAACATAAGAGTATAGATCATAAGAGAAGACGTACAAAGTCTATACGGAAAGCGGAAAAGGAGAAAATAATGAAACAGGTAATATTAACAGGAGACAGACCAACGGGACGACTGCATGTTGGACATTATGTAGGATCTTTAAAAGAACGAGTGAGACTGCAGAATTCTGGTAAATTCGACGAAATTTATATCATGATCGCTGATGCCCAAGCATTAACAGATAATGCAGAACATCCAGAGAAAGTAAGACAGAACATTATGCAGGTAGCACTTGATTATCTTGCATGTGGGTTAGATCCAGAGAAAGTCAATATCTTTATTCAGTCTATGGTACCAGAACTTACAGAACTGTCTTTCTACTATATGAACTTAGTTACAGTTGCAAGAGTGCAGCGTAACCCAACAGTAAAAGCAGAGATCAAACAGAAGAATTTTGAAGCAAGCATTCCGGTTGGATTTTTCACATATCCGATCAGTCAGGCAGCAGATATCACTGCATTTAGAGCAACGGTCGTACCAGCAGGAGAAGATCAGATGCCAATGGTAGAGCAGTGCAAAGAGATTGTACACAAGTTTAACTCTGTATATGGAGAGACATTAACAGACCCACAGATCGTACTGCCAGACAATCAGGCATGTTTAAGACTTCCAGGAATCGACGGAAAAGCGAAGATGAGTAAATCTCTTGGAAACTGTATTTACTTATCTGATGAACCACAGGATATCAAGAAGAAAGTAATGTCCATGTTTACAGATCCAAATCATTTAAGGGTTGAAGATCCAGGACAGGTAGAAGGTAATCCAGTATTTATCTACTTAGATGCGTTCTGTAAACCAGAATACTTTGAAGAATTCTGGCCAGAATACAATAACTTAGATGAATTAAAAGCCCATTATCAGCGTGGAGGACTTGGAGATGTCAAAGTGAAGAAGTTCTTAAACAAAGTGCTTCAGGCAGAATTAGAACCAATCCGTGAGAGAAGAAAGATGTGGGAAGCAAAACTTCCAGAAGTTGCAGAGATTCTTCAGCAAGGAACAAAAGCCGCAAGAGCAAAAGCACAGGAAACAATGAAAGATGTGCGTCATGCGATGAGAATCGATTATTTTAATGAAGAAGGATTATTTTAATTTTAGATCATATATTTTTAAAGTAAAGCATGACAAAAGGGTCTGCATATCCGTAGGATAGGCAGGCCCTTTTTTAACTTTATATCATAGGAAATTCCGATGAAATACCACGATAGAATTAAAATACAAAAGAACAAGAAAAGGAGGTAGCAGCTTATAAAGAACAGGATGAAGATGTATTAAGTTATGCTTTATTCCCTCAGGTTGCTACAGAGTATTTTAAATATCGCGATGCACAGGAAAAGAAAGTTGATGTTACAGAAGGAAATGAAGAAGCATACCCTGTATAAAATGTAATTTGCTTTAATTCCTAGGTACTCCGTTGCTATAACTTAAAACTATGGCAAACCGCTAAATATATATATTTTAAAAGATGATTTTGAAATGATATACTATATACAACTTAAAAAACAAGGCAAAAAGGAGACGACAGAAAATGAGTAAATTACAAGAGCCATTTCGATATGATTATGTAGGAAGCTTTTTAAGAACAGAAGAATTAAAGAAAGCAACAACACAATATAACGAAAACAAAATCACAAAAGAAGTATACGATAACATCGTAAATGAAGAGATCGCAAAATTAGTAGCAAAACAAAAAGAATTAGGATATCATGTGATCACGGACGGAGAATTCAGAAGAACTTACTGGCATTTAGATTTTATGTGGGGATTTGAAGGGGTAGCACATGAACAGACAGGAAGTGGAGTACAGTTCGATGGAGAATTAGCTTCTTTAGAAGACACTTATCTGATAGGAAAGGTCAAAGCGAAAAAGCATCCATTTGTAGAGTATTTCAGATATTTAAAACAGTTTGAAGATGAAAATACAATTGCAAAATATACAATTCCTGCACCAGCACAGATGTTTCAGCAAATGATCGTTCCAACAAACATTGAAACGACAAGAAAATATTATGCGACAAATGAAGAATTGATTCAGGATATTGGTGTTGCATATCAGGATGTGATCAAACAGTTCTATAAGGCAGGATGCCGTAATCTTCAGTTAGATGACTGTACTTGGGGAGCGATCGTGGGAGATGCTGCGAAACAAAGATATAAAGCATTAGGAATTGATCTTGAAGATGTGAAGAAACAGCTGCTTACTGTGAACAACCTTGCATTAGAAGGAAGACCAGACGACATGGTAATTACATCCCATATCTGTCGTGGAAATTATCATTCTACATTCTTCACAAGTGGTCCATATGATACAGTTGCAGACTATGTATTTGCAAAAGAAAATGTTGATGCACTTTTCCTTGAATATGATGATGAAAGATCTGGAGGATTTGCACCACTTAAGAAAGTATCAGAAGACAAGAAAGTTGTCCTTGGTCTGATCACGACAAAGAAACCAGATCTTGAAGACAAAGAAAAAGTGATCAGCAGAATCAGACAGGCAGCAAAATACATTCCTTTGGAAAGACTATGCCTAAGCCCACAGTGTGGATTTGCTTCTTGTGCGATCGGTAATAAATTAACAGAAGAAGAACAGTGGGCAAAACTAAAATTAGTGAAAGAAATTGCTGAGGAAGTCTGGGGAGAATAAGATTAGATCTTAATACTCCACAGAAACCAGAAATAACCCTTGAGGCGGTGCAGTAATCCCTGCATCGCTTCTTTTTGTACTTTCCAGTGCTTTTGTAATATCCTCTGGTTTTATTTTTCCACATCCAACTTCTACTAAAGTTCCAGTAAGAATCCGGACCATGTTATGAAGGAAGCCATTTCCTGTATAAGAGATCTGGATTTCTTTTTTTGTCTTTTTGATCTCGATGTTATAGATAGTACGGACGGTAGATTTCTTCGTTTTCTTAATTGAAGAAAATCCTTTAAAATCATGCGTTCCGATCAGTAATGATGCAGCTTCTTCCATCTTTTTGATATCCAAAGTTTCCGGGAAATACCAAAGGTATTTACGTTCAAAAACATTCGATACACCAGGAATTGCAATCCGGTAAAGATAAGTTTTCTCTTTCGCATTTAAACGACTGTGAAAACGTTCGGAAGCTTCAGAAACTTCCACAATACCGATATCAGATGGAAGATATTTGGTAAGATAGTTTTTGATCTCATTAACAGACATCATACAGTCTGTATGGAAATTGGCAACCTGACCATAAGCATGAACACCAGCATCGGTACGGCCAGATCCATTGATATTGACATCTTCTCCAGTCATTTTTGATAAAACAGACTCTAATTTTCCTTGAATCGTATTCGCATTGGAATCACCGCCAAGCCTCTGCCAACCCTGATAGCGGGAACCATCATATTCAATTGTTAATCTGATATTACGTTTCATATATGTATAAATCCTTTCATTGTAAAGATATGGTTATTGTAAAACAAATTTATTATAGCGAATTTCTTAAAAAGTGGCAATAAATAAAAAAGAGAGGCGGTAGTTTACTATATATGGTAAAATTAAGATAAAACGCGGTGAAGGTAGAGAAAGAAAGGACAGGTTATCATGGAAATCAATCAAATGTTAAAAAGACAAGAACATTTTTTTCAGAGCCAGAAGACAAAGAAATACGAATTTCGAAAGAAAGCATTATTGCGCTTGGAATGTGCGATCAAACAACATGAAGAAGATATGGAACATGCATTATACAAAGATTTAGGGAAATCATCTTTTGAGTCCTATATGGCAGAGATTGGCATGGTAAAAAGTGAACTTTCTTATGCAAAGAAGCATCTAAAAAAATGGATGAAAACAGAGCAGGTAAAAACACCGCTTGCCCAGTTTCCATCCCAAAGTTATAAGATCAAAGAACCACTCGGAAAGGTGTTGATCATAGCCCCATGGAATTATCCAATTCTTTTATCCTTACAGCCGCTGATCGGAGCGATCGCAGCAGGAAATTGTTGTGTTTTAAAACCATCTGAACACGCACCACATTGTGCCAGTCTTTTAAAGAAGATGATTGGAGAAGTTTTCCCTTCTCATTACGTTGCTGTGATCAATGGAGGAGTAGAAATCAGTGAAAAACTTCTGGAACAGTCATTTGATCATATTTTCTATACTGGTGGAGAACGAGTTGGAAAGATCGTGATGGAAAAAGCATCGAGACATTTAACACCAGTGACTTTGGAATTAGGTGGAAAAAGTCCATGCATTGTAGAAGAAAGCGCCAATATTAAGTTGGCAGCAAAACGAATTGTTTTTGGAAAATTTTTAAACAGTGGGCAGACCTGTGTTGCGCCAGATTACATTTTCGTAGATAAAAAAGCAGAAAGTGAACTGATCTTCTACTTAAAATACTGGATCAATAAAATGATCGGGGAACATCCTTTGTCGAATAAAGATTATTCATCTATGATAAATCCGAGACATTATCAGCGCATTATGGAATTGATGAAACATGAAAAGATCGTTGAAGGCGGTTATGGAGATATAAGACTTCGAAAGATCGCCCCAACGATACTTGTGAATGTAAAAGAAGAATCCACGGTGATGCAGGAAGAGATTTTTGGTCCATTACTTCCTATAATGACATATGACAAATTAGAAGATGCAGTTTCGTATATCAGAGATCATAACAAACCTTTGGCATTGTATTTATTTACAGAAAATGATAAAGTAGAACAAGATGTACTTTCACAGTTGTCTTTTGGCGGTGGCTGTATCAATGATACGATCATTCATCTGGCAACTCCATATCTAGGATTTGGAGGAGTTGGGAATAGCGGAATGGGGTCTTATCATGGGAAGAAAAGTTTTGATACATTTACGCATGAAAAGAGTATCATAAAGAAATCAGATAAGATTGATATTCCAGTTCGTTATATGCCATATAACAAAGCTAAAGAACAATTGATGAAATTTTTTCTAAAATTATAAGATAAAGGAGCAACTTTTATGGAATTTACAAATGTATTACCAGGAGTGAAATTGGTAAAACAAGATGAAGCTGGGAATGAGGAAGAACTTTTTGTTTCACAAAATGATCATGTGATCGTAAAGACATTAAATGGAAGAGAGATCAAAGGTATTTTTATGCAGATTGAATTTGCAAGATGCTTAGAAGAAGATGACATTGTACATGTGCATAAAGACAACGGGGAAAATGAGGGAATCCCATTTGACACGATCGATGATATCATTAAGGGTTAAGAAAGAAATAGAGGATGAATTTATATGGGAAATCCAAATGATACTATATAATCTTCTAGTATATAAAACAAATAAAAAGAGATGGAATACGAAACATGAATTTCATGACGGATTTTTTGCAAAACGCTGATCCGCCATGAAATTCAATCGTTTTCGTATTCCATCTCTTTTTTATTTGTTTTATATACATGAAGGTTATAGAATACCATTAAGATATGTGATAAGAAAACAAAAAAGTTAAAGTGTATGATATACGTCACCTTTTAAGGTTTTCCATAAAAACTTCTTATTTTCATAGATCATATACCCATGTTCGGATCCTTCTTTTGGAATAGACACAGATCCTGGATTTAAATATAAAAAATTATCATATTCTTCCCAGGCTGGGATATGGGTATGGCCAGTCAACAGAATATCTCCTTTATGTAATTTTGGAGGATTTGCTGGAGAGTTTATGTGCCCGTGGGTTGCGTAGATGGTTTGTCCATCGATGTATAGGATGCAGGATTCGCTTAGGACAGGGAAGTTTAGTACCATCTGGTCGACTTCGGCTTCGCAGTTTCCTCTGACACAGATCAATTGGTCGCTGATAGCGTTTAGCATTTCGATGACTTGTTTTGGTGCGTAATCTTTAGGAAGGTCATTTCTTGGGCCATGATAAAGTAAATCTCCTAAAAGAAGTAGTTTATCAGGCTGTTCTTGTTTATATGTTTCGATTAATTGTTTACAGTAAAAAGCAGATCCGTGAATATCGGATGCGATCATTAATTTCATATGTAAATACCTCAATTCTGTAAAAATACGATAAAATATCTTTATTCCAGTATACCACAAAATATGTTAAAATGGTCGGGATAATAAATTTGAGATGTCAATTTTAGAAAGGTTTAAATAATAAAATGAAACGATTAGTATTAGCAGAAAAGCCTTCGGTTGGGCGTGATATTGCGAGAGTTCTTGGCTGTAAGAAGGAAACGCATAGTTATATCGAAGGAAATGATCATATTGTAACGTGGGCATTAGGGCATTTAGTATCTCTGGCGGATCCTGAGCAGTATGGAAAGGAATACAAAGAGTGGAATATGGATGTCCTTCCAATGATGCCAAAACATTGGAAATTAACAGTGTTAAAGAAGACATCCAAACAATTCCAGACAGTAAAGAAATTACTCCTTCGAAATGATATCAAAGATGTGATCATTGCAACCGATGCAGGAAGAGAAGGAGAATTAGTTGCCAGATGGATCTTACAGATGTCTGGAAATAAGAAACCAATCTACCGTTTGTGGATATCTTCGGTAACAGACAAAGCGATCAAAGATGGTTTTGCACATTTAAAACCGGGAAAAGAATATGATGATCTCTTCCGTGCAGCAAGATCAAGAGCTGAAGCAGACTGGTTAGTCGGGATCAATGCGACAAGAGCTTTGACATGTAAATACAATGCTCAGTTATCTTGTGGGCGTGTTCAGACTCCAACTTTGGCAATGATCATGAACCGAGAGCAGGAAATTAAGAGTTTCAAACCGCAGAAATATTACGGTTATAAGATTTTTGCAACAGGAATGAATTTCACATGGGAGAATCAGAAAGGAAATCAGAGAATTTCTGACAAGAAATGGGCAGAGGAACTTGGTAAGAAATTAAGAGGTCATGATCTTGTGATCACAGAGGTTTCAAAAAAAGAGAAAAAGAACTATGCTCCAGAACTTTATGATCTGACAACTTTGCAGAAAGAAGCGAGTAAACGTTATGGCTTTTCACCAAAACAGACATTAAATATCATGCAGAGTCTTTATGAGCATCACAAAGTATTGACATATCCAAGAACAGATTCCAGATATTTGACCAATGACATGACAGATACATTAAAAGACAGGATCAAAGCATGTCAGAATGGATCATATAAAAAGGCAGCAGCAATGTTATTAAGAAAAGAAATCAAAGCAAGCAGCCGTTTTATTAATGATAAAAAAGTATCTGACCATCATGCGATCATTCCAACAGAGCAGTATGCATCATTGACAAGTTTTAGTTCCGATGAACGAAAGATCTATGATATGGTTGTTGCAAGATTTTTAGCTGTTTTATCAGCACCAGCAATTTCTGAACAACTCTCTGTGAAAGCAAGCATAAATGGAGAACTTTTCCGTGCAAAAGCAGAGAATATCAAACAGCTTGGATGGAGAGAACTCTACGAAGAGGAAACTCAAACAAAAGACACGATCAAAGCAGGAAATATCCCAGTCAAAGGAAAAGAATATCCGATTGGAACGATTTCCATGACAGAAGGAACAACGAATCCACCAGGGCGTTACACAGAAGGAACATTGATCGATCAGATGGATAAAAAAGGACTTGGAACGGTTGCGACAAGAGCCGATATCATTGATAAATTATTTAACAGCTATCTTCTTGAGAAAAAAGGAAATGAAATTCATATCACATCCAAAGGAAAGCAGTTATTAGAACTAGTTCCGGAAGATCTTAAGAAAGCAGAATTAACCGCTGACTGGGAGAAGAAACTGACAGCAATTTCTAAAGGAAAACAAAATGATCAGAAATTTATGAGAGAAATCTCAGACTATACACAGGCATTGATCAATGATATTAAAACATCAGATGGTAAATTTAGACATGATAATGTTACAAGACACCGTTGCCCGGAATGTGGAAAATTTTTATTGGAAGTCAATGGAAAACACGGAAAACGTCTGGTATGTCAGGATCGTACCTGCGGATATAAAAAGACGATTTCAAGGATCACAAACGCCAGATGTCCAGTATGCCATAAGAAGATGGAGATGGTTGGAGAAGGTGAAGGACAGAAGTTTGTATGTGTTTGCGGGTATAAAGAAAAACTATCTGCATTTAAACAAAGAAAAGAAAAACAAGGTTCTGGAATGAGTAAAAAAGAAGTGAACCGATATTTGAAAAAACAGCAAAAAGAAGCACAGGAGCCGATCAATAATGCATTTGCGGAGGCTTTTTCGAAGATAAAACTATAAAGTAGCATTATCTTAAAACATAAGATTTCACAGGCTTTCCTACAGGATTATATTCGGATTGCTGGTCATAATATTGAATCAATCCATCCAATTCTTTTGCAACAGTTTTCTGCAATACATCAACAGAGGTGATCTGTGAAAGATATGGAAGGTTATCAAAGTGTTTCCGATATTTTTCATCTCCGCCAGTAAAGAAATGTTCCATTGGGGTTGCGAGCCGTTGTGCGTAGGCGCAATAACGTACTTGATGATGTTCTAAGATGTATTCTTCCTGACGAATTTTGCGTCCAACCAGAAAGTTTACAGGTTCTGTATTGGCTGGGTTGGATGTCATTTTTACAAGCAGAGATTGGAAGAAAGAAGCATCTAAGATATTCTTTAAATGTAGATATTCATAAACCAGATCTTCGATGGCAATGACTTTTGAGGAAAATTCAAAAGGATTCTGGACTAAAATCTGGTTAGCACCAAAAGTTGTTGCAATTCCGTTTTGGAATACAAAGAGCTTTTCTGGATTCCTGTGAACGTCTTCATAAGATTGCCCGTTTTCTACTCTGGATGCCTTTGAATCAACGACAGCGACAATGCCGTTTTTTGCTTTGAAAATGCCGGTAAATGACATGATAAAATTCCTCATTTCTGTTAGAATATTCCCGAAGGATCAGGAATCATCGGGAATTTTTAAGATCATTATAGCAAAAAAATCATAAAAAGAATACATTGAACGCAAAACACAGAAATGATATACTATGTTTAATAAAGTCAAAAAGGAGAAAATCAATGATTAGAATTGGTATTATGGGTTATGGTAACCTTGGACGCGGAATTGAATGCGCGATCAAACAGAATGACGATTTGGAGCTTGTAGCTGTATTTACAAGAAGAGATCCAGCGACAGTCAGCATTTTAACAGAAGGTGCAGCTGTATGTAATGTCAAAGATGTTGAAGATTGGAAAGATAAGATTGATGTTTTAATGTTATGTGGAGGAAGTGCAACAGACCTTCCTGTTCAGACACCAGAATATGCCAAATTATTTAACGTAGTAGACAGCTTTGATACACACGCAAGAATTCCAGAACATTTTGCAAATGTAGATAAAGCAGCGAAAGAATATGGACATGTTGGAATCATCTCTGTAGGTTGGGATCCAGGAATGTTCTCTTTAAATAGAATGTATGCAAACGCGATCCTTCCAGAAGGAAAAGATTATACATTCTGGGGAAAAGGAGTCAGCCAGGGACACTCTGATGCGATCCGTCGTGTGGAAGGTGTCAAAGATGGTAAACAGTACACAATTCCTGTAGAAGCAGCTTTAGAAGCAGTTCGTAATGGGGAAGATCCAGAACTTACAACAAGACAGAAGCATACAAGAGAATGCTTTGTAGTACTTGAAGAAGGTGCAGATGCGAAGAAAGTTGAAGAAGAGATCAAGACAATGCCGAACTACTTCTCAGACTATGATACAACTGTACATTTCATCAGCCAGGAAGAATTAGATCGTGACCACAGCAAGATCCCTCATGGTGGATTTGTATTAAGAAGTGGATGTACAGGATGGGAAAAAGAAAACAAACATATCATCGAGTACAGCTTAAAATTAGATTCTAATCCAGAATTTACATCAAGTGTTTTAGTTGCATATGCAAGAGCTGCATATAAACTTTCCAAAGAAGGACAGAGTGGATGTAAGACTGTATTTGATATTGCGCCAGCATATTTGAGTGCGAAATCCGGAGACGAATTAAGAGCTTCTTTGTTATAAAAATATGAAGAATTAATCATTCAATAAAATGATTATAAAATATTTCTAAACTGCCTTGATTTCATGTAGGAGGAACGATATAATCATCTACATGTTACAGAGAAAGAAGGGAGATATTTATGTATCCATACGGTTATGGTTATTATTTTGACCCAACGTATATTTTGATCATCATCGGAGTGATCATCACGATGATCGCATCTTCCAAGATGAATTCAACGTTTCGAAGATATTCAAGAGTCCGTTGTCATTGCGGACTGACGGGTTCTCAGGCTGCTGAACGTATTTTAAACCAGGCAGGAATTTACGATGTTTCGGTAGAACGTGTCAGCGGGAATCTTACAGATCATTATGATCCAAAGAATAAAGTATTAAGATTATCAGATGCAACTTATGGATCTGATTCGATCGCAGCGATCGGTGTTGCAGCCCATGAGTGTGGGCACGCTGTACAGCATCAGCAAGGATATGCACCATTGAAGATTCGTGGGGCTATGGTTCCAGCTGTGAATCTTGGATCCAATCTTTCCTGGTTGTTTATTCTAGGTGGAGTGATCCTTGGAATGAATCAGACATTATTGAATGTTGGAATTTTATTATTTTCATTAGCGGTGATCTTTCAATTAGTAACACTTCCGGTGGAATTTAATGCATCTTCAAGAGCGTTACGAATTCTTGGAAGTACAGGGATCATGTACGAAGATGAAGTGGGGCAGACAAGGAAGGTTTTATCAGCAGCTGCACTGACATATGTAGCAGGTGCAGCATCAGCACTTCTTAGCTTGCTTCGTCTGATCATTTTATTTGGTGGAAGAGATAACGACTAGAATCATAAGGTTAGGAAAAATCCTGCAATGCAGGATTTTTTCTTTTCAAAGAAAATTATAATATAAGGATTAAAACTATTAAAGAAATAAGAGGAAATATATGGCAGGAAAATTTTACGCAGTAAAAAAAGGAAGAAAACCAGGAATCTATATGTCATGGGATGCATGTAAAGCACAGGTCATGGGATTCCCAAATGCAAGATACAAAGGATTTAAGACAAAGGCAGAAGCAGAAGCGTTCTTAAATCCCGATGCAAATGAATTGATGCAGATTGATGAAGATACATTAGTTGCATATGTTGATGGAAGTTATGATCATTCTCAGAAGAGATTTTCTTATGGTATGGTATTAATGCATGATGGGGTAGAACGTTATTTTGCATATCCTTATGCGGATGAAGAATTAGCAACCATGCGCAATGTAGCAGGCGAGATCAAAGGTTCTGAAGCAGCCATGCGTTTTGCAAAAGAAAATGGCTATAAAAAGCTGGCGATTCATTATGATTATGAAGGGATCCAGAAATGGTGCACAGGAGAATGGGCAGCGAAAAAAGAAGGAACACAGGCGTATCAACGAATTTATGAAGAAATGAAACAGTATGTGCAAATTAAGTTCGTGAAAGTGAAAGGACATTCTAATGATAAATATAATGATTATGCTGATATGTTAGCAAAATCTGCATTAGGAATCGGGGATGGCAGCTTTGAAAAAAAAGAAGATCAGGAATGGATCAAAGTTAGATAATGAGGAATGATATCTTCATAAGTACCATCTTTTAATAAAATTACAAAAAATAAAAATATTTCTTGAAAAATCATCATATTTATTGTAATATAATATAGCTTGTGTACCAGTAACTCAGTGGATAGAGTGGCAGCCTCCGAAGCTGTTGGCCGCGGGTTCGACTCCCGCCTGGTGCATGCTTTATCTAGATAAAATCAAAAGGAGCTTCCTGTATAATTCAAATATAGGGAATTCTAAGAAAGAAGGTTGAGAAAAAAATACCTCAGTGTAAAATAAGATTACTGACTTTGCGGGTTAGTAAAAAATCTTATTAAACAGAGAGGTATCTGAAATGAAGTATAACACACAGAACGCAAAAATTGAATCTATTACGGAAAAAACATTGATAGTTGGAATTGATGTAGGAAGTGAAACACACTATGCAAGAGCCTTCGATTGGCGTAATTATGAGTATTCAAAAAAGCCATTGGAATTCAGTAATAATGAAGCAGGATTTGTGACATTTAAAGTATGGATGGAGGAACTGGCAGAGAAATATGGAAAAGATGTTGTGATTCCTGGGATGGAGCCAACAGGACATTATTGGTTCAATCTAGGAGCATACCTGCAGGACAACGGAATGAAACCAGTTCATGTGAATCCACATCATGTAAAAAAATCAAAAGAGCTGGATGATAATAATCCAAACAAAAATGACCGTAAGGATCCCAAAACGATTGCGGCACTGGTAAATGAAGGAAGGTTTTCGTATCCATATATACCAACAGGTGTTTATGCAGAGATCCGAAGCTTATCAAATCTGAGGCTTCAAGCCCAGGAAGAAATCACAAGGATCAAGAATCGTATTGCAAGATGGTTTAGTATCTATTTCCCGGAAATAAAAGACGTTTATAAAAATCCGGGAGCTGTGAGTGGTCTTATGATCTTGAAGGTAGCACCGTTACCGAAAGATATCGTAAAATTGGGAGTTGATGGAGTTAACCAGATCTGGCGGGATGCTAAGTTAAGAGCAGCTGGTCTAAAGAGGGCAAAGACCCTGGTAACGGCTGCGGAGCACAGTATAGGAAGTCAGGAAGCTTGTGATAGCGCAAGGATTGAATTGAAGATACTGCTGAATGATTATGAAATATATCATCAGCGGGAAGAAGAATTAATGGAGCTGATAGAAGAAAAACTGTCAGAAGTTCCATATATCGATAAGCTGTTGGAGATCAAAGGGATTGGAATGAAGACAGTAAGTGGATTTGTAGCAGAAGTAGGAGATATCAAACGATTTGATAATCCGAAACAGCTTCAGAAACTGGCAGGATATGCCATAGTAGAGTGTAGTTCAGGAAAACACAAAGGTGAAAGTCATATCAGTTATAGAGGAAGAAAACGCCTTAGATATGTACTGTATGAAGCAGCCATATCATTGATTGCGAGGAATACAGAATTTAAGGAAATACACAGGTATTATCAAACCAGGGGAAAGAATTCATTAAAGAAAATGCAGTCAGTTATAGCGGTTGCATGTAAAGCATTAAGGATCTTTTATGCGATATTGACAAAGGGAGTAACTTATGATGGAGCAAAGATGCTGCAAGATATCAAGAGACCACAATTGAAAGTAGCATAAGAAAAGAAGATCATCGTAAAAGGATGAAGAAAGCAGACTGTAATGGGAAACGTCCATCTAAAAGATGCTGTTACAGAAAGCAAGTCAGTAATAAAAACAAAGAATGAGCGAGTAGTCGGCAGGAATAAATTCCAGAGGGCAAGACCCTGACGAGGAGCTAAGCTGACACCCGGATTATGGATAGGCAGAACGAAGGAAGTTAGGACATATAAAGAGTAGATCCTGGTAGATACGGGAGGTGCGTTGCCATAGATGGAAGGGAATATACAAGGCCATTAAAAACAGAACAAAGAAGACGTTTTGTTTTGTATACCCTAAAACAGCTATTTTCGTACTGGATACAGAGAAATATCCATAAAACATGCTCATTCATCTGAGATAAATAACTAAAAAATCCTTTATTTTAAAGGAAAAACAACTTGACTAATTAGGGAGG
>QWCK01002703.1_pt1 | contig 23506 bp, 23 predicted proteins | sample 1972571 | NCBI WGS metagenome assembly QWCK01 (sample SAMN09866710, study PRJNA288562) | Human gut metagenome isolate term2_stool, whole genome shotgun sequencing... | isolation source: gut | host: Homo sapiens | place: USA: California | reverse complement strand
CTTCCACGAAGCCTTCGCTGTCGAAGAAGTCCCGCGTTAATTTATATACCCGAGAACGGGTGCGTAAAATCGACTGACTGCGGGGTTTTCTCAAGTCCAGGGTACGGTATTTTAGGCGCAAGTCGTCCGAAACGTCATCGTCGTCTTTTACATAAATGGGAGGAACGTCGGATTCCGACAAAATCTTCAGCTCCGTCGCCAATATTTCGATCTTGCCCGTGGGGATTTGCTCGTTTACAGAGCTTCTCATACGAACCTTTCCGACGACCGCGACGCAAAATTCCGAGCGCAGCTTCGTCGCCTTCTCAAAAATAGCCTCGTCAGTATCGCCGTCAAAGACCACTTGAACGATCCCCGTGTAATCGCGTAAATCGGCAAAGACGATGGCGCCGAGATTTCTGGATTTTTGCACCCATCCCATGACCGTGACGCTTTCACCGATATGTTCTTCTCGTAATGTTCCGCAGAAATGGCTTCGTTTTAAAGAGCCTAATGCTTCTCCCATGATGCCTCCTAACAAATTCTGTTTTCTATTTTATTCAACCAGTAGGTTTTTTCTTCCCCTTCGGATTGATCGGCTAAAGTCTCCCACACGTACTTGGCGCCGTGGTCCATGCCCTGGCAGCCGGCCAACAAAAAGACGTCGTGCTCGCCGACTTTGTCCCACACTTTGGCGATGGCGCTTTTTAAATCGTCGACGACGGGGACGTCGTAACCGGCATCCTTCATCACTTCGGAAAAAGCGACCAATTCGGAATCAGTGACCACGTCTTTCGACGACACCACTTCCTCGCTGCGAGTAGCGTAAAAAGTCTTTAGCGGCAATTTATCCATCCACTTCACCATTTCCAAGGCGTTGTCGCGATTGAGCGCCGCTCCCCTTCCGCCGCGAACGGCATAAAGGACGTGGAGATCTTTATAATCCATTTGGCAAAGAGTCTCCAAAGTGACGGCGATGTTTTTTTCGTTGGCAAAGTGATCGTCCAGGATCATATAGTCTTTATTATAAATCAATTCGAAGCGTCTTTCGACCCCGGAAAAATTGCGAAGGGCCTTTTGAATCGTCGCCCCGTCGACGCCTTCCAGCAAACCGTAAGTAATGGCGATCATGGCGTTGAGGACGGAGTGGTAGCCCGCCACTTCCAGTTCGATGGGAAGGACCACGGGTTCCAAATTCCACTTGAGACTGTGATGGGCCTCTTTCACCACGTAATTAAATTTCGCAAAGCCCGTGGATAAATCGATGTCCTCGATGCCGATGGAGGCATCTTTTTCGATCCCCGCCGTTAACACATCGCCCTTTGTCTTGTCGATGAGTCCTTCGATAAGGGGCGCGTCGATATTTAAAATCACCGCGGTCTTCTCGTCGGCGTGGCGAATGAGGCGACTTTTGAAGTGAAAGTAATTTTCAAAAGTGCCGTGCTGTTCCAAATGTTCTTCGGAAATATTATTGAAGCTGACGATATCGTAGTCGATGCCTCTGCTTCGGTAGAGCTCTTGAGCGGAAGAGGATACTTCCATGACGACGACCTCAATGCCGGCATCCACCATATCCCTCAAATGCTTTTGCAGGTGGATACTTTCCGGCGTGGTTAAAATCGAAGGAATGGATACATCTTTGTATTGCACTTCTACCGTGCCCACGACGCCCACTTCATAGCCCGCCGCTTTAAATATGTCTCGGATCATATAGGCGGTGGAGGTCTTTCCGTTGGTGGCCGTCACGCCGAAGACCTTTAATTCCTTCGACGGGTGATTGTAAAATATGCACGCCAAATCCGCCAGGGCTTTCCGCGGGTTTTCTACGACAATTTGAGGAATGTCGTCGTCTGTCAAGTGATCGACCACGGCCAACACGGCGCCGTTATCCTTGGCTTTTTGGATGTAGTCGTGGCCGTCGACCAAGACGCCTTTCATGGCGACAAAAATATCGCCCTCGCCAATCTCTCTGGAATCGTTGGCGATATGGGGTATGTCGCGATTTTCGTCGATCTCGCCTTTGCGATCTAATATTTCAATCCCGTCTAAAAGTTTTTTTAAAATCATAATCCTTCTCCCAAATACTTGGCCTTTTTTCTCAATACTTCGCCAAAACGATCGGTGTAGTCCCGCATATTTCTGAAATTCGAAAACTTACGGATCTTAGTCGTGGCCGACATGCCGACGCCGATAACGGAATGGATCTCCTCCATCATAATCATATTATACAAAGACTCCGTGCCTTCTTTCGCGTAACCGATGTTGGAGCCGTTGCCTAAAATTCGCTTTTGCCGATAGAGGTAATAGGGCCGATAGCCCCTCTCCATCAAGTAATCCATGGCGTAGTCCTGCATGGCAATCGTGTTTTTTACATATACGCTGTTGTTTTCAAAAATCTTCGAACCATTTTTTAAAGACAGCATGTGAACAGTAATGTTTTCCGGATCTAATGCAGAAAGACGATCCAAAGTATAAGCCACTTCCTCTACCTCTTCGTCGCCCAGTCCCAGGATCATATCCATATTGACCTGAAAATCGGTTTGCTCCCGTACGAGGGCGTAGGCCTTTAAAATGTCCTCCGGGCTGTGGGGCCGCTTCACCGCTTTGAGAGTGCGCTCCACCATGGTCTGGGGATTTATGCTGATCCTCGTAATTGGATAGTTCGCAAGACTTTGCACCAGTTCTTCTGTAATGGTCTTCGGCCTTCCGGCTTCCAGGGTAAATTCCCTCGGCTTAAAATCATCGAGACGATTTAAAATCCGCTCAAGCTCCATTATCGGAATGGAAGTGGGGGTCCCGCCTCCGATATAAATCGTATCAGGCGCACGCCCCGCTTTTTCGAGAACAAAATCAAGCTCCCTCAGAAGAAAGTCCATGTAAACATTGACCGCTTCTTTATTGGCGCTGCCGATGGTGGGATAGCTGCAGTACTCACAGCGGGAGGGACAAAAAGGAATGTGAATGTATAGAGAATATCCCAGCCCCAAGTACTCGCCGGCGAGACGAGATTCGCGCTTTGCGATTTCCATTAAGAGAGAGGCCACTTTCGGATCGACCAGGTATTCCTCCGTTAACAGATTGAACGCCCCGTCGTCCCCTAAGCGCCTCCGATGTTTCTGTAAAAATTTAATGGGTCTTGTGCCCGTCAGGCTTCCCCAGAAGGAAGCTTCTTTGTCAGGGTGGTCCACGTCTTTTGCAATCCACGCACTGATTTTTCGCTTAAGCTCAAATTCATCCGTCCCGGGGAAGGTGCACTCGTAGCAATCGTCTCCGATCATCAATGTCACGTGCTTGCTCTCGGGCATAGTGTCGATGATTAAAAACAACTCGCCGGATATCTCGTAAGCAGGAAAATAGATTCGAAGTAGCTCATAAAAAGTGTGCAACTCCGAATCTGTGCCGTTAACTACTCGTATCATAAAACCTGCCGCATAAACGGATTCATACGCTTTTCGTTTCCGATCGTCGTGGGAAAGCCGTGACCGGGAAGAACTTTTAATTCTTCGTCTAATTTGGAAAGCTTCGCCAGCGAGTCCATAATGGCGCTTACATCTCCGCCGGGAAAATCCGTGCGACCGATGGAGCCTTGAAATAAAGTGTCTCCGCTGAACAGAATATTGCCGTACAGATAGCATACGCCGCCCGGAGTATGGCCCGGGGTGAAAATGACTTTTATATCTCCAGATTTAAAATGAATGACATCGCCGTCTTTTAATAAGACATCGGGATTCTTGTCGGGCTGTTCTCCTCCCATCATGGCGATGTATTGCGGCGATTGGCTGTGAAAGTTTTCCAGTTCATCCTTGTGCATGTATACTTTGACGCCGAGGCCATCCCGCACTTTATTTAACGCAGAAATGTGATCGAAATGACCGTGGGTGAGCAAAATGCCTTCGATGGATAGCTCCAAGCGCTTCACGCGATCCAGAATCTTTTCAGGTTCCGCTCCGGGATCGACGATAAAGCCGTTTTTGGCATCGTCGTAGACCAGGTAGCAATTGGTGCTTCCTCCGACCAATAGGGTATCGATGGCCATTAAAAGCTCCTTTCACTGTCGAGTAGAATCGTCACCGGCCCATCGCCGACCATGTCGATGGCCATGTCCGCACCGAAGCGTCCGCGAGCTACCTTGTGGCCCTTGGATTCGATGTATGCAATCAGTTCCACGTACATAGGCTCCGAAACGTCGCCTTTCGCTGCGCGAATGTAGCTGGGGCGCATACCCTTCCTGGCGTCGCCGTACAAGGTGAATTGGCTCACCACCATGATTTCTTTTCCGCTGTCGGCCACATTGACATTCATGACGCCGTTTTCGTCGTCGAAAATCCGAATCCCCATAATTTTATTGCCGATGTATTCCATATCTTTCTTCGTGTCTTCGTCGGTGACGCCGACGAGAACCATCAGTCCCGCTCCGATGGAAGAAACCTCTTCCCCTTCGACGGAAACTTGTGCTCTCTTGACCCGTTGAACCACTGCTCGCATAATTCCTCCTTAACCGCTTACCCGATAGACTTCATAGACATTTTCTACTTTTTCCAGCTTCTTCAAGAGACGTGACAGTTCGTCGATGTGATGGATACGTACCACCGTCCGTATGATCATATTGTGATCCTTGTCCTCTCGTGCGGAGAGGTTTTGAATATCCAGGCGGGAATCGTGAATCCGATTGGCTATATCCGCCAACACATTGTTTTTAGCGGCGGCGCGGATTTCGATTTCGGCACTGTAAGTTTCGCTGTCGTCGAATTCCCAACGCACGGGAATGAGCCGATCTTCATTCAAATTGTTCTTCATATTAATGCAATCGGATCGGTGGATACTGATGCCCCGACCCATGGTGATAAAGCCGACGATTTCATCGCCCGGTACCGGCGTACAGCACTTGGCGATGCGCACTTTCACATTGTCGATGCCTTTAACGACAATGCCTCCCGTATTGCGATGATCCCTCTTGTCTTCTTGCAAGGCGATGTCGTCCACGGACATATTTTCCGCCATGGACTTGCGCTTTTCTTCCTTGACATACTCTTCCAGCTTCGCCGTCACTTGGCGCACGCTCATGCTGCCGTAGCCGATTTGGGCGTAGAGGTCGTCTAAATTGTCGTACTTCAGGCGCTGGCGCACTTCTTCCATCCACTCGTCGCGAATAAATTCGGCAGGTTTGTAACCGAGGCGCTTCGCTTCTTGCTCGATCATGGTCCGGCCTTTTTCGATGTTCTTGTCCCGGTCCTTGACTTTAAAATACTGTCTGATCTTCGTGCGGGCCTGAGGACTGGCGACGATGGAAAGCCAGTCCAACGAGGGCTCGGAATTTTTATTGGTAATGACCTCGACGATTTCGCCGTTTTTCAGTTTGTGACTGAGAGAAACGATGCGGCCGTTGATTTTCGCGCCGACACAGGTGTTACCCACATCCGTATGGACTCGGTAGGCGAAGTCGATGGGAGTAGAATTGTCCGGCAAGTTGATGACATCGCCGTTTGGTGTAAAGACGAAGACTTCGTCGGCAAAAAAGTCTACCTTCAGAGTTTCCATAAACTCGTTGGGGTCCTTCAGATCCTTTTGCCATTCCAAAAGTTGTCTGAGCCAGGTCAGGTTTTCGTCAAAGCTCGTAGATTTCTTGGCGCCTTCTTTGTATTTCCAGTGAGCGGCGATCCCGTATTCCGCCGTCTTGTGCATTTCCCATGTGCGGATTTGCACTTCAAAGGTCTCGCCATTGTCGTCGATAACAGTGGTGTGAAGGGATTGGTACTTGTTTTGCTTCGGCATGGAAATGTAATCCTTAAACCGGCCGGGAATGGGCTTGTACATGGTGTGTACCACGCCCAGTGCCCCGTAACAATCCTTTACGTCGTCGACGAGAATGCGAATGGCCTGCAGGTCGTAAATTTCTTCGAAGGTCTTGCCTTTTTTCATCATCTTCTTGTAGATGCTGTAGAAATTCTTCGGGCGGCCGTTAATGTCGGCGGCGATGCCCATGCGTTTCAGCTGCTTGGAAATGTCGTCGATTAACGATTGGATAATTTCTTCCCGCTCGCTGCGACGACGCTGGACCATATCCACTAAATTATAATAGTTTTCCGGGTCCAAATAGCGCAGGGACAAATCCTCCAGCTCGCTCTTCACCCGGCTCATACCCAAGCGGTCGGCAAGGGGCGCATAAATCTCGATGGTCTCCAGCGCCTTGTCGTGCTTCTTCTCGGGCGTCATGTATTCCAAGGTACGCATATTGTGTAGACGGTCGGCAAATTTGACGATAACCACGCGAATGTCTTTCGCCATGGCGAGAACCATTTTGCGAATATTCTCCGCCTGCTTTTCCTGCTTCGTTTGGTATGAGAGCATTTTTAATTTCGTCACGCCCTCCACCACCACGGCCACTTCTTCTCCGAAGCGCTCATCTACCTCTTCATAGGTCACATCGGTATCTTCAATGGTGTCGTGCAGAAGGCCGGCGATGATGGTGGTAATATCCATATTCATTTCCGCCAAAATAAGCGCAACATTATAAGGGTGAACGATGTAGTCCTCCCCGGAATTGCGCTTTTGGCCCTTATGATGAGCTTCGGCAAAGGCATAGGCCTCGCGAACTTTATCTACATCCCCGTCGGGATTGTAAGACAAAATCTTTTCAATCAATTGTTCAATCATGTCATCACCGTTTTAGATCGTCTCAAATCTTCGATTTGAAATTGCAATGTGTTCCTATTGTTAAAAGTATCGATGGTGGGAATATAAGCCATGTCCACACAGAGGCTCCCGTTCGGCGCCTTGGCCTCGTTGGCAAAGGCAATAAATTCCTCCGCCTCCATAAACATGACGCCGTCGTAGCGGGCGTTTTTATAGAAAAGCTCGAGCTTAACAACATTTCTATTCTTACCGAAAATTCGGTACTGCGAAATATAGACGCCGGTTGCGCCGAAAAGGGGCTTCGGATTGCCGTTGCCAAAGGGCTTCAGCCGATCCAATCGCTCCACCGTTTCAAAGCTCACCTTGTCGAGGGGCATAATGGCATCGAGGCGCACACGAGGGATTAAATCTCTGGGATCCAAATCACTTTTCTCAATGGCGTCCAGCTTAAAGGCGATGTATTGGTCTTTTCGTAAACTCAAGCCACATGCCATGGCGTGGCCGCCGAAGGATGTGAGATGCTTTTCGCTCTCGCGAATTTTCTCCACCATATTATAAGCTTCGATGCTTCTGCCGGAACCTTTAAGGCCGTCTTTTCCCGAGGTCAACACGATACAGGGCCGGTAATACTTGCCCTTAATGCGCCCGGCGATAATGCCCGCAATGCTTTCGTCGATGGTTTCGTCTTTTAAAATATAAATGGGCTGCACCTTTTCCTTGGGATTGGCCAGCTGCTTTTCTAAACGAAGCAGCCCTTCCGTCGTCAAGGCTTGGCGCTTTTGATTTAATTCACGCAAATAAAGGGCGGTCTTTTCTGCAAAAGTCGGATCGTCGGTTAAAAACAGTTCCACCGCATCGGATGCCGTATCCAGTCGGCCCGCCGCATTGATCGTCGGCCCCAAAATAAAGCCTAAATGGTAGGCGCCGATGTCTCCTTTGATCTTTGCCGCATCTCTTAATGCATTGAAGCCTATATTTTCCGTGCGGTTCAATTGTGCGAGGCCGCAGGTGACCAGGTCCCTGTTTTCACCTATAAGCTCCATCACGTCGCAAACGGTGGCCAAGGCGGCAAAACCGACGAGGTCTTCGTCCATGGCTTCTATCTGTCCCGAGATGGTATATAGATAGTTTACAAAATAAAAGGCCAGTGCGCCACCGCATAAGCCTTTAAAGGGATAATTGCAGGCCGATTGATGAGGATTAATAATGGCGTCGGCTCCCGGGAGCACCTCTTCCCCGTCCCGACGCACGATTTGGTGGTGATCGATGACGATGAGCTTCAGTCCCAACCCCTTTGCCCGATCGAGGGCGTCGAATTGAGCGATGCCGTTGTCACAGGTAATGATCATCTCCACGCCGTCGTGTGCGGCTTCTTCAGCCATAAAAGGCTGCATGCCGTAGCCGTCTTCCCTGCGATGGGGCAGGCGGTAATCCACATCGTAGCCGAGGCCACGAAGGCCCTTCATGAGGATGGTGGTGCTCATGACGCCGTCGCAGTCGTAATCGCCGATGATGCGAATTTTTCCCTTGACGCCTTGGACCAGATTCCCCGCCTTCACCATATCCTTCATGGTAATGGCGGAATGCACGTGCTCCATGGAAGGATGCAGGAAGTTTAGAATCTTTTCCTTGGTATCCACGCCGCGATTGACTAAGACGCGGAATTCCCACTCTTGCAGACCCATGGCGCGGAAGTCGAAGGCTTCTTTCGCTTGTTCATTTTTTACGGACCAATATTTCATCATTCACTCTGTTCGTTGGCATAGACGCTTAAAGCGCATTCCAGTCGTTTTCGTTCCATTTGGCAGCCGATGTCGAAGGGTTCGTAGATATCGCCGTTGTTGTGGTAGGCGTTGGCGTGGCAACCGCCACTGCAAAAATATTTTGCCCAGCACTCGCCACAGGCTTCCTTGTGAAACACATCGGCCTTGTGGAAGTGATCTTGCAGATCTTTGTTCACGATGCCGTCGTCCACATTGCCCAGCAAGAAATCCTCCTCGCCTACGAATTGGTGACAGGGATAGATATCGCCCGTCGGCGTTACGGCCACATATTCACTGCCGGCGCCGCAGCCGATGCTTTTTTTGTAGGCACAGGGTCCGCCGGAAAGGTCAATCATGTAGTGGAAAAAGAGAAAATCGGGATCGTCCTTGCGAATGCGAAGGTACTCTTCGCTGAGTTTTTCGTATTCTTTTAAAATTTGATCCAGATGTTCCTCGCGAATGGCGTATTCTTCGTTGGGATCGGTAACCACCGGTTCCATGGACGTCTTTTCAAAGCCGAGATCGTGAAAGAGCATGACGTCTTTGGAAAAATCCAAATTGTGATTGGTGTAGGTGCCCCGAATGTAGTAGTCCTTGTCGCCGCGAGAGGCGATGAGTCTTTGAAACTTCGGCACAATGGTATCGAAGCTGCCCTTTTTATTCACCGTGGGACGCATGGCGTCGTTAATTTCCTTGCGACCGTCGATGGATAGTACCACATTGGCCATTTCCCGATTCAAGTACTCGATGTTTTCGTCGTCGAGGAGAATACCGTTGGTCGTCATGGTAAAGCGGAAATGCTTGCCATAAGCTTTTTCACGCTCTCTGCCGTAGGCCACCAGCTCTTTGACCACGTCGAAATTCATCATGGGCTCGCCACCGAAGAAGTCTACTTCTAAATTGCGGCGACTACCGCTGTTCTCCAAGAGAAAATCCAAAGCTTTTTTTCCGGTTTCAAGATCCATGACCATGCGCTCGCCGTGAAAGTCCCCTTGGGAAGCGAAGCAATAGGCGCAGCGCAAATTGCAGTCGTGGGACACGTGCAGACACATGGCCTTAATATGGCAATGAGGATTAAAACCGCTTAAATCGACAGGCGTATCTTCGGCATAAAGCAAGCCCTCTTCGATCAGGTAATCCAACTCGTCATAACCCTCGGACAGAGCATCGGAATCGTAACGACCCTTGTATTTTTCAACAATCGCCTCTTTACTCAAATCCAACATATCAGCCGCCATGTCGAAAATCATGTCGTCGACGACATGAACCGAGCCCGACGCCACATCCAGAATAATATTCTTGCCATTTCCTTGAAAACGATGAATTTTACGCACAAATTTCCCCTTCTAAAAGAAAAAGGTGTGGGAATCCCACAACCTTATCTATCCTTATTTTCGCACTTTTGATTGCCTACGGTACAAGAAGTCTTGCAAGCCGATTGGCAAGAGGTTTGACATTCGCCGCAACCGGCTTTTTCTAAACCTTTGCGTAAGGAACGTTTCGTCAATGTTTTTATGTACTTCATAAAAATACTCCTATTCTTCTTCCTCTTTGTCTTCTTTATCTGCTTTCCTACCGGACTGTTTCATCACATTTTTTACAGCCCATTTCATGATTTCCAAGCGCGTCTTCATGCCCGTCGATTCGATGACGATCACGTCGGCTTTCACTTGGACGATCTTCCCGACGATGCCGCCGTAGGTATAAATGACGTCACCGACTGCAAGGTTTTCCATCATTTTGAGCGCTTCCTTCTCCTTCTTCTTATTCGGACGAATAATACCGAAGTAGAAAATAGCGATCATTAAAACAATAGAGATTAGTGTAGGGATCATAGAATTTCCGCCATTCGCTTGGGAGAAAAGACCATTTCCAAATTCCATACATACCTCCTATCTATTTCTTATTATTATAACCATATTTCTCGTAAAAGTCATCTTTATATTGGAGGAAGTTGTCCTCTTCGATGGACTTTCGAATATTGTCCATGAGATTCAACAAGAAATATAGATTGTGATAACTTGCCAGGCGCAGACCAAGGATCTCATTGGCCTTAAACAGGTGCCGAATGTAGGCTCTGGAGTAATTGCGACAGACGTAGCAATCGCACTCCGGATCCAGGGGCCTGAAGTCTCGGGCGTATTGTGCATTTTTTATAACAAGCTTCCCGTGAGAGGTCAGGCAGCTTCCCTTTCTCGCGTTGCGCGTTGGAAGGACGCAGTCCGCCATGTCGATACCCCTTTCGACAGCCTCAAAGAGGAAATCCGGCGTTCCGACGCCCATAAGGTACCGCGGCTTGTCTTTGGGCATAAAGTCCGTGGTGTGGTCCAGGACGTCGCACATGGTGTCGATGGGTTCGCCGACGGAAAGACCGCCCACGGCGTAGCCCGGAAAGTCCATAGCCACCAATTGCTCGGCGCTTCTGCGGCGCAAGTCCTTATACATGCCGCCTTGAATGATGCCGAAAAGATTTTGGCCGGGCTTATCGTCGTGGTAAATTTTACACCGCTCAGCCCAGCGACTGGTTCGTTCGGCGGAATGCATGATGTATTCCCTGGATGCGGGATAGGGAGCGCATTCGTCAAAGGCCATCATAATATCCGAGCCCAGGATGTGTTGAATCTCCATGGATTTCTCCGGCGAAAGAAATTGCTTGGATCCGTCGATGTGGCTGCGGAAAGTCACGCCTTCTTCCGTAATCTTCCTGCGATGAGACAAGCTGAAGACTTGAAATCCGCCACTGTCCGTGAGGATCGGTCCGTCCCAGTGCATAAACTTGTGCAGGCCCCCCGCCTCCTCAATGATCTCCGTGCCTGGACGCAGAAATAAATGGTAGGTGTTAGATAGTATAATTTGTGCATTTATATCCCGTAGCTCTTCCGGCGTCATGGTCTTTACCGTGGCTTGGGTGCCGACGGGCATGAAGATCGGCGTTTGAATCGTCCCGTGATCGGTTTCCAAGACGCCCCGCCTCGCCTTCGTATCGGAAGATTCATGGGTCAATGTAAATTTCATGATTCTCTCTTTTCTATAAACATGGCGTCGCCGAAACTGAAAAAGCGATAGCGTTCCTTCACGGCATGCTCGTAAGCCCTTAATATGGCATCTTTTCCGTAAAAAGCGGAGACGAGCATGATCAATGTGGATTCCGGCAAATGAAAATTCGTCACGATGGCATCGATGATTTTAAACTCGTAGCCGGGATAGATGAAAATATGGGTGTTGTCCGCATCGGGACAGATCCGGCCGTTTTTCTCCATGCAACTTTCCAAGGTGCGGATAGATGTCGTGCCTACGGCGATGACGCGGCCGCCTTTTTCTTTTGCGCGATTAATGGCATCCGCCGCCTTCTCGTCGATCTTATAATACTCGCTGTGCATTTCGTGGGCTTCGATGTCGTCGGTCTTCACCGGACGAAAGGTCCCGAGCCCTACATGAAGGGTGATCTCGGCGATCTCCGTGCCCTGTGCACGAATCTCGTCCAAAAGCTCTTCTGTAAAGTGCAGGCCCGCCGTCGGTGCCGCTGCCGATCCTTCGTACTTGGCATAGACCGTTTGGTAGCGATTCTTGTCCTTTAATTTTTCGTGAATGTAAGGCGGGAGAGGCATCTCGCCCAGTCGCTCTAGAATCTCGATAAAGACGCCTTCGTAGTCGAAGCGAATGTGGCGCAAGCCGTCTTCAGTCACCGCCTCCACTTCGCCGGAAAGACCCTCGCCGAATTCGACGGTGCCGCCGACTTTCAATTTTTTCCCCGGGCGCACCATGCACTGCCACAGGTTTTTTTCAATTTCTTTAACGAGGAGCACTTCGATGTGCTCGTCTTTTCCCGGTCGATGGCCGTAGATCCGGGCAGGCAAAACTTTCGTGTTGTTAATAACCAAGACATCTTCGGGACGAATGAATTTTAATATATCCCGAAAAGTCAAATCCTCCACTTCCCCATTGGGCATGGCGTGTAAAAGTCGGGACGCATCCCGTTTGTCCGCCGGATGTTGGGCGATCAGCTCTTCGGGAAGATCATAGTAAAACTCGCTTGTTTTCATGCTGTCCTTTCTATCTTAATTCCGTACCCGGATAGTAGAAGCTCAGGATCTGTCTGTAATTCATGCCGCTTTTCGCCATATTGATGGCGCCGTATTGGCTCAGTCCCACGCCGTGGCCATAGCCTATGCCGTTTAAGGTGATGCTGCCGGAAATAGGCATCATGTCGTTAAAGCTCGACACTTGACCGACGGCTTTGCTCAGGCCGTTGGCACGAATAATCGAATCCGCACTGCCTGTGCGTATGCCTTTGGCGGTCATAATTTTATCGTTGGCATAGGGCTTTACGCCCTTGGATGTCACGACCGTCAAAGGTTTTTCGGACGTGCGGGCGATTTTATCGGTGCCGAAATTGGCACTTTTAATTTTTATGGAGCCCAATTTCATGCGGAATTGATTCCCCGTCACTACCTCTCTTCCCGACGTGCCGACGACGGCCATGGATTTAATCCGTCCCGTGAAGGAGCGTTCCAGCACTTCCAGTGCCGTGGGACGCCCCACCTTGGGGAAGGCTCTTTGAATATCGCCCGACGAAAGGGTCGCCGTCCAGGTGGCATGACGGGTATTGATCGATTGCGGGTCCTTTATTGCGATTAAGTATGGGCATGGATTGCCGCCCCATACATCTTCGATGGCTTCCGTTTCCCCGCCGCTGGTGGCGTGGAAAATGGTATTGGCCACTTCGCCCTTGTAGTATAAAATCTGACCCCCGGTTTCAGCCACGGCCCGATCCGTCATGGGCGATTCCACGCTCATGCCGGCATAGGCTTGGGATGCGCTGGAATCGTCCAAATTATAACCGTATTTCTCAAACTTATTCCAATTAGCATAGGCGAAGCTTCTGGAAATAACCGCCTGAGTCTTCAAAGCTTCGATGGGCGTCGTCGTGCCGATTTCTTTCGGCAAAACTCCGCGAATATAATCGTCCACATCAACAATGTTTACCGATTTCAAAGCACTGCCGGATTTTACGAAGCGTACCTGTCCTCGATAGGGCTTGCCGCCGATATTAATATAGCCGAGAGACGATGAAAACACATCGGACTCCGTTACATTGGAAGCCGTAGCGACGAAGCTGTTTCCTACCGGTGCTCCGTTGCGCATAATGCCGCCGTCGGAAGTAAGTCTGATACTCGATGTCGTGGGGCCGACTTTTACATGAATGGGCCCCTGTGCGGCAAATGCCGGCACGCTGATAAAAAGGCTCGCGATCAACACGAGGAGACTTAGTAATTTTTTCATGACTCGTCCTTTCTGTAGGGGATCCCCAAGTGATCGTAGGCCCGTTTCGTGGCCATGCGTCCTCGGGGCGTCCGCTGTACAAAATTCATCTGCAACAAGTAGGGTTCGTAGACGTCTTCGATGGTGATGCGCTCTTCGCCGATGGTCGCCGCAAGGGTGTCGATCCCTACGGGCCGGCCCTCGTAATCTAAAATCATGGTCCGCAAAATCTTTCGGTCCAAATCGTCCAAGCCGTAATCGTCCACATCCAAAAGTCTGAGACCTTCCTTCGCCACGTCTTCGTCGATAAGGCCATTTCGCTTTACCTCCGCAAAATCCCGAATCCGCTTTAAAAGGCGATTGGCGATTCGCGGCGTTCCTCGGCTCCTTTTGGCGATTTCCATAGCACCGGAGGTGCTCAGGGGAATATTTAGAATTTCCGAGGAGCGGAGCAATATGGTCTTTAAACTTTCCGCATCGTAAAGCTCCAAATTCAGCAACACGCCGAAACGGTCTCTTAAAGGCGACGCCAGCTGGCCGGAGCGGGTGGTGGCGCCAATCAATGTAAAGTGATTAAGATCCAGGCGCAGAGACCTTGCTGAAGGCCCCTTCCCAACGATAATATCCAAGGCAAAGTCTTCCATGGCAGGGTAGAGAATCTCTTCCACGGTACGAGGGATGCGGTGAATTTCGTCGATAAACAATACGTCGTTTTCATCTAAATTAGTCAAGATGCTGGCTAAATCGCCGGGCCGCTCGATGGCCGGGCCCGAGGTCACCCGCATATTGACGTGCATTTCGTTGGCAATAATATTGGCCAAGGTGGTTTTGCCGAGCCCCGGCGGCCCGCTTAACAGGGCGTGGTCCAGGGATTCTTCCCGACGCCGGGCCGCTTCGATAAAAATCTCCAGCTTTTCCTTCGCCTTGTCCTGGCCGATGTATTCCGATAAAAACTTGGGTCGAAGGGCCACCTCTAATCGCTCTTCCTGAGGCAAAACGGTTTTTGATACTAATCGTTCCTCTTCCATAGGCACTCCTTAACCTTTCATCGCCAGGCGCTTCAGCGCCTCTTTAAGCACAATTTCCACATCGTCGCCGTCGATACCCTTGACGGCATCCCGAGCCTCATTCGGCGAATAGCCCAAGCTGATCAGGGCGTCGAGAGCGTCTTGGTGCGGTTCGGCACTTTCCGCATGTGCTACACTCACATTCGGCGTCGATGGATGCAGGTCTTTCACCTTATCCTTCAACTCTAAAAGCAGGCGCTCCGCCGTCTTTTTGCCGATGCCCGGCGCTTCCGTCAGAGATTTGGCGTCGCCGTTTTGAAAAAGGTGAATGACATCGTCTGCAGAAAAACGGCTGAAAATGCCCATGGCAACTTTCGGCCCCACGCCGCTGACGCCGATTAAGAGGAGAAACAGCTCCCGGTCCTCTTCGTCTAAGAAACCGAAAAGTGAAAAGCCGTCGTCCTTGACCTGAAGATAGGTGTAAAGCACCACCTCATCTCCCTCGTCGAGGCGGCCTAAATTCGGCCCGGGCAAAAAGACCCTCAGCCCGAAACTTCCCGACTCGACGACGACGCCGTCCAATCTTTTTTCTAAAATAATGCCGCGCAAGCGATCGATCATATCCCACCTACTTTAATTCAAAATGTTCCTTGCTCTTCGCCGAATGAATATGGGTAATGGCGATGGCCAACCCATCGGCGGCATCGTCCGGCTTTGGAATGGCTTTTAAATTTAAAAACATCTTCACCATTTCCTGTACCTGATGTTTTTCCGCACGGCCGTAGCCCACTACGGCTTGCTTAATCTGCAGAGGCGTGTATTCGTAAATGGGAAGCCCCATTTCCATGCAGGTTAAAATTTCTACGCCGCGAGCTTGGGCCACGGAAATAGCCGTCGTGATGTTTTTGTTAAAAAACAATTCCTCCATGGCCACTTCGTCGGGCTTCGTATCTTCGATGATTTTTTTCAGCTCCACATGAAGTTGAAACAGCCGCTTCGGGTAGTCCGTCTTGCTTCCCGTTTCGATGGTGCCGTATTCCACCGCCGTGAGTCGGTTGCCCGCCACGTCGATGATGCCGTAGCCCATGGTCGCCAGGCCCGGATCGATTCCCAAAACTCTCATAAAACTCCTTAAAAAAAGGGCCCTTGCGAGCCCTTCGGTTACGGATGATATCTTCTTAAGACGGAATCATTGATGCCGCACCAGTATGCGGATAAGTAAATTCTCAGTCCGTCTCGATATAAAAAATTCTTTAACTTGCGATTTAAACCGATCAGCTCTTCCCTCGTAAGGACGTAATCCGATTCGCGGTATAACTTTTTCGGGCTTAAAAAATCGACTTGCAGTTGCCGATCCACATAGTGGTTTAAAGTTAATACCTTTCGCCTCAATACGACCTTCGAAAAGCGATTCGCCTCTTCTTTAATCCGGTTGCCGCCGCCGATATAGTTTATGTGGCGTTCCATGGCTTCCTTCCTAAAACGACGCACGTCCTCGTGCTCGCCGTCGTAGTGAAACAGGACCTTTCGCTCAAACATATGACATAAGTCGATGTGGCGAAGAGCAATGACCTCGAGTTCATTGACTTCAGAGGCTGCGTTGTAGCCGTATTTATATCCTGCCAAATACATAACCAGTTCAAAGCGGTTAATGTCGTCGTAAATGGCATTAGTTAAGCTGTTGGCAAAAATATCGCGATTCTCTTTACGACGCAGAAAAGACAAAATGTCCTTCTTTAGATTTTTTATGGAAACGTATGAAGGGAAAATATTATGGATTTTCTCTTCTAAATCATACAAATTTAAAAGGAGCTGCATGGCCGAGCTGTCCGCACCATACAAAAACTTCTGCGTCAGCTTGGTTTTCATATCGACGAAATTCAACGTCTGTTGATTCAATTGCGCGTTTTGTACGGACATGCCCTTCCTCCTTATCGCCATTTATTTTATCATAAAGTGCGAAAGAGTTCACTACCTTTTACAGGATGTCTTCTCCCCGTAGTTTCGCTTCAAGTAAAAAGTCGTCGGGCCAGACGGACGCTTGCACTTCGCCGATGGATTTCTTTTCCAAAAAGAACATGCAAATCCGCGATTGGCCGATGCCTCCCCCCACGGTATAAGGCAATTGGCCATCCATCAAAGCCTTGTGGTAGTCCATCTCCAGTCGATCAGTTTCGCCGCTCAATTCCAATTGGCGCATTAAACTGTCTTCGTCGACGCGAATCCCCATGGAAGAAAGCTCGATGACGGCATCCGTCGTGGGATTATAGAAAAGAATGTCTCCGTTTAAATCCCAATCGTCATAGTCCGGGCTTCTGCCGTCGTGGGGCTTGCCACCGGCAAGGTCTTTGCCTATTCCTTGTAAAAAGACCGCTTTTTTCTCCTTGCAAATGGCGTATTCCCTTTCCTTCGGACTCATTTCCGGATACCTGTCTTCCAATTCCTGGGCCGTCATAAAGTAAATGGACGAAGGCAATTTTTTCGTCAGAATGTAGGGATACACGCTGTTAATATAGGTTTCCGTGCGAAGAAATACCGCGTAAATTTCCGAAACGATAAAGTGCAGGTAGGCTTCAGTGCGGTCTTCTTTGCGAATCACTTTTTCCCAGTCCCATTGGTCCACGTAAATGGAGTGGATGTCGTCCAGCTCTTCGTCGGGACGAATGGCGTTCATGTCCGTGTAAAGACCTTCGTAATAATTAAAGCCATAAGCTTTTAATGCATTGCGCTTCCACTTCGCCAAGGACTGCACGATTTCCACGTCGATGTCGTACTTGCGCAACTTAAAGGACACGGCCTTTTCAACGCCGCTTAAATTGTCGTTTAAACCCGTTTCCGGCCGCACAAATAAAGGCGCCGATACGCGAGTTAAATTTAATGTATTGGCCAAGTCCCGCTCAAAGTAATCCTTTAAACTTTTAATGGCGATTTGTGTTTCTTTAATGGTGAATTTTGTCGCTTCAGAATTGTTTCTCATACTAACTCCTTAAATAAAAAAGCGAATTCTTCATCAAACGGACGAAAAATTCGCTATGCCACCTGTTCGAGTACTTCATACTCTATTACTAAATAACGGGTAAAACCGTCTGCCCTTTTGAGAGCAGAACCTCCGAGATGTTTTCCATAGGTGCTTCAAGACATCTTTCACTGTCATGCCTCGCTGGATAGAAGCGATCCTACTTCCCTTCTCTTCTAAGGTTATGCCATTTGAACTTGTCCAACCTTTTCGTAACTTAAGGCCGCTTCACAAACAACGTTCGATATAAACACATTGATAATGTAGGCAAAATTTGCGTCATTTTCAAATGTAATGGTTTCTTTTTTATAAAGCGCGACTAAAGACGTGATCTGATCTTTCACATAAACTCTTAAATCGTCTTTATCTCCGTGAAAGCTGCCCATATCAAAACCGCGTGTGCAATCGCGATCGATGCCGTGTTTTTTTACGTGGCGATTTAACTCTTTTTCATAACTCATATGAGCGTGCAGGTCTTTCATGGACGTGCAACGAATGCGGCGCGCGTGGGGATGGGTCATATAGTCGCAAAGATAGTGGCTAATGACGCCGATCTTATAGCTTACAGGAAAGTTTAAAAGATCTTTCCATGCCGTATCACGAAGCAATTCAGACACATAGGGAACAATCGATACGATCTTATCCACGATATAGTCGATGCTTTCGTCATAGTAATGGGGAATAAATTTGTACTTCGGGTAAATATCCGGTGCAATGGACCCGCGCAACATTTTGGATTCGTCTAAAATAATGCCGTAATCCTGCATGATGCGGTCTCTTAATTCACCGGCTATAATGCGATGTGTTTCAGGTACCATGAACACTCCTTTGTCTTTATTCCAACTTCCTAAGCTATTATATCAAAAATTCCGAAATAAGCAATTTTTATTGGTACGGATAGTGATACTTACTGAATTGATCCGCCATGACAGTCCATACATCCGGCGTTTCAAAGCCCAATCGCCAGGAGGAGATCCCGGCAAGATTGTATTTGCGCATAAGCGATACTTTCCATGCCACGGATTCGGCATTTTCGATCCAAATTTTCTCGCTCTTTCCATTGACGTCTTGATTGATGGTGTATTGTTTCGCATCCTCGTCCCAGGTGGGATTCAAGTTGTGAGACTTAACGTAATCAGACGTGGTTTGCATGCCCACGGCACTGGATGTCAAACCGCCTTCTCCCTCTTTCCACAAACGGGCGTAGAAGGGAACGGACAAAATAAATTTTTCCGGAGGAATATCTTTTAAGCTGACATTGACATTGCCTTCCACCCATTTGTATTCAGCAACGGAGCCGGGCTTGTCGGAGCTGCCCCAGTGTTGGTCGTAAGCCATGAGAATGACGTAGTCGCACAATTCGGCCAGGGCCTTTCGATCATACAATTCGTCTTTCACATTTTTCGAAATTTGCGGTGTCACACAAACGGAGACGAGTAGATTTTCCGCCTTCGCGGCATCGGAAACTTCCTTAACGAAAGCCGTCAGGGCGTCACGATCTTCCACGTTCATATTTTCAAAGTCAATATTAATGCCCTTCATGCCGTAGGACTTGGTAAAGTTAATTAAAGTCGCTACCGCTTTTTTGCGGGCTTCTTCGTTTTGAAGGAATTGATGGGTTAAGTCCGGATCAAAACTGTTGTCCAGATAGGCCCAGGTCGCAATGCCCAGCTTCGCATAGTTTTCTACATAGCGAATATCGCCGCGGTCGCGAATGTCCCCTTGGGGACTTTCTACAGAGAACCACGTGGGAATGACGACGTCCAGCCCTTCGATCTGCTTAATGCCGGTGACCACCTCGTCCTTCACTTGAGCATAGGTGTAGTCGTAGGTAATATTCAGAGGCTTTTTAATAGCCGATTGCTGAACAAGACCGCTGTCCGCCGTATACTCCCCGCCGTCCAAGGCCTCGACCTTCATATTGTCTTCGCGAATCCAGCCTAGGTATCCGTCTTGTTCCCTGACGTGATACCAGTCATCTTTTTTGCCGTAAACCCAAAGCTTGCTGTCGGCATCCAATGTGGCGACAATGGGCGAATCTGTGGTATCCGATTCGCGGAGATTGACGCCGTCGCCGGACAAACTGCCGACGGCGTGTTTTTTCATGCGATTATCCATGATCAGCACGTTTTTATCTTTTTCGTAATTCATGCGAATGGGATAATCGTGAATAAAGGCTTCCACCGGGATAAAGATTTGATCGTCTTTTTTAACCAACTGGTCCCTTAAGGCAATCTTCCCGCCGTTAATCGTCGCTTCCTTACTGTCTAAGGGCAAGACTTTTTCGCCGCTGCGATTATTAAAGACCACGGCACCTTTTGCTTCGTCGAAGCGTGCCGTTTCGTCGATGTATTTTTGAATTCCTTCCAAGGACATGAAGTACTGGCCGTCTTCGCGCATGGCGTATTTTTTCGGCACGAGCTCGTCTTCATAGATCACATGAAAGGATTTGTAAATTTCGGAGTATTGATTGTTGCCGCCGGCTTTATTTAAAACGGTGTAACCGCCAAACAGTAAGCCTGCGAAGACCAGTAGTAAAATAAGTAGTTTTTTCATGGCACCTGCTACTTTCTTTGTTTCGAATAGAATCTAAAAGAATAGGCACTGCCAGAGCAATGCCTATTAACAATTAAAACTTCTTTTCTTTAACTTTTGCAGCCTTACCTTGACGATCACGTAAGTAGTAAAGCTTGGCGCGACGAACTTTACCGCGCTTTAATACCTTGATTTCGGCAATTCTCGGGGAATGTACCGGGAAGGTTCTTTCGACGCCGACACCGTAGGAAAGGCGTCTGACGGTAAAGGTTTCGTTGATGCTGCCGCCTTGGCGTTTAATAACGGTACCTTCGAATACTTGGATTCTTTCTCTGGCACCTTCAATAATGCGATAGTGAACTTGTACCGTATCACCGACTTTAAAGTCAGGCAGATTTTCTTTTAATTGCGCTTGTTCAATGGATTTAATGATGTCCATGTTTTTCCCCCTCTTGTTTTTCTTCCAGAGTTTTTAAAAAACTCTTATCCGACTCCGACAGTTCCGCGGATGTAAGCAAATCCGGCCTACGTTCATAGGTAACTTTCAGAGCTTCTCTTCTTCTATATTCTTCGATTTTTCGGTGATTGCCGCTTAATAAAATATCGGGAACACAATACCCTCTGAAATTATAGGGCCTGGTATAGTGGCCGTGTTCCAGAAGTCCTTGGCTGTGAGATTCTTCCACTGCCGAATCTTCATTGCTCAAGACCCCGTCGATCAATCGGCTGATGCCGTCGATTAAAATCATGGAGCCCAGCTCCCCGCCGGAAAGCACATAGTCACCGACAGAAATTTCCTCGTCTATATAGTGGTCCAACACGCGCTGGTCGATGCCCTCGTAGTGACCGTTGACCAACACGATGTGTTCTTTCTTCGCCAATGTTTCCAGCTTCGCCTGATCCAGCACTTTCCCTCTGGGAGAAAGATGGATGACGTATCCGTCCCAGCCGCGATTTTTTAAAATAGCGTCTGTCACGGGCTGGGCCTGCAGCACCATGCCGGGGCCGCCACCGTAACTATAGTCGTCCACATTGTTGTGCTTGTCTGTGGTATAGTCGCGAATGTTGACACAGTCCAATCGGATCAAGCCATTATCTACGGCACGGCCGATGACGGAATAGCTCTTCATCGCATCGACGAACTCGGGAAACAGAGTTAATACGGTAAATCTCATGAAAGCATCCCTTCAATGGGCTCGACGACGATGCCGTCTTTATCTACCCTGCGGACAAATGCCTTTACGAAAGGTATGAGCACTTCTTTGCCGCCGGACTGAATGACCATAATGTCGTTGCCGTGCTGCGTCAAAATGTCGGTCAGCTCGCCAATGAGCTCTTCATCTACAGTATATACCTTAAGACCTATTAAGTCGTCAATAAAAAATTGATCTTTTTCCAAGGGCTTTCGATCTTCAAAAGGAATGTACAATTTCTTTTTGCAGATCGCCTCCGATGCGTTGCGCGTATCGATGCCCTCGATTTTTACCAGAGCCATATTTTTTTGAACCGACGCCGATTCCAAGGAACGCAGTTCATCCTCGCCCTCGATATAGATGCGGGAGATGGTTTTAAACCGTTCCGGCGTGTCCGTATAGGGATAGACCTTCACCATGCCGCGAATGCCGTGAGCCGATGTGATTTCACCGACCAGCACTCTATTCTTCTTTGGCATCGAAATCCACCGAGACCATGACTTGTTCTTTCGTCCCTATAGCTTTAGCGATGCTGCGAATGGAACGGGCGATCTTGCCTTGACGGCCGATGACGCGCCCCATATCGTCGGGGTTGATATAAACCTGTACGTGAACCTCATCGCCGTCTCTGGTTTCGATGACTTCGACGGAATCCGGATCCACGACGAGCTTTGAAACAATGTATTGAATCAATGCTTCCACGGTTTCACCTCCTGCTTCGAACTTTATTCTTATTCGGCAACTTCTTCCGCTTCTTCAGCTGCTTCTTCTACAGCTTCCTCAGATTCTTCAACTGCTTCTTCGCCTTGGGCTTCGGCAGCTGCGGCTTCTTCTTCAGCCTTTGCTGCGGCAGCCTTTGCTTCTTCTGCTTCTTTTACCTTGCGTTCTTTCGCTTCTTCGTCCAAGCGATCTAATTCAGCTTCTCTTTCGGCACGAGCCTTTTGCTCAGCTGCTTGTTTTTCGGCACGTTTTGCCTTTTGAACGTCGGTATTGTCGTAATTACCCGTTGCTTCGTAAACGGAATTTTCCTTAAAGAGGCGATCCACGGTGTCCGTCGGTTTTGCACCGTTTTTGATCCAGGTGTTTGCCTTATCGGCATCGACACGTAAAATCTTCGGTTCCGTTAAGGGGTTGTAGTAGCCGATTTCTTCGATGAAACGACCGTCTCTCGGTTTTCTGGAGTCTGCTACAACAATTCTGTAAAAGGGATTCTTTTTGGAACCCATTCTCTTCAATCTAATTTTTACTGCCATTATGTCCTCCCATATTTCTCATTTAAAACGGAAAAGGCATTTTCATTCTGCGTTTGCCTTTTCCGCCACTCATTGCGCCGAGCTTTTTCATCATTTTTCGCAGTTCTTTAAACTGTTTTAAGAGCCCGTTTACCTGTCTGACATCGGTGCCCGAACCCTTGGCAATTCGCTTTTTCCTCGAACTGTCGATGATTTCGGGATGTGTCCGCTCTTTTTTCGTCATGGAACGAATAATTGCCTCGACACGTGCAAATTCCTTCTCGTCGATCTTCATGTTCTTCAAGGCCTTGTTGTTCATGCCGGGAACCATGCCCAGCAGATCCTCCAAGGGACCTAGGTTTCGCATCTGCTGCATCTGGTCCAGGAAGTCGTCGAAAGTAAAAGTTTGGGAACGGAGCTTTTCTTCCAGTTCCTTGGCTTTCTTCTCGTCGACAAACTCTTCCGCCTTTTCGATCAATCCGACCACGTCGCCCATGCCGAGAATGCGCTTCGCCATTCGATCCGGATGGAAAACTTCGAGTGCATCCATTTTTTCGCCTAAGGCGATAAATTTAATGGGCACATCGGTTACCGAGCGAATCGATAAAGCCGCACCGCCACGAGCGTCGCCGTCCAGCTTGGTCAGGACGACGCCTGTAATAGACAAAGCGTCGTTAAAGGCCTGAGCGACCTTCACGGCATCTTGTCCCGTCATGGCATCCAAAACCAAAAGGATCTCCGTAGGCTCCGTGACCTCTTTAATGCCTTTGATTTCGTCCATAAGCGCTTCGTCGATGTGGAGACGACCGGCCGTGTCGATGATGACGACGTCGTTGCCGTTCGCCTTCGCATGGTCGATCCCTTGTCGGGCGATCTCTACGGGATC
>QWCK01002410.1_pt1 | contig 23602 bp, 17 predicted proteins | sample 1972571 | NCBI WGS metagenome assembly QWCK01 (sample SAMN09866710, study PRJNA288562) | Human gut metagenome isolate term2_stool, whole genome shotgun sequencing... | isolation source: gut | host: Homo sapiens | place: USA: California | reverse complement strand
AACTACACCGACCTCACCCACGGTCAGGCGGTGGCGATCGGCATGGTGGCCGCGATGCGGCTCTCTGCCCTGCTGGGCAACGAGGATCTGACCGCGCCGCTCATCGACCTGTTGAAGCATATCGGCCTGCCGACCGAGCTGAACTACGACCGCGAGTCCATCTTTAATGCTCTGCTGTCGGACAAGAAGAAGTTCGGCGCGACCGTTAACTTTATCCTCGTGCGCGAGGCCGGTCGAGCAGAAATTACCCCGATTGATGCAGAAAAGCTGCACGAATACGTTCTGAAGCTGTAAGGAGGGAGAAGCATGGGTTCTACCTGGGGCAATACAATCAAAATTTCCATTTTCGGTGAATCGCACGGCACGGGCATCGGCGTTGTGATTGACGGATTCCCGTCCGGCGTTATGTATGACGAGGCGTTTGTCCTGCGCGAGATGGAGCGCCGCGCACCGGGCCGCAACAAGCAGTCCACCGCGCGCAAGGAGCCGGACAGGCCGGAAATTCAGTCCGGCATCTACAACGGCAAAACGACCGGCACGCCTATCTGTGCCGTCATCCGCAACACCAATCAGCGCTCGAACGACTACGCCGAGCTGGCGGCTCAGCCGCGTCCCGGTCACGCGGACTACACGGGTATGCTGCGCTACGATTCCTGCAACGACCCGCGCGGCGGCGGCCATTTCTCCGGCCGACTGACGGCTCCGCTGGTGTTCGCCGGTGCGCTGTGCAAGCTGTGGCTGAAAGATCAGGGTGTGACGGTCGGTTCGCACATCCAGTCCATCGCCCAGATTCAGGATATGCCGTTTGATGATGTAGAAGTCACCGCCGAGCAGCTGGATACGCTGCGGAACGCCGAATATCCGGTGAACAATCCGCGTGCGCTTGAGGCCATGCTGGCCGCCATCGAGGAGGCCCGCGAGGAGCAGGATTCGGTCGGCGGTGTCATCGAGTGCGCCGCAGTCGGACTCCCCGCCGGTATCGGCAGCCCGATGCTCGACAGCGTGGAGAGCCGTCTGGCCTCCATCCTGTTCGGCGTGCCCGCCGTCAAGGGCGTGGAGTTCGGCGCAGGCTTTGCCTTTGCGGCGCTGCGCGGCTCGCACGCGAACGACCCGTTCTATGAGGAAAACGGGGTTGTCAAGACCGAAACCAACAACAACGGCGGCATCCTCGGCGGCATCACGAGCGGTATGCCGCTCATCGTGCGCGCGTGCATCAAGCCCACACCGTCCATCGGCATGGTGCAGGATACGCTCAACATCCGCACCGGCAAGGTCGAGCCGCTGTCCATCCACGGCCGCCACGACCCGTGCATCGTCACCCGCGCCGCGCCGGTGGTCGAGGCCGCCTGCGCGGTTGCGCTGGCCGATCTTCTGAGGGAGGCGAAGGGCTATCATGCGTGAACTTCCCGAAATCCGGCAGGACATCAACCGTGTGGACTCCGCCATCCGAGAGCTGTTCCTGCTGCGTATGTCGCTGGCGCTCGAGGTCGCAAAGACCAAGGCCCAGTCGGACGATAAAATCTACAAGCCGGACCGCGAAGCGGAAATCATTGAGAAGCGCTCCGCCGGTATGGAGGAGGAGCTGCAGCTCAAGTATGTTTCCCTTCTGCAGAGCATGATCCGCGCGAGCCGTGAGTATCAGTACAGCGAAATCCTCCGTCAGACGCCGGAAAAGTTCCCGTTCTATCCCGCAGAAACGCTTGCAAAGCCGAAAACCGTGTTCTATCAGGGGGTCCCGGGTGCGTATCAGGAGCTGGCCGCGCGTGCGCTGTTCCCGAGCTGCGAACCGCAGAACGTACCCACCTGGGAGCAGGTTTTCCAGTCCGTCCGCGACGGCAAGGCCGATATCGGCGTTGTGCCGGTCGAGAACACAACCGCAGGCACGGTCAGCGAAGTCTATGACCTTCTGCTCGACTACGACCTGTACATCAACCGCTCGTACATCAAGAAAATCTCGCACTGTCTGGCGGCGGTGCCCGGCACAAAGCTCGAGGATGTCAAGCGTGTCTGCTCGCATCCGCATGCGCTGCCGCAGTGCCACAGTTTCATCTCTGCACACGATCTGGAGGCCATCGAGGTGGCGAACACCGCCATTGCGGCCCAGAACGTGCAGAAAAAGGGCGACATGAGCCTTGCTGCCATCTGCTCGCAGGAGGCGGCTGTGCGCTACGGTCTCGATATTCTCGCCGAGGGCATCAACGACATGCAGCACAACGAAACACGCTTTATCGCCGTCAGCAGAACGCTGACCTGTCAGCCCGAGGATAACCGCATCGAGATCGCGTTCCACATCCCGAACGCCTCCGGTACGCTCATCACCGTGCTCGACACCATCGCCCACTACGGCATCGACATGACCGAAATCCACTCGCGTCCGCTTAAGGACAGCCCGTGGTGCTATGTGTTCTATGTGGATTTCACCGGCAACATGCGCGACCATGCGGTGCAGTCCCTGCTGTATCAGCTTCATGAGGAGCTTCCCTATATCAAAGTAATCGGCAGCTATTGCGTGCCTAACGAATAAAAGGAGTACAAACCCATGCAAATTCAACCCTGCGGCCCTTTGCGCGGTGAAATTACCGTGCCGGGCGACAAATCCATCTCGCACCGTGCCGTTATGCTCGGCGCACTTGCCAACGGCACCACCCACATCACCGGCTTTCTGATGGGCGAGGACTGCCTGTCCACCATTGACTGCTTCCGCAAGATGGGTGTCGAGATTAACATCACCGACGACGAGGTTATCGTGGAAGGCGTTGGTCTGCACGGTCTCGAAGCGCCGTCAGAAGCGCTGTACACCGGCAACTCCGGCACGACCACCCGCCTGCTGTGCGGCATTCTGGCCGGTCAGCCGTTCACCGTTACCATGAGCGGCGACCCGTCCATCCAGAAGCGCCCGATGGGCCGCGTGATGAAGCCGCTGCGTGAAATGGGCGCGTCCATTGAGGGCAAGAACGACAATTTCTGCCCGCTGACCCTGTTCCCGAGCGAGCTGCACGGTATTGAATACCGTCTGCCGGTAGCATCCGCTCAGCTGAAGAGCGCCATCCTGCTGGCAGGTCTGTACGCCGAGGGTCAGACGACCGTTATCGAGCCGGCTCCCTCCCGCGACCACACCGAGCGCATGTTCCGCGCACTGGGCGTTGAGATTGAGACCAACGGCAGCACCATCACGCTCGACCCGCCGGAGGATCTCCATGCGGTCGATATTGCGGTTCCGGGCGACATCTCGTCCGCGGCGTTCTTTCTCGTTGCCGGTGCGATCGTTCCGGGCAGTGAACTGACGATTAAAAACGTGGGTGTCAATCCGACCCGTACGGGCGTTCTGGACGTTCTGCGCGACATGGGTGCGGACATCACCGAGTCGAACTTCCGCGATGAGGCCGAGCCGATGTGCGACCTGACCGTCAAGTACAGCAAGCTGCACGGCGTGGAAATCGGCGGCGCTATCATCCCGCGCCTGATCGACGAGCTGCCGGTTATCGCGGTAGCCGCTGCATTCGCTGAGGGCGAAACCGTTATCCGCGACGCGCAGGAGCTCAAGGTTAAGGAGTCCAACCGCATTGCCGCTATGGTCGCAGAGCTGACCAAGGCCGGCGTAGATGTCGAGGAGACCGACGACGGCATGATCGTGCACGGCGGTGCAAAGCCGCACGGCGCATCGTTCGAGACCTATAAGGACCACCGCATTGCGATGAGCCTTGCCGTGCTCGGTCTGGCAGCCGAGGGCGCAAGCCGCATTGACGAGCCGGAGGTCGTTGCCATCTCCTACCCCGATTTCTTCAACACCCTCGAACATCTGGGGGACTGAGTTATGCTGCTTTCCATGGACGAATTTCGCGCTTTCGAGCCGAAAAAGACCACCTACGCCCTGTTTGGCTGGCCGCTCGGTCACACCATGAGCCCGGAGCTGCACGCGCAGCTGTTCGAAGCCTCCGGTCAGGATGCGGACTACATCGGCGTTGCCGTTCCGCCGGAGGATCTGCCCGAAGCGTTCGAGCTAGCCAAGCGCAAGCTCGGCGGCATCAACTGCACGATTCCGCACAAAAAGGCTGTCATCCCGCTGCTGGACGACATCGACACCGCCGCCCGCGACCTGCACTCGGTCAACACGGTCCGCTTTGCGGACGGCAAGGCGACCGGCTTCAATACGGACATCCTCGGCTTTGCGGAGTCGCTGAACCGTGACGGCGTATCGCTTCAGGGTAAAAAGGTGCTGCTGCTCGGCTATGGCGGCGCGGCTTCCGTGATGGCATACCACTGCGTGACGCAGGGCGCGTATCTGACCATCACGGGACGCAATCTCGAGAAGGCGGAGGCACTGCAGAAGCAGCTGACCGATGCCGTTCCGGGCGCACGCATTTCCGTGTTCAGCCGCCGGCACATTCCGCGCGATATTCATATCGTGCTCAATTCCACGCCGGTGGGCATGTACCCGAAGGAAAACGCGGCTCCGCTGCATTATCTGCCGCACAAGACCGAGTATGTGTTCGATGCGATCTACAATCCGCCGGTGACCTCGACCATGAAGCTCGCCAATCCGCGCAAGACCAAAACACGCGACGGACTGTTCATGCTGGTCATGCAGGCGGCGCACGCGCAGACCATCTGGACCGGCGTGACCTTCGAGCCGCAGGCGTGCGAAACCATTCTGCGCCGCACCTACGGCAAAATGGCGGTCAAGCGTCTGCACGAGAAGCATGGCAAGAAAAATCTGGTGCTGTGCGGCTTTATGGGCAGCGGCAAGACCACCATCGGCCGTAAGCTGGCGCGTCTGACCGGACTGGAATTTATTGATGCGGACATCTACCTTGAGGCGAAGGAAGGCAAGAAAATCTCCGAGATTTTCGCTGAAAAGGGCGAAGCCTACTTCCGTGACCGCGAGACCGCGTACATTAAAGAGCTGGCGCAGAAAGACGGCATCGTGCTTGCGCTCGGCGGCGGCTCTGTCCTCCGTCCGGAGAATGTGGCGGCTGTCAAGGAGACCGGTCTGCTCATCTTGCTTGACACGCCGTTCTACCGCATTATGAAGAACCTTTCCTACTCCACGAATCGCCCGCTGCTCGATAAGCCGGACAAGCAGGCGGAAACACGCCGCCTGTACAATGCACGCAAGGCGCTCTACCATCGAGTGGCCGATATCGCGGTGCGCAGTCCCAGGCTGTCCGAGGTTCTGGAAAAAGTAGTAAAGAGCGTGTAAGGCACTGGACAAATCCACCAAATGCGTTTACAATTAGGGACATACTGAAAAGTATGTCCCTTAGCTTGTCGAAAAAGCAATATTTGATTTTTATGCTTCGTGCGGCAGCACGCATTCAATCGAATTTGCTTTGCAAATTCATAAATTCCGGGAGCATGGCCCAGGCCACCCTCTCTTGCCGCTATGCGGCAATTCACCTTGTGTATCTCGGAATTTATACAAGGGAAGAAAAAATGTGTCCGCAGGACGCGGTTTTTCTTCGAGATTCGCTCGAAAGCGTGGTTTCGAGCGAGAGGCTGTTCGGAAAACAAAGTTTTTCGACAGCCTCAGGGACATACTGAAAAGTATGTCCCTTTTTCACATCCGCAATAAAAGGAGGAACTCAAAGGATTATGAGAACATCAGCCAAACATCCCTGCCGCCTGATTGCAGCCGCGCTTGCCGCTCTGCAGCTATGCGCAGGTGCTGCCGGAGCCGTTTTCGATAACAGCTTCAGCTACACCTACCCTCTCGGCAGCGGCCTGCAATACAGCCGCACCGAGGGCAAAAACAGCGCCGGTCTACAGCGCGCGAACGTACTGACATACTCGCCGAACACCGGTGTAACGCCCATCATGGTCTACGCCGATGAGCAGCTGTACGGCAGCAAGGCCACTATCACAAACGCGGTGAAATATCTGCAGAATCAGGGTAAAACCGTGCTCGGCGGCACGAATGCAGACTTTTTCGTTATGTCTACCGGCATTCCGATCGGTCTGGTCATCGACAGCGGCGAGCTCATTTCGTCCGATGCCTGGCAGCACGCGGTCGGCTTCAAGAAGGACGGCACAGCTGTCCTCGGCCGCCCGACTATGGGCATCCGCGTGAGCGGCAAGAGCGGCACGGTCAACGTATCCTACTTCAACAAGACTCGCACGACGGCTGGCGCGTACCTGCTCGATCACAACTACGATGACTCGACGCACTTTGCAGCCAAGGGCACGAGCATTATCCTCGAGCGCGTGGATGATACACCGGTCAAGGTCAACGGCTCGGTCAAGCTCAAGGTCGTGAACAAGGGCACAGGCAGCAGTCCCATTACGATCACAAAAAACCAGATGGTGCTCACCAAGTCGGACGGCGCAAATGTGCCCTCGTGGGTGGATTTCGAGGTTGGCGAGGAAGTCACGCTGTCCATCGCATCGAATGACAGCAGCTGGAGCGACGTGCAGTACGCAGTCGGCGGCAAGCTGCTGATGGACAACAGTACGATCACGACCGACGGCATTGACGCAGGCTCGACCCGCAGAGCACGCAGCGCAGTCGGTGTGAAGGCGGACGGCACGGTTGTTCTGTATGAAATCGACGGCAACCAGCCCTCGTACAGCGTCGGTCTGACGGCGGCAGAACTCGGTCAGGAGCTGAAGGAGCTCGGCTGTGTCCGCGCCATCTGTCTGGATGGCGGCGGCTCCTCCGCGATGGCGGTCCGCAATCCCGGCGAGAGCACCGCAGTTTTGATCTCCCAGCCGTCGGACGGCTCGCAGCGCGCGTGCGCCAACTACATTTTCTTTGTGAACAACATCGCGTCGGACGGCGTGACGGCTCATGCTGTGCTCACGCCCAGTCACCGCTATGTGCTCCCGGGCGGAAGTACCTGGTTCTCGGTCAAGGGTGCAGATGCGTCTTACGCCTCGGCGGACGCACCGACCGACCTCAGCTACACGGTGAATGATGAGCTGGGCACGGTCTCCGGCCAAACCTTCACCGCAGGCAGCAAGGCCGGTCGCGCGACCATTACCGGCTCAAACGGCACGGTTTCCGGCTCGATGAACGTGTGCATCACCACCGGTGTAGACTCGATCGCACTGCAGAGCGGCGGCAAAGCGCTCAGCTCTATCTCGGTCAAGCCGGGCCAGAGCATCAACGTAGATGCGCTCGCGTATCACCTCGGGCATACGATGGGAGCTGCGGATTCCTGCTTCAAGTGGAGCGTGTCCGGCGATGTTGGTGCGGTAAATGCGGACGGCGTGTTCACTGCGGGCAGCCGGATGGCCTCCGGCACGCTCACCTGCTCGTATGGCAGCGTAAGCAAGTCCATTTCGGTCAATGTCGGCATGGGCGACGCGCAGAGCGCTCATACCGTTGCGGATTTTGAAAGCGGTCTGAACAATCTGACCGCATCGGACGGCGTGACGCTCTCGCGGGTAACGGATTACACCTCGGTGGCACGCGGCACCGGTTCGCTCAAGGCGATGTGGAACGGCACCGGTACGGACGGCTTTACGATTTCCGTTCCGGCGGCTGATGCTTCGAGCATGAAGCACCTGACACTGTGGGCGCACAGCAGGAACACGGCAGGCACGCTCACGGCGGTGTTTGCCGACGCGGAAGGCAATGAGCTGACCGCTCCCCTGTCCGCTTCAACCGGCAACAGCTGGAAGCAGCTGACGGCAAGCGTGCCGGACGGCGCACAGCAGTTCACCGGTCTGCGGTTTGACAAATCCGGCGCAGGCTCCGGCGGCTCGGCGCTGTACCTCGACCAGATCGTACTGAGCGCAGATCATGCGGTGACGAATACGGATGCGCCGTTGGTCAAACTGAATACGACCTCGGCAACGGTCAGCATCGGCACAAATGCCGCGCTTTCCGGCACTGCCACCATGGAAAACGGCAAATATCCGGTCCGCGCAAGCAATATTGCGGTCAAGGTGGACGGCAAAGCCGTTTCCGGTGCAGCTGTGATGAGCGGCTCGACCATGACCATTACAACCGGCACGCTGTCTGCCGGTACGCATACCGTAACTGCCGACGTGTCCGATGATGCAGGCAACCGCACGCGCGTTTGTGCGACCGTAACCGCCGGTTCGGCATCCAACGTGTTCGCGGACACCGCGTCGCACTGGGCGAACGGCTATGCTTCCCTGCTGAGCACACGCGGCATCATGAAGGGCGAAACCGCAAACAGCAGCACCTATTTCCGCCCGAACCGCAACCTGACCCGTCAGGAGTTCGCGGTGACGATGGCGCGTCTGCTGAATCTGGATACCTCCAGCACCTCCGGCACGCTCGGCTTCGCCGATGAGGACAGTATTCCGAGCTGGGCGCGCGGCGCAGTTGCCGCAGTTTCGCGTGCGAACATTATGAACGGCTCGAGCAGTAACGGTAAGCTGTACTTCAATCCGCAGGCCACCATGACGCGTACTGAGGTTATGACGGTCATCGGCCGCTGCCTGCCGCGCGGCTATGCGGCGGTCAGCCTGAATTATATGGACGCGTCCGTGATTCCATCGTGGGCGACCGAGCAAGTCAAGACCTGCGTTTCCGCCGGTGTCATCGGCGGTTACTCGGATGGTACCATCCGACCGAACGGCAATATCACCCGCGGTGAGATTGCGAAAATTCTGGCTCTGTTCTGATAGCTGTCACACAACCGCAGTTTTACAACAAAAACACCCGTCAAGAAAATCTTGACGGGTGTTCAGTCTGTCAAAAAAGCAGCATTTTGACTCTCGTACTTCGTGCGGCAGCACGCATAAAATAGAATTTGCGGAGCAAATTCATAAATTCCGAGAGCATGTATCTCGGAATTTATACAAGGGAAGAAAAAATGTGCCTGCAAGGCGCGGTTTTTCTTCGGAATTCGATCGAAAGCGTGGTTTCGATCGAGAGGCTGTCGAAAAACGTTAGTTTTTCGACAGCCTCAACACCCGTCAAGAAAAATCTTGACGGGTGTTTTCTTATGCCTTTTCAGTTTTCTTCGGAAGCAGCAAGCCAATCAGCAGACCGACTGCAGCCGGAATCAGCCAGCCGAAGCCGAGTGCGTTCAGCGGCAGTGCCCGCAGCAGCGGCGACAAGACCGGAATCGGGAATGCCGCGGCAATGCTCTGCACAGCAGTAAAGGCAATGCAGAGGCGGTAAACCGCACCGTGTTTCTCCGGCTTCGGGAGAAACGACAGCACAATCAGCACGATAGCGACCGGATAAATCGCGTTCAGCACCGGCGTGGACAGACGAATAATACCCGCCAGACCGATATTCGAAATAATCATGCTGGCCGCAGCAAAAAACGCCGCAATGGCCGGATACGGAATACGCGGCAGCAGCTCATGGAAATACTGACCGACGCAGGCAATCAGGCCGACACAGGTATTGAAGCATGCAATGACGAAAATTGCGGCAAGCAGCACCTGCCCGACCGGGCCAAACAGACCTCTGGCAATATTGCTCAGCGTGTCTGCGCCAGTCGAGCCGCCCGGCCATGCCGCGCCGGACAGTGCGCCAACGTGCGTCAGCATCGCGTAAACCAGAAGCAGCATTGCGCCTGCAATCCAGCCTGCACGGATGGTGCTGCGGCGCACCTGCTGTTCGTCCTCGATACCGTAATCCCGAATATTCAGCGCGATAACCGCGCCGAAATTAAGTGCCGCCAGCGTATCCATTGTCTGGTAGCCATTCAGAATGCCCGTCAGGCCCGGCAGCGAAGCGTAGGCTGCGGTCGGCACGCCGTAATGCTCTGCCACCGGATGAAACAGGCAGCCGAAAAACAGCACGAAAATCAGTACGATCAGCGTCGGACACAGAATGCGTCCGAGCCAGCTTGTCAGCTTTTCCGGGTGCAGTGCAACGAAAAACGCTGCCGCAAAGAACACGATAGAGTAAATCAGCTGCCGCATTGCATCTCCGCCAATGAGCGGCGCGAGCATTTGGAACGATGTGCTCGCCGTGCGCGGGATGGCCAGACACGGACCGATCGACAGGTAGACCAGCAGCGCAAATACCTGCGCAAATCGCGGATGCACACGTCCGGCCAGCTCGGACAGTCCGCCTGCACGCGCGACAGCGATCACGCCAATAACCGGCAGACCGATCGCACTGACCGCAAATCCGACAAAGGCCAGCCACGCGTCAGCGCCCGCCTGTGCACCGAGATACGGCGGGAAAATCAGGTTTCCGGCGCCGAAAAACATGGAAAACAGCGTAAAGCCTACCAGAAGCAGGCTCCTTCGGTTTAACTTTTGCATAGCAGTTCTCTCTTCCTTATGAATAGTGAAAGCGCCATCATCGCGGGACAATGGCGCTCGGGTTTGCATCCGAGTCAGATGCGTTTGCTCATTTTTTCGCTGTATTCTGCGCGGTAAGCCTCGAATGTGCCGTTATCGAGTGCGTCGCGGATTTCCTGCATGAGGTGGTTGTAGAACCACAGATTGTGCATGACGAGCAGCCGCTGAGACAGCATTTCACCGCTCTTGAGCAGGTGGCGCAGATAAGCGCGGCTGAACCGCTGACAGGTCGGGCACTGACAGCCTTCTTCAATCGGGCGGTCATCGGTCTGGTACTTGGCATTCATAATGTTTAGGATGCCGTTATGCGTGAACAGATGACCGTGACGCGCGTTGCGGGTCGGCATAACGCAGTCGAAGAAATCAATGCCGCGAGCGACACCTTCAATAATGTTGCTCGGTGTGCCGACACCCATCAGGTAGCGCGGCTTATGCTCGGGCGCATGCGGCAGAACAACATCGAGAATATGGTACATGACCTCGGTGCTTTCACCGACGGCAAGACCGCCGATGGCATAACCCGGCAGATCCAACTCCGCAATTGCCTGCATATGCTCGATACGCAGGTCGTCATAAGTGCCGCCCTGATTGATACCGAACAGCATCTGGTGCGGGTTTACCGTATCCGGAAGCGTGTTCAGACGGTCAAGCTCGGTTTTACAGCGTTTGAGCCAGCGCGTAGTACGGTCAATGGAGTTTTTAACATACTCACGCGGCGCGGGGTTCTCGATACACTCGTCGAACGCCATCGCAATATCCGAGCCGAGGTTGGACTGGATGCGCATGCTCTCCTCCGGTCCCATGAAAATCTTGCGGCCGTCAACGTGCGAGTGGAAGGTTACGCCTTCCTCCTTGATCTTGCGCAGGGTCGCCAGCGAAAACACCTGAAAGCCGCCGGAGTCGGTCAGCATCGGACCGTCCCAGCGCATGAATTTGTGCAGACCGCCCATCTGCTTGACGATCTGGTCGCCCGGACGGACGTGCAGATGATAGGTGTTGGACAGCTCAATCTGGCAGCCAAGCTCCTTGAGATCGAACGCGTCAACCGCACCCTTGATCGCACCCGCTGTGCCGACATTCTGGAATACCGGCGTCTGTACCACGCCATGTGCCGTACAGAACTCGCCGCGGCGGGCGCGGCCCTCGGTTTTGATTAGGTTAAATTTTCCGATTTCCATAATTCCCTCTTATCCTGTTTTATTAGTACAAAAGCATCGAATCGCCGAACGAGAAGAAACGATATTCTTCCTTAATGGCTTCCTGATACGCGTTCATGACCATTTCTCGTGTTGCAAATGCCGAAATCAGCATCATCAGTGTGCTCTCCGGCAGATGGAAATTGGTCACAAGATGATCGACTGCCTTGAATTTATAGCCCGGATAGATGAAAATATCCGTCCAGCCGGACTGTGCGCACACGGTACCGTCGTCAGCCGCGATGGTCTCCAGCGTGCGGGTGGCTGTTGTGCCGACCGCCCAGATCTTGCCGCCTGCGGCACGCGTATCGTTGATGATCCCCGCGGTCTCTTCGTCCATGATATAATACTCGGAGTGCATGATGTGGTCGGTGATCTCATCCTCCTTGACCGGGCGGAACGTACCCAAACCGACATGCAGCGTCACGAACGCCAGTTTTACTCCCTTGGCTTTCAGCGCGTCAAGCAGCTCGGTCGTGAAGTGCAGGCCGGCGGTCGGTGCAGCTGCAGAGCCCGGTGTTTTGGAGTAAACCGTCTGGTAGCGTTCGGGATCATCCAGCTTCTCCTTGATATACGGCGGCAGCGGCATGGTGCCGAGCTTGTCGAGGATTTCCAGGAAAATGCCCTCATAGTGGAAACGGATCAGGCGGTTGCCGTCCGGCTGAACCGCCTCGACGGTTGCGGTCAGCAGGCCGTCACCGAAGGTCAGCTCTACGCCGGTGCGGGTCTTTTTGCCCGGACGCGTCAGGCATTCCCACAGACCGTCGCCCTTGTCGGTCAGCAGCAGCACCTCGATCGGCGTAACATGGCCGACAGCGTGACCCATCAGCCGCGCCGGAATGACACGGGAATTGTTGAACACCATGCAGTCGCCCGGCTGAACGTACTCCAGCAGATCGCGGAAATGGCGGTGTGTCACCGAGCCGTCCCTGCGGTCGAGCACCATCAGGCGGGACGCGTCGCGCTGCTCCAGCGGATGCTGGGCAATCAGGCGTTCGGGTAAATCAAAATAAAAATCGCTTTTCTTCATCACAAAGGCAAGGACGCGTTTAAGACAATATCGCCTTGAGCGCCCCTGCCGTTTTTCCTCCCTTGCGTGTTGATTTTACAGATTACTCGGCAATCTCAATGCCGGTAAAGTAGAATTTCAGAATCTGGTCATAGGTGAAGCCCTTCTGCGCCATTGCGTAAGCGCCCCACTGACTCATGCCGACGCTGTGTCCCCAGCCGGAGCCGTTGAACGTATAGCCGGTCGGATTGGTAACGGTCGGCGTGGTATTCGAGCCGGTATTGCCCGAATTACCGTTGTTTGCATCCTCGTCATCGCCGGAATAGTCGCTTGTGGTTTTGACAAGCACAGTGCTGCTTGCGTTGTCAAAATCAACATCGAAGCCGATCGCCTTGCCGATATCGCGCAGCTTGTAGTAGTTGTTGCCGTTGATGATGTAGCCGTCCAGCGCGATCTCCTCGCCGTCGAGCACGATCGTCGAGGTGGATTTGCCGATTTTCTCCACCGCCGTGGACGAATCCGCAAGCTCACCGCCAACGGTCTCATACGCCGTGCCGGAGGTCAGCAGAATGCGTTCATTCTCCTTATCCCAACGGACGTTGAACTGACCTTTGGTGCCGCTCAGCAGATAGGCAATATCGCGCAGTTTGAAGTAATTGTTGCCGTACTGCGTGCCGTTTACAATGTAATAGCCCTGCGGAGATACGGTTTTGCCGTTGACCTTGACGTTATGCGTCGAAGCCTTGACCTGCAGACTGGTCTTGTTGCCCGAGCCGCCGACCGGCGTGATCGTGTAGCGAATGCTCTTGAGACCGAACACTGTGCGGACGCTGCTCCTGGAAATCGTAACCGACTTGCCGCTCGTATCCGTCACGGTGACTTCGTTTACGTTATCGGTCGCGGTGCGCTTTGTGACCTGCACATTTGCTACCTTGCCGATGGAATAGCCTGCGGCATTCACCTTCTGCTGAATCTCATCTGCGGTGAGCGTCACCGTCCACTTGTCCTTGTTCGGGTCCTCATACGGGTCAGTCTTGCCCTTGAGATACGCGTAATCGCCGCCCCAGACGTTCGCTGCGTCCTCGGTTGCGCCGCCGTCCGACGAATAAAAGTAACCGATGACCGAGCTGCCGTTGTACGACAGCGTTTCACCCTTGGTGGCGTTCACTGCGGCATCCGAGGCCTCGGTTGCACGGTTAGCGCCCAGATACACCTGACAGTTCGTGGTGTTGCACAGATCGTAATCACTGCCGTGCTTGTGTGTGCCGAGTGCAAACGAACGAGCACAGACTGCCTGCGCCTTCTGTGCTTCGGCAGGCCAGTCCGGGTCGATCTCATACGGCAGCACGCCCTTCACATAATCCTCCACACCCACATAGTTTATAACAGTGATGCTGCCGTTCGATGCACGGCGGTACACAAAATCGCCGTACCACTTGTAGCCCTTGAACCACGTCAGCGTGCTGTTCGGACGAATGGCGATATGATCTGCACCCGCTGCGGACGTATACAGCACCGAGCCGCTGTCGGTATCGCTGACCTGAAAGGCATCGTTCACCAGCTTGACGGTCAGCGCACTGCTCGTGATCGACTTGCTGCCGGAGAACGCGGTGCCGCTGACGGTGCCGACCGTGTAGCCGGTTTTGCAGCCGCTGACGTTTTCGAGCTGCGGCGCAGCAAAGGTGGAAGCGCCGCTGATCGTCAGACCGACACGCAGGCGTGTATCGCTGCTCGCTGCATGTGCCGGAACAGCACCGATGCAGGTGACTGTCATCACGGCGCAAAGCAGCATGGATAACAGCTTTTTCATTTTTATCAACTCCTGTTTTATTTTTTATCCTTGTTTCGCCTTGTTTTTATTGACAAACTCAAGGGTATATTCTAAAATAAAAAGCGAAAGTATCAATACAGATAGAGGTGCGGTTTTCATCAGTACCGGTTGGAAGGGTCCGCAGACCCGATAATCACCCGGGAAAGGGACCTCCGCCGAAGCCGGTGCTTGTTGCGGAAAGGCCGTGCTGGACGCCGTCGGAAAATATCCCAGCGTCTGTCATCAGCGGAAACGCCGGTGGAGAGCTATTCTGTTTAGAGCGCAGCGGTTTGTTCCGCTCCCTCTATTATAGTATAGATCATACCGGTTTTCAACCGGTATTTTTCTTTTGAGGTAACTCTGTACAATTCGTCTGCGGCACTTTGCGGAAAATTGCTCTTGCCGAATCATCCGAAGTCACCTCTGGATATTCTTTCTGTATGTTTTTCATCACATAATTTCTTTGTTAGAATACCTTTTGGAAGGATTTGATAAACATGAAGCAGTACAAAGTAGGCATCGTCGGCGCGACCGGTATGGTCGGTCAGCGCTTCACCCTGCTGCTGGAAAACCACCCGTGGTTCGACGTTGTAGCACTCGCTGCATCCGGCCGAAACAAGGGCAAGACCTATGCCGAGGCTTGCGAGGGCCGCTGGAAGATGACCGTTCCGATGCCCGGCAAGTACAAGGACATGGTTATGTACGACGCAACTGCCGACGCAGAGGAGATCGCCTCTAAGGTTGATTTCATCTTCTGCGCAGTAGATATGAAGAAGGACGAGATCCGCGCCCTTGAGGAGAAGTACGCAAAGCTCGAGTGCCCGGTTTGCTCCAACAACTCCGCTCACCGCGGTACTCCGGATGTTCCGATGATCATTCCGGAGATCAACGCTGACCATGCCGAGATCATTCCAGCACAGCGCAAGCGTCTGGGCACCAAGCGCGGCTTTATCGCCGTTAAGTCCAACTGCTCTATCCAGTCCTACGTTCCGGCGCTGTCCGCTCTGATGGACTTTGAGCCGACCGAGGTTTCCGTCTGCACCTATCAGGCGATCTCCGGTGCCGGCAAGACCTTCGAGACCTGGCCCGAGATGGTAGACAACGTTATTCCGTACATCGGCGGCGAGGAAGAGAAGAGCGAGAAGGAGCCGATGAAGATCTGGGGCCACATCGAGGGCGACCACATCGAGTCTGCGACCACTCCGGTTATCTCCGCACAGTGCCTGCGTGTTGCATGCTCTGACGGCCACATGGCTGCCGCTTCGGTCAAGTTTAAGAACAAGCCGAGCAAGGAAGTTATGATCGAGCGCTGGAACAACTTCAAGGGCCGCGCACAGGAGCTGAACCTGCCGTCCGCTCCGGAGCACTACCTTACTTACTTCGAAGAGGATAACCGTCCGCAGACCAAGCTGGACCGCAACCTCGAGAATGGTATGGGTGTTTCCATCGGTCGTCTGCGTGAAGATACCATCTTTGATTACAAGTTTGTCAGCCTGTCGCACAATACGCTGCGCGGCGCAGCAGGCGGCGCTGTTCTGATGGCAGAGCTGCTTTGCGCCGAGGGCTATATGGACCGTTAAGGAGGTCACCGTTTTATTATGAAGAAGCCTGTTTTTACCGGTGCTGCGGTTGCTATTATCACGCCGTTTAAGTCCACCGGTGAGGTCGATTACGAAGAATTCGGCAAGATTATCGACCACCAGATCGCACACGGCACGGATGCCATCGTTGTCTGCGGCACCACCGGCGAGGCATCTGCCCTGCACGATAAGGAGCACCGCGAAGCACTGGCATGGTGCTGCGAGTATGTCAACCACCGTGTACCGGTCGTTGCCGGCACGGGTTCCAACGACACCGCATACGCCATTGAGCTGACCAAGTTTGCAGCTGAATGCGGTGCAGATGCTGGTCTGTCGGTTACGCCGTACTATAACAAGACTACGCAGCGCGGCCTGATCGCACACTACACCGCAATCGCAGACTGCTGCGATCTGCCGATTGTTCTGTACAACGTACCGAGCCGTACCGGCGTTTCCTTCACCGCCGATACCCTGTATGAGCTGTCTAAGCACCCGAATATCAACGGCCTCAAGGCTGCTTCCGGCAACTTCTCGCTGCTGGCTGAAACCATGGCGAAGTGCGGCGACAACCTGAACGTATGGTCCGGCAACGATGACCAGATCGTCCCGCTGATGTCTCTCGGCGGCAAGGGTGTTATCTCGGTGCTGTCCAACGTAGCACCGCAGGTTGCACACGACATTACTCAGCTGTGCTTTGACAACCGTTATCCGGAGGCTGCTAAGCTGCAGCTGCAGTATCACGATCTGATCGATGCACTGTTCTGCGAGGTCAACCCGATTCCGGTCAAGAAGGCTATGGAGCTGCTCGGCTGGAAGGTCGGCGGTCTGCGTCTGCCGCTGGTTGAGCCGAGCGAGGAGCACATCGCGTACATCAAGCGCGAGCTGGAAAACGCCGGCTGCAAGATCTAAAGGAGCTATAAAAAGATGTTGAAAATTGCACTTTCCGGCTGCTGCGGCCGCATGGGCCATGTCATCAACGACATTGTCAGCGGCAGAGAGGGTATGGAGATCGTTGCGGGATTTGATATCAATACGGTGCAGTATGCAAACTTCCCGATTTTTGCCGATCCGTTTGAGTTTACCGGCGAATGCGATGTAATCATCGACTTCTCCAACGCCGCTTCTACCGAGCGCCTGCTCGATTACTGCGAGCAGCACGGCACGCCGGTCGTTATCTGCACCACGGGTCACTCTGCGGCGCAGCTGGACCGCATCCGTGCGGCTTCTGCAAAGATCGCGGTGTTCCGTTCGGGCAACATGTCGCTTGGCATCAATCTGATGAGCGAGCTGCTCAAGCAGTCCGCCGCTGTTCTGGGCGACAAATACGACGTGGAGATCATCGAGAAGCACCACAACCAGAAGCTGGATGCTCCTTCGGGCACGGCTCTGATGCTGGCTGACGCAGTTGCGAGCGCACTCCCCTATGACGCGGAGTACGTTTACGACCGTCACGAGCGCCGCGAAAAGCGTCCGGCACACGAGATCGGTATCTCCGCGATCCGCGGCGGCACCATCGTTGGTGAGCACAGCGTGCTGTTCTGCGGCCGCGATGAGATCATCGAGATTAAGCACACCGCTCTGTCCCGCGAGGTTTTCGCGGTCGGTGCGGTTGATGCAGCCGCTTTCATGGCCGAGCGCACCCAGCCGGGCATGTACGACATGAGCGACGTTATCGCATCCCACAAGTAAAACAAAAGGGATTCTATTTCTGACAGAATCCCTTTTGTCTTGTAAAAACCGCTCTCAAAAGTTCGAGAGCGGTTTATTTTTATTCTACGCGGAGCTTTTCTACTTTGGCTTCGTCCGGCGTGACATACGCGGTCTGGTACACATGGTAGATGACCATACCCGGCTTCGCGCCCGCAGGCTTTTTCACCTGACGGACGGGCGTGTAGTCCACCGGAACCAGCGAGGACGAACGGCCGCGCGAATGGTATGCCGCGATCATGGCGGCCTCTGTCATGGCCTCGTCAGTCGGCTCTCTGCCGTCCGTCACGAGGATAACGTGCGAGCCGTGAATCTTCTGCGTGTGGAACCAGATATCGCTCTTGAACGCAGTTTTGAGTGTCAAAAGATCGTTTTGCAGGTTGTTTTTTCCCGCAAACACGTCGAAGCCGTCGCTTGTACGATAATGGAACGGCTTGGCCTGCGCCGGCTTGCCGCGCAGCTTCTTGTTGCGCGTCTGCTTGGCAGAGAGCACACCGGACTGCGTGAGCTCCTCGCGCAGCTGTGCAAGATCACGCTCGTTTTCGGCTTCGCTGAGAGCAGCGAGGACACTTTCCAGATAATCCAGCTCGGCTGTGCCCTGCTCGATCTGCTGTGTGAGCACTTCCTCGGCGGTCTTGGCCTTGTTGTATAGCTTGAAATACTTCTGTGCGTTCTGCTGCGGCGTCAGCCGCACATCTAACGTAATTTCAACCTCCGGACAGTTTTCAGCGTAGTAATCGACCACTTTCGCCTTGTTCATGCCCTTTTCCAGCTGGTACAGGTTCGCGGTGATGAGTTCACCGGTTCGCTTGTACTGCTCACGGTTGTGCGTAGCCGCGAGTTCCTTTTTCTGCGCCGCCAGCTTGCGGGCCACGCGGTCGCGGGCATTCGTGACCGTTTTGTGCAGGTCGCCGGTGCGGCGCTGCATCCGCTCAGCCTTACCCTTTTTCTCAAAGAAGGCTGCAAGCAGTGCACTGAAGCTGTCCGCCTGCGTGACGTTCATCAGGCCCTCGTACTGCGTCACCGGAAGGAAGGTGAAGTCGAACACCGCACCGTCCTCGACCTTGGTCAGCAGGAAAGGCTTGGCTCGGTTATCCTCGACATATGACATGAAATCGTCGTACACCTTGCCGAGCTGCTGACGGTTCTCATCCGTCATGCGTGCGATCGGCTTGGCTGCGTCACCGGTCGCGCGGAAGGACAGTTCGCGGCAGAGCAGCGGCGAAAAACCCAGAAGCTGACTGAGCAGCCAGCGGTCGAGCGTCTGCCCTTCTTCCGCCTGCGATGCGGCGGCGGCAAGTCCTGTGCCGGAAACCGTGAACGGGTCGTGCTTGTCCTGTGCGGGCGGCATGCGGTAAAACAGACCGGGCAGAACCTGCCGCTTGCCGGACAGGTCGCCGTCTACACGGCGCAGAGCGTCAATGATGCGGTTGTCCTCGCCGCACAGGATGACGTTGGAGTGCTTGCCCATCAGCTCGCAGATGAGGTGCTTTTTGCAGGGTACACCCATTTCATCCGTCGTATCCAGTTCGATGGTGAGCATACGCTCGACCGCAGGCTGGCTCACTGCCGCAATCTTTGCGCCCTGCACATGCTTGCGCAGCAGCATGCAGAACATCGGCGGCGCCGCCGGATTCTCTCGAGCCGCGTCAATGAAATGCACGCGCGGCGAGCCTGCCGCAATCGACAGCAGCAGTCGGCGCGGTCCGCCCTGACCGCCGCGTGTCTGCAGCACGATTTCATCGCGGTCCGGCTGATAGACCTTCTCTACACGACAGCCTGCCAGTACGTTATTGAGTTCATTTGTCACTGCCCGCAGGCAGATCGCATCTAATGGCATATAAATTCTTCCTTAAACAAATTGGATACAGTCCGCGTGCCGCTCGGAAACCTCGGTGAGAACCTGCGGGAATGCGGCTGTGATTTTATCGGCGAACACGGCCGCAACCGGATTTTCGGTCGGGAAGTGTCCTGCATCCACCAGAGACAGACCGATGGCCTGCGCACGCTGCATGAGATCGTAGCTGCAGTCGCCGATGACGAACGCCTGTGCGCCGCCTGCGACTGCATAGTCCATCAGCTTGCCGCAGGCACCGCCGCCGACCGCTACGCGCGTGATCGGCTTGCCGCCGTCGCAGAAGCGCACACCGCCCGCACGCAGGCACTCCTTAACATAGAGTGCAAATTCGCGCGGCTGCATTTCACGCGGCAGATCGCCCACACGACCGAGCATGCCGTTCTCGCCGGCCTCCATGCTCACCACGTTGGTGAGGAACAGCGCGGACGCGAGTGCGTCATTGACACCGCCCTCCGCACAGTCTGCGTTGGTATGCATGCAGATAATAGAAATATCGTGCTTGATCGCATAACGCAGCACTCGACCGGTCGTATCGTCCGATGTCACACGGCTGACTGAGGTGAAGATCGCCGGATGGTGTGCGACAACAAGCTGCACACCGCGCTCAGCCGCTTCCTGCACGACCGTTTCTGTCACATCGAGCGCACAAAGCACGCTCGTGACCTCCTGCGCACGATCGCCGCACAGCAGGCCGACATTGTCCCAGCTTTCCGCCAGCTCGTAAGGAGCAAGGCCCTCCATAAATGTCAAAATATCCTGAACTGTCGTCATTTCAGTTCCTCCCTTGCAGATTGGATGCACTGCACCAGCGCACGCTGGTACGCGAGACGCTTGTTCTCCGATGCGCCCTGTTCCATGCCGTCCAATGCCTTTTTCTCCCGCAGGTAGAGCTGCTCAAGATAATCGGCAGCCCCCTCTGCACGCAACAAGGCCGGAGAAACCGCACATTCGCTCAGCGGTATTTCCCGCTTCGGTGCACCGCCGCGTACGCTGAGAACGACGTAACGCCGTCTGTCCTCGCGGCACAGCGTTTCACGCTCGATGGCGTAGCCGTGCGCGTACAGCCACCGGCGCAGTTCGGCAATCATGGTCATCGGCTGGAGCAGCAGCAGATGGTCACCTTGGGCGGTCCACGGTGCGGCAGTCAAAATCTCTGCGATGGTCTGGCCGCCCATGCCTGCGATCGTTACGGTGTCGCATTCCTCCGCCCGCACGGCCTCCAGTCCCGGCGCAAGCCGCAGAGACAGGGATACATTATGCTCTTTCGCATTGCGCTCCGCATGCGCCAGCGGTCCCGAACGGATATCCGAGCCGATAGCCGATGCAATATGCCCATCCAGCAGCAGTGAGATCGGCAGCTTGCCGTGATCCGTTCCGATATCCGCCAATCGAGCATTCGGCGGCACCAGAGCCGCCATACAGGCCAGCCGCGGTGTTAAAATCATACTTTCCATGTAAAACTCCAAAAAAACAGAGCCGGCAAACAATGCCAGCTCTAATTTTCTTACTCACTCGACTTATTCGCCCAGAAAAGCGTTGAGCTTGGCAACCAGTTCATCTGCATTGGTGCCGTGTACCATGCAGGCCTCCTCGATGCTCTCGCCCTGAGATGCCGGGCAGCCGAGGCAGTGCATGCCGATTTCCATAAAGAAACGAGCGGTCTCGATGTTCATATTCAGAACCTCACCAATGGTGGACTTCTTCGTAATAGCAGCCATGATAGTAGCCTCCTGTTGCTTTTTGTTTGTTTATAGTATACCGCAAAAATCCGTACTATTCAAGCAGTAAATAGCACTCCCTGTGAAATCGGTCGGAAAAACTGCGTAAAACAGACAAATCATGTATTCACCGAGAAGTTCCCGCTGTGCGAATAATCTCCGGCTGCTGCGGAACTGCTTCATCCGGATTTCCGAGCAATGGCTGCAGGAAGCTCCGGAGCACGCAAATCCGATGATACTCATACAAAAACAGAGCGTTTCACTGCTGTGAAGCGCTCTGTTTTCATTTTTTATTCCTGCAGCAAAAAAGCCGGCGCCTGCACAGCGGCAACCCGTTCCCCTTTCTCCAATCTTCACACTGATAGCACTTCTCTATTTTCCTACCACAGGAATAATGGAAGGACTGCCGGATTTTCCACGCGATGTGCCAGATACCGCCCGAGACGGATGCCGAGCAGCCTCAGCACGAGCAAATACAATATGATAGCTGACACGAGGGCTGCCGCGAGGGCGGTCACGGGGTTATCAAACCGGCAGGCGAATGTCTGCGCGAAAAAGCGAGTCCACAGGTAAACTGCAGCGCCGCAGAGCAGCGGCACGCCGAACCGCCGGAAGGGTTTCAGGCGGAACGCTGTTCGCCGGTGCAGGATGGCAAGGTTGACCGCAGCGGCGCTCACTCCGGTCAAAAACATGGCCAGCAGGTAGCCGTAAATGCCGAGCGTTGGCCTTGCGCACCAGCGGTACAGCAGCGCAAGCTGGCACAGCTCCGCAGAGATGGCGGTTGCCACGTTCCACCTTTGCAGGCCGAGCGCATTGAGCAGGCTGCCGGTCGCCATCTGGTAGTAGGCCGCCACGGCTGCCGCGCCGAGCAGCGCGGCGTAGCCGCCGGTGAGCGGCTGGCGGAAAAACAGCTCGCTCAGCTGCGGTGCCAGCGGCACGAGAACAGCAGTTGCCGGTATGCCGATGAGACCCACAGTCGTAACGGCACGGCCGGTCAAAACACGCACGCGTGCCTGCTCACCGACTGCCTGCGCTGCCGTGACGGCGGGCAGCAGCGCCGTGCAGACCGAGCTGACGAACGCGACCGGAAACAGCAGCAGCGGCATGGCCATGCCCGAGATCACGCCGAGCGCGGACAGCGCCTGCTCGTAGTCCAGACCGGCCGCCATCAGGCGCTGCGGCAGCAGGACGGCGCCTGCCGAGCCGAGCATATTGCCGATCAGCGCCGAGGCGGATAACGGCGCAGCAATGCCGAAAAACTGACCGTAAAGTTCCTTATCCGGCCTTGTAAAGCGAATATGCCGCATATTTCGTCGGAACAGCCGCGTGAGGAAAAGCGCGCTGAAAATCTCGCTGCACACCATGCCCGCGAAGATGAGCATGGCGATTCTGCCATAGTCGCCGCTGCCATATTCGTACAGCAGAAAGCTGACCGCTAAGATGCGGATAAGCTGCTCCCCGACCTCGGAGCAGGCTGTGTACTGTACCCTTTCCAGGCCGATAAACAGCGATTTGAAAATATTTTCTACGCCGGTGAGCGTCAGGCACAGCAGCATGTACGGAAACGCGCGCGCACAGCGTCCGTCACCGAGCAGATTTGCCGCGATACTGCCGCCGCACAGCAGAACCACCGCTGCGCAGGCCGCACTCAGAGCAAAAAAGGCGCGGAACGCCAGCTGCAAAACCGCACCTAAGCGGCCGCTCTCCCCTCTTGCTTCGCACGCTGCGCTCAGCCGCGAACACGCCGTTGTCACGCCGGACAGACAGCCTGCATTCAATACTAAATACACCGAATTGACCAGCCGATACACGCCCAGACCTTCCGCACCCGCAAAGCGGCTGAGCACCACGCGATAGACAAATCCGAGCACCTGCAGCAGCACATTTCCGCACGCGAGCACACCTGCCGCGTATAAAATCGTTCCTTTTCTGACCCGCACAGCATGACCCCATTTCACGAAATTCTATGCGGATTTCGGACGGAATATGCGTACAAAAACTCCCGCAGCAAATCGCCTGCTCTGTCCACGAGAATGCTTCTTTTCCGCAGTTTTCCTCATTAAAAAAATCCCTGCACAGAATTCTCACTCTGTACAGGGATTTTTTACTTGCGTTTGCGCTTAGGCTTCTCCTCGATGCCGGTGGACACAATATAATTCTGCCGGAACTTATTCGGCGGCATGCCGACGTTTTTGGTAAACTGCAGATTGAAATAGCTCTGCGTGTCATATCCCACCATCTCCGCGATACTCGTGATGGACAGGTCGGTCGTGATCAGCAGCGTCTGTGCTTCACCGATGCGGCGGCGCAGCAGATACTGCACGGGCGAATACCCGCTCATCTGCTTGAAAACATGCGATAAGTAATACGGACTGATATGCAGCGCCTCACCCATGCTCTGCAGCGTGATCGGCTCCATATAATGCTTGTCAATATATTCCTTAATTCGTCTGCCGAGAATATGCGGCTCCTCCAGCGGCTTTTC
>QWCK01004997.1_pt1 | contig 23630 bp, 21 predicted proteins | sample 1972571 | NCBI WGS metagenome assembly QWCK01 (sample SAMN09866710, study PRJNA288562) | Human gut metagenome isolate term2_stool, whole genome shotgun sequencing... | isolation source: gut | host: Homo sapiens | place: USA: California | reverse complement strand
ACCACAATTCTTCTTCAGAACAACAGATGTTACAGGTGACATCCAACTAGAAGAAGGCGTAGAAATGGTAATGCCAGGAGACAACGCTACATTTAAGATCACACTTCAAAAGCCAATCGCCCTTGAAGAAGGACTAAGATTCGCTGTACGTGAAGGTGGTAGAACAGTAGCATCAGGAGTTGTTTCTAAAATAGTAAAATAGTCCCAGAATATTCTGACGGATTTACGTTTTATATAAAAGAAGCCAAGCTTCTTTGAGAAATTAAAGATAATCATTAAATTATTTTTAGAGAAAGATTTATCTTTCAAAGGGATCTTATTAAATTTTAAAAAAGCGGGCCAGGCTCGCTTTTTTGTTTAGGAGAAGCTATGTTTAAAAGAAAAACTTTTTTTAGCCTATTTCTTATAATGTTATTAATATTAACAGGCTGCTCAAATAAAGAAAAGTCTTCACAAAATGATGAGTTAAGACAGGCTATTGAGAGTAGTGAAAATATTGAAAAAAAGATATCAAAAAGAAAAAAGCCTACTAAAAATAAAATAGGAGAACCCTACGAGATAGGTGTTACGCCAGATGATTACAATATGGACTATGACACTTCCAGACTCTTATCCTTTGAAGATAAGAAGAGTAAATATTATCCAAAAGATGGGGTGAGAGGTTTATATTTTAATTCTGGTTCTATAAATAACCCTGAAGTCTATTCCAAAATAATTGGTCTAATTGAAGATTCTAATTTAAATGCAGTAGTTATTGATGTAAAGGATGACTGGGGCAATATTACTGTAGATTTTGATACAGATAATGAAGACATTCAATATGCTAATAGTAAATTACTTGATGCTACAAAATTAATTACAGACCTACACGCTAGAGGAATATACGTCATAGGAAGAATTACTACTTTTAAAGACTCTATTATAACAAAAATCCATCCTGAATGGGGATTTACTAGAGAAGATGGAAGTCTTTGGGCCAACGGAAGAGGAGAGGTTTTTATGAATCCTTTCCTTAAAGAAGTACAAGATTACAATATCGAAATAGGTGAGCTTGCTGCGGAAGCGGGCTTTGATGAAATCCAATACGACTATGTAAGGTTTGCAGAAGGATTTGAAACTTTTGGAGACGCCCTTACTTATTCAAGAGGAGAATTTGAAAATAAGCCAATGGATGAAGGTGATAAAAGAGTTTCCGCGATTACTGGATATGTGAGAAAGGCACGTGAATCAATTTCAGCTTATGGTATTCCTGTAGCAGTTGACGTATTTGGCTACGCCCTTCAAGCAGGGAGAGCTAGTGGTATAGGCCAAGATTTTTCTGAGATATCCAACGAAGCTGATATCATGTGTTCAATGATTTACCCTTCACACTGGGGTCCATATTCTTTTGACATAGAAAAACCAGACCTAGAGCCTTATGAACTTGTAACAAGATATTTAAAAGAAGAACAAGCTGTCTTTAAAGACTTAGATCACACACCTCAATCCCGTCCTTGGATTCAGGATTTCACTGCTTCTTGGATTGGTGAGGGAAACTGGATGGTTTATGACAAAGATGCTGTTCAGGCCCAAGTGGATGCTATTTACGAGTCAGGCCAAAGAGAATATTTGATATGGAATGCAACAAACACCTACTCAGAAGGTGTTGACTATTAAAAAAACAGGGTTGACCCTGTTTTTTTAGTAAAGAAAAACCACCTAGGCTTTCTAGGTGGACTAATTTATAATCTATGTTTTCTCCTAAATTGAGAAGGAGTTTGTCCTACTTTTTTCTTAAAAACTTGATTAAAGTAAGACTGAGAGTTAAAACCTACTATAGCAGATATTTCTTCCATGGTATGGTTAGTTGATATTAATAAATTTTTAGCAACCTCTACTCTTTTTAAAATTAAATATTCTATAGGTGTAATTCTATATGACTGTTTGAATTCAGATATGAGATGGAATTTATTCATATAAGCCATTGAAGATAAGTCTTCTAGCTTTATATCTTCATTGTAATTAGAATCAATATAGGACTTGATGTAGTCAATTTGTCTGTTTACTTTTTTATCATGTTTTACTGTAATTGAAGTCCTATATTTTCTTAGAAGATTTATTACTAGGGTGGATGCTATTGCATTTGCAAGTGATTTTGCAAAAATATCATTACCCTTGTATTCAGTGTATATATCTTCAAAATATTCTTCAAATTTTAGCGACTTATCCCTATTATCTATATGGAAATAATTTATACTTTTAACTTCATCTTCTAAAAGACCTGCTACAGATACTGATTCTATACCAAAACCTAGTAATTTTATATTACTTATACTCTTATCTAGATAAAGTGTATGTCCAATGTTAGAATTAATGATTATAAGGTCCCCAGCATTAACTTCGATGATTTCACTTTCTATAGAGAGTTTTCCAAATCCTTCAGCTATATAATAAAAATAGGTAAAAGGATGGAATTGAATTCTATTGGAAACTTTCTCATTATAAATATTTTTTTGGGCGTCTAAAATCTTTACTTCTAAGTGATTAAGACTATTTTCTTCTTCCATAAGTTGGTCGTTATTTTTTTCCATATTTATCCTCTATTTATTTACTAAATTATTTTTCTAATCTGGTTAATTTATACATTTATTATACTATATGTTAAGAAAATTTATAAGAAAAACAAGGCATTTATTAAAATATTTTTAAAAAAATTATAAGAAAAAATATTAATTATATTTAACTTGTTAATTAAACTTACTAGATTCTCCTAGTTTCAATAGCTGCCAATTGATTAAAAGTTCAAGAAAAGTATAGTTTTATTAGGTGAGAAGATGAGATTAATATCAGATGACATGATAAATCAAATAAAAGAAAATTCTGACATAGTAGATATAATCGGTGATTATGTTGATCTTAAGAGGGCAGGTTCGTCTTTTAAAGGCTTATGTCCATTTCATAATGAGAAGACCCCATCTTTTACAGTAGATAGGAAGAAACAATTATTCCACTGTTTCGGGTGCGGAGCGGGTGGCGATGTTGTTTCTTTTATAATGCAAAAAGAAGGACTATCGTATCCGGAAAGTCTAAAATACTTGGCACATAAAGCAGGAATTAATTTGGTTTTTGATGAAAATCCAGTAGTTAACGAAAAAAGAGCCAGACTTTATGAAATTAACAAAGAAATCATGATGTATTTTTACAAAAACCTACTTACAACTAAGGAACCTCAGGATTATCTTCTTATGAGAGGGCTTAGGAGTAATATAGTAAATACTTTTATGCTTGGTTTTGCTAAAGATAGTTGGGATGATTTATTATCCTATGCTAGAAGTAAAAATATAAAAGAAGAAGACTTGTTAGAGCTTGGTTTAATAGCCAAGTCTAAGAATGGTAATTTTTATGACAAATATAGAAATAGACTGATTTTTCCTATAATTGACACTTATGGTAGGATTATCGGTTTTGGCGGTAGAGCTATTGATAGTACAATGCCAAAGTATTTGAATTCTCCAGAATCTGATGTGTTTAAGAAAAGATTTAATCTTTATGGGCTAAATATTTTCAAAAAACAATCAAGGCGAGACTTGATTTTGGTAGAAGGGTACATGGATGTCATTGCTTTAAACAATAACGGCATAGAATTAGCTGTAGCAAGCTTAGGAACAGCTCTTACAATAGATCAAGCAAAACTTGCAAAGAGATATGCTGATAATATATATATATGTTATGATTCTGATGCTGCTGGAATAAAAGCTACTAAAAGAGCTATTGAAATATTTAAAGAAGCTGAAATTGGGGTAAATATAATTGAGCTTGGTGAAGGTCTTGATCCAGATGAATACGTAAAAAAATACGGCAAAGAAGCTTTTGAAAAGAAAATGGAAGAGGCTCTTGACGAATATAACTATGGTTATGAAAAAATTTTAGACGGCTATGCAGAAGCAAGTGATAACGAAAAGCTTGAAAAGTTAAACTTATTTATAGAATTTCTCGCTTCAATCAAACAAGATTTAACCAGAGAGATATTTATTAACAAGGTTTCAAATCTTTTCGATATAGATAAGGCTACTTTAAAAGGGGCTATTTCAAAGTATAATAACAAACATCAAAAAGAAAAAATTACCAAGGATAATTTTCCTGAGCCAAATATTGTAATAGAAGATAAAAAAACTAATATTAATGCACATGAATTAGAAATTTTAAGACTTATTTTTAACCAGCTTAGTGATTATGATGATGATGCTGATTATTTCAATAAGTATTTAACAAGTCCAAAAGCAATAGATTTTAGAGACTTTCTTGTTAATAAAGAAGTTGATAAATTCAATAAAGCTGATAAGGACTTTAGATATATGCTAGATTATGTAATGGATGATAAAAATCCAATCGTAGTTAGTGAATTAAAAGATAAGATTAACCTATATGAAAGACTTCAAAAGAGAAAAAATCTCAGAAGTAAGTCTATAGATAGTAAGGGGAGAGATAATGAACAGCGATGATAATAAATTGCTCGAAGATGATGTTCTAAATGAAATTATCGAAGAGTTTGAATCTATAAGTGAAAGTCAAGATGGGATGATCACTTATAGTCAAATTTTTAATTTTGATGATTTTAGGGACATGGATAAGGAAAGTCAAAAATTAATCCTTGCCAAAATTACAAGTTCTGGGATAGAAATTGTTGAAAAATCAGAAACAGAGCTTGATCAAGAAGAAGAAGTCGAAGATGATATCGATGAAGAAGAGCAAGAAGATGAAATTGACGAAAAAGAGTTAGAAAAAGAGATAGATAAGTCTGTCGACAATCTTGCTGGCATTAAACTTGATGATCCAGTAAAAATGTACCTTAAGGAAATAGGTAAGGTTGATTTACTCACAGCGACAGAAGAAATTATTCTTGCTAGACGTATGGAAGCAGGAGAAATTGCTCAAAAATCTATCCATGGATATAAATTTAATAAGCAAAATAAAAATAAACTAGCGAGTGATGTATTTTTTGGTGACCTAGCTAGGGTTTTGGAAATAGCTAATAATGACTTACATGAAGAAAAAAATCTAGATGAAAAAATCATCAAAGATTTAGATGGTCTTATCAATATGGGATCCTTATTTAAACAAGTAATGGAAAATGATCTTGATAAAGACCAGCTTGAACAACTAAACGCCAAAATAATAATTTGTAATATTGCTCAAAATTCTATAGATGATGACGATTTATCCAGGAAAGATGCAAATATCCTGTGTGACTTATTTGATTCTTTTGACCACATGCTAAAAATCATCGAAAATGATGAGGTAGTTAGCATGGTATATTCATCTTTTAATGATCTTTTGAAAAAGGCGGCAAATAAAGACACAATAAAAACAAATGATCAGATGATTATAGACAATCTCTTAAAAACATCTGAATTTGCGGCATCTATCAAGGACAAGAAAGTCTTATCTGATGACGAAGCTTCTTACTTAGCTTATATAATAGCTAAGAGAAATATGTCTTTAAAGATGCTTAATAAAGAAGAATTTACCGAAGAAGAACTTAAAAAATTAAAGGCAGACATAGTAAAATCTCAAAGAGCTAAGGAAAAACTAGCTGAGACTAACCTTCGCCTTGTAGTATCAATTGCCAAAAAATATGTTGGCCGTGGAATGAGCTTTTTGGATTTAATCCAAGAAGGAAATATGGGACTAATGAAAGCTGTAGATAAGTATGACTACAATAGGGGATTTAAGTTTTCAACCTATGCGACCTGGTGGATTAGACAGGCAATAACTCGTGCTATAGCAGATCAAGCAAGAACAATTAGAATCCCTGTTCACATGGTAGAAACTATAAATAAATTAGTTCGTATTCAAAGACAACTTGTTCAAGACCTAGGACGCGACCCATCCAATGAAGAAATTGCAGATATAATGGGTATTGAAGTTGAAAAGGTATCAGAGATTAGAAAAATAGCCCAAGAACCAGTAAGCCTTGAAACGCCAATAGGAGAAGAGGAAGACAGCCATTTGGGAGACTTCATAGAAGATGATACTGCGATAGATCCTGGAGAGGCTGCTAATTATACTATGCTTAGAGAACAGCTAAATGATGTCTTATCTTGTTTAGGAGCCAGGGAAAAACGTGTTCTTCAGTTAAGATTTGGTTTAATAGATGGCACACCACGAACTTTAGAAGAAGTGGGTAAGGAATTTGATGTAACTAGGGAGAGAATTAGACAAATTGAGGCCAAGGCATTAAGAAAACTAAAATCTCCTAATAAAAGTGAATTATTGAAAGATTTTTTATAGATGGAAGATAAGAAAAGATTATTAGATATTGTTAATATCTTAGATTCAAATAAAAAAGTTATAGATGTAGGAACCGATCATGGATTGGTTCCTTTATATTTGGCAAAAAATAATATTTCAAATGATATAATAGCCACTGATATATCAGCACCTAGTCTACAAAAGCTAATTGATAGGCTAGATGATAATCTAAGAAAGGTAATTAAAACCAAAGTCACTGATGGTTTTAAAGGATTAGAAAGTAGCGATAACCAGGTTGCAATTATTGCTGGCATGGGAGCTAATACAATAATAGAAATTATTGAAGAAAGTATAGACTTTGCAAAAAAACTCGATTACTTGGTTCTTGCTTCAAATGTAAACACATATGAACTTAGACAATTTTTAAATCAGCAAGGTTTTTATATAGATAAGGATTTTTTATCTTATGAAAACAAAAAATACTACGATATTTTGAAGGTTTATTACGGAAAAAAACAAGAATTAGCCTTTGAAGAGTATTATTATGGCCTAACAGATATAGAAAAAAGGAATGACTTATTAAAAGAAAAGCTCGCTATTGATAAGGAAAAAAACCAAGGATTTTTAAAAGAAATTAAAGAAAAATCTCAAGACGAAAAGGCAGGTAAGAAAATCACAGATAGGCTACTTGCTATAAGAAAGGTAGAAGAAAGATGCAAATTCGAGATTTAATAAAAAAATTAGAAGAAAAATATCCATTTGATTTGCAAGAAGAATGGGATAATTCTGGCTTGCAAATAGGAAATCCGGATGATCGACTAAGAGGAGTTGTCATATCCTTAGACCTTGAAGAAGAAGCGATAGATCTTGCTATTAAAGAGAAAGCAAATTTAATCATAACCCATCATCCATATTTATTTAACCCTACAAATTCAATTGATTTTAGGGATAGTTTTTATAATAGACTTAAAAGTTGCATAAAAAACGACATAACCATTTATGCCTTTCATACAAATTTAGATATAGCCGAAGGTGGTGTAAATGACAATCTTTCAAACTTATTAGGACTGAAAAATATTAAGAGCCTAGAAGATGGCAAAAAACTAGGACTCGGAAGATATGGATATATTGATAAGAAACTAGCCTCTAAATTTCTTGAAGAAGTAAAAGAAAAATTAGAAGCAAGTGGAATTGTTGCATACGGCGATTTAGATAAAATAGTTGAAAAAGTTGCAGTATGTGGAGGTGCTGGATCTTCTCTTATAGAAGATGCTATTAATAAGACCTGTGATTTAATAATAACAGGGGATGTAAAATACCATGAAGGCATGGATATGTCAAACAAGGGCATAATTATAGCTGATGTAGGGCACTTTGCAAGTGAGAACCATATTATATTTAAGCTAGCCAGAGAAATAGAACAAATCACAGGAGAAGAAGTTTATACTTTTTCGAAAACAGATAGCTTCAGACACTTTATTTAATTTTACTTTTTCAATAAAAAGGGGTATCTTAACTAAGGAGTAAATCAGATAATCGCGGGGCGATAGCCACGAGGAAAGTCCGTGCACCACAGAGCAAGGATGCTTGATAACGTCAAGTAAGAGCAATCTTCAGGCAAGTGCAACAGAAAGTATACCGCCATATTGGTAAGGTTGGAATGGCGAGGTAAGAGCTCACCAGCTGTCCTAGTGATAGGCAGGCTATGTAAACCCCATCCGGTGCAAGAACAAAGGGACATTAGGAGGCTTGCTCGGCCCAGTCCAGAAAATGGTAGTTCGCTTGAGCTTATTAGCAATAATAAGACTAGATAGATGATTATCCACGACAGAACACGGCTTACAGATTTACTCTTTACATAATTTATACACAATTAGTTACAAAATTCTAATTGTTGTTTTAAAAATTACACTTATTAACGAAATAATTTATAAATATTGGGAAATTTCTATTGGAATTCGTAATATATATAAAAAAATGGCAATAAGTGTAATTTTTTTGTAACTAATTATTGACTTTTTTGTTAAAAAGATATAAAATTAGCATAGATTTCAAAATACAATACAAGAATAAGATTTACAATTCATGACAATTATGGAGGAGTAATTTAATATGAGTAAAAAAAATATAGGAGCAGCATTAACAGTTATAGCTGCATCAGCAGCTGTGGCAACAGCATATGCTACTACTGTAACAGATTTAGAAAATGATAAAAATACAAATTCATTAATTACAGAAGAGGACAAAGAAGTTGATTCTTCTTATTCTTTCGTTAAATCTGATTTTACAAAAGAAGTAAAAAATACAAAGATTGCTGGCAAAAAAAGAGATGCTAAAAAAGCAAGCCAGGAGATCAAAAAAAATATAGTTATTGAAAAAACAGCTAAGACTATAGTTAAAAAACAAATAGAAAAATCTAACGAAGTAGCAGAAGAAAAAGCTCAACAAGAGGTTAAAAAAATTAAAGAAGAAAAATTAGATGATGTTGTTTATTATGATGATAAAAATCTTGATGAGATAATCGAAAATGTTGCTAAAGAAAAAGTGGAAGATGTAGTTAAATATGATGATAAGAATCTTGATGAAGTAGCTACATATGATACTAAAGAAGAAGTAAAAACTTCTGAAGTAAAAGAAGAACGTAAAGCTGAAGAAGTTAAAGAACCTGTGATTTTAGACAAGTTTGTAAATACAGCTTCACTTAACATAAGAACTTCTAAAGATGCTTCATCTGCATCAAACGTCGTTAGAACAATAAATGCTGGTGATAAATTAGTAGGCCGCGTTGAGGGCAATTGGTTTGTAACAAATGAAGGTTATGTTAGCCTTGATTATTTATCAAATTACTATCCGCAAGATTTAGTTGATCAAATAAATGCTGAAAAAGCAAAAGCTGAGGAAAAAAGATTAGCAGAAGAAGCAAGACTTGCTGAAGAGGCTAAGAAAGCTCAAGAAGCTAAAGCACAAGAAGAGAAAAAGCTTGCAGAAGAAAAAAGACTTGCTGAAGAAGCTAGAAAAGCTTCCGAAGCGCAAAGACAACAAGTAAAACAAACTGTAAAAGAAGTAGAACAAGTTGTTGAACAACAAGCAGTAAATTACCAAGCACCAGCTAATCAAGGTGGACAAAGTGCTGTAGGTGTAGCAAGTCAATTTGTAGGATCTTCTTATGTTTGGGGTGCGTCTGATCCAAACGTAGGATTTGATTGTTCAGGACTTACATCTTACGCTTATAGACAAGTAGGTGTTAACCTACCACATAATGCTGCAGCTCAATTTAATAACGGTTACGCAATAGATACAAATAATTTAAAAGCAGGAGATTTAGTATTCTTCTCATTTGGTGGTGGTGGAATTGACCACGTTGGTATGATTACAAGTTCAGATGGATCTTTTATCCACGCATCAACACCACAAACTGGGGTTAGATACGATAATATCTTTAATGGATCATTCCAAAACGCTTATAGAGGCGCTAGAAGAATATACTAATTTTATGAAATAAGATGCCCAAGGCAAAAGCTATGGGCATTTTTTATTAGGAAAATTATGGAAATACTAAGTACAGAAAAATTAAGAAAAGAAATTATAGATGAACTAAAGGTATATGATTTTAAGAATAAAATCCTCCTTTTAAGCAAAAATCCAAATGAAGAAGTAAATCATTACAAAAATGTAATTATCAAAAGGTGTGAAGAATTTGGTATAACTTACATAGACAAAATTTTTACAAACGAAAGCAGCGAAGAAATTCTTGACTTTGTTAATTCTTTTGATAAAAATGATGGCTTTATAATACTTTCTCCATTTGGAGATGGGGAAAACTTAAGTCTACTTAAGGATAAGATTACCTTAAAGGATCTAGATTCTTTTACTCATAGGAGTCTAGGGACAATTCTTGATGGTAATAAAAAAGCCTTACCAGCTACAGTTAGAGCTGTGGTAAGCTTTATGGATAGTATTGGAATTGATTATAAAGGCAAAAATATCGTTATAGCTAACAATACCAATATAATCGGTAGACCTCTTGCTATGTATCTTGCAGCAAAAAGGGCAAGTGTTACTATTATTAATAGCCTGACAAGAAATCCTAAAGACTATATAAAAAATGCTGATATTTTTATATCTGCTATCGGTAAAGCCGAATTTTATGATAAGACCTATTTTAGCGAAGGCTCACTTATTATAGATGTGGGAACTTCCTACAAAAATGGTAAGATAATAGGTGATATAGATGTAGACTCAATCTCAGATATGGACATTAAGTACTTAGGAAGTAAGAATGGGATTGGGGCAATAACGACGATAACATTAGTGGAAGGACTTTTATATTAATGCCTATAGTAAATAATGAAGAAGATTTAAAAAGATATAATGATTTTGTAAGAAATTCACAATATGCAAGGCCAATGCAAGATACAAACTGGTCAAAAATAAAAAGCAATTGGACCCACGACTATGTATATCTAGAAGAAAATAAACAAATAATAGCTGCTATGTCTGTAATTGGAATCAAAAATACCAATGGCAAGCACTTTTTATATGCACCAAGAGGCCCGGTATGTGACTTTAGAGATACAAAGATAGTGGAATCTTTAATTAAAGAAGCAGAGCCTTTAAAGGATAAGTATGATGCTTTCCTATTAAGAATGGATCCAGAGTTAAATTTTGATGAAAAATTAGTTTATGATTACAGAAAGCTTGGCTATGATTTTAGATCAGTTGGATTAGATACACATTCTTTTACCCAGCCTAGATACAATATGATTATTGATTTAACCTGTCATGATGAAGATGAGATTTTTGAAAATTTCTCATCAAAGGGTAGGTATAATGTAAGAAAATCAATCAGGTCAGGTATAAAAACTATTAATAGGACAGATGAAGAAGGTCTAAATATTTTTTATGAACTTACAAAAATAATGGCTGAAAGACAAGAAATTGGCCATAGACCAAAAGACTATTACGAAAGATTAATAAAATACCTGGGAGGAGAGCTTTTTATATCTTATTTTGAAGATAAAGCCCTATCAGCATCTCTTCTAATTCCTTATGGTAAGAAAGTTTATTATCTTTATGCAGCAAGTTCAAATGAAATGAGAAATAAAATGCCAAATTATAATATGATTTGGGAAGAAATCAAATGGTCCATTGAGAATGGATTTGACTATCTAGATTTAGGTGGAACCTTTAGCTTAGATTCTAAAGATGGTTTGTATAGGTTTAAGCAATCATTTTGTTATCCAGATAAGTATTCAAACTTTATAGGAGAGCTTGATGTAGTATATGATAGAGAAAAGTACGAAGAATTTTTAATTACAAAATAAAGTTTGAAAACAAAAAATCCCAGCTTAGTTTTAGCTAAGTTTGGGATTTTTACTTTACTTATCAAGTTTTTTAGCAACCTCAATTGCATCTTCATATTCTGGAAGATCAGTGTTTTGTTCTAAGTATTGAACATATTTGATAGTATTGTCTTTATCGACTACAAATACTGAACGATTTAGTAGTTTAAGTTCTTCAATTAATGTTCCATATTTACTTGAGAAATCTCTATAATTGTAATCTGAAACGAATTTAATTTTATCAGTTTTTTTAACCTTCTTAAATCTTTGTTGAGCAAAAGGAAGGTCGTTAGAGATTGTCACTACTACAACATTTTCAGAGAAAAACTCAGTCGCTTTTTGAAACATCTTGGTTTGAAGTTCACAAACGTCTGTATCTAGCGAAGGCACTACTGACAAGATTTTAATTTTATCTTTTTCCTCTTCATAAAAATTATAGCTTGTTAGATCCATTTTATCAGCTTTAAAATCTGGTGCTGTATCACCAACTTTTAATTCATCTCCAAGAATTGTTATATCTACAGTGCCGAATTTTCCTTTTCTTGACATATTAAACTCCTTAATATATTATACATTCTTATCTCTCCTATATTTTATAACAAAGATGAGTTTTAATCAATTAAAATATAAAAATAATTAGATTAAGATATATTGTAAATAAGGCATGGAGCTAAAAATCAAGAAAATGTAAATGTTCAATTTACAGCTAGAGATTTTGAAAAAGTACTTAGACAAGCTGGAACATCTACTATTATAACATTAGACATCAATGGTGAAAACAAAGAAGTTCTTATAAAGGATTTCCAAAGTCACCCATACAAAAACCAATTTTTACATGTTGATTTCCAAGCAATTGATCAAAATCAAGCAATTAGAGTTACTGTACCAGTAGTTTTAGTTAACAGAGATGACATGACAGAAGTTACAGGTGTACTTGTACAAAACCTTGATGATGTTGAAGTAGAATGTCTACCAAAATACATTCCACAAACAGCAGATGTTGACGTTAAAGATATGCAAATTGGTGATAACAAAACAATTGCAGACCTTGATATCTTTGCAAATGATGACATAACAATTCTTGGAGATGAAGAAGAAGTTGTTTGCTCATTACAAGAAGTTTCTGAAGAAGAAATCGATGATGAAGAATCTGAAGAATCTAGCGCAGCAGACGTACCTACAGTTGATGAAACTGAAGAAGACGAAGAAGACGCTGAATAATTTTTAAAACCATTGTTCTTAGATAAAAGACAATGGTTTTTTCTTTGCTTAAACTTCTAAAAAATTATTAGCTAGACTTAAATTGCAACTTTATAGTATAATGAATATATGAATGGTAAATTTATAGTTTTTGAAGGACCTGATGGGTCTGGTAAAAGTACAATAATAAAAAAAATTAAAGAACAACTGGAAAATCAAGATTTTTCTATATCTTATTATAGAGAACCAGGTGGAACTGAGATTTCTGAAAAGATTAGGTCTATAATTATTGACAATGACAATCACATGATGGATGCAAAAACAGAAGCTTTGTTATTTGCCTCATCCAGAGCTCAGCTTGTGGCAGAAAAAATAATTCCTGATCTTAAAGCAGGAAAAATTGTAATTTGTGATAGGTTCGTAATGTCTTCTATTTTATACCAGGGCCTGGGAAGATCACTTGGTACCGATAATATTAAAGCAATAAATGATTTTGCAACAGGAGGATTAGAACCTGATCTAACTTTATTTTTCAATATAGATTATAAAACAGCTCTTGAAAGAAAAAGAGCTAATTTTTCTCCTGATAGGTTGGAAAATGAAGATTTTTCCTTCCATAAGACTATTTTTGATGGATATCTTAAGATGGCTGATCTTTATGAAGATAAGATTAAAAAGGTTGACGCAAGAAAATCTATAAAAGATTTGACAGAAGATGTAATAAATATCATATATCAATTATTGGAGGGTTAAGATGAAATTATTGATAGCGATAGTTCAAGATGCTGATGTAAATTTTCTAATCGACGCTTTAACGGAAGAAGGTTATAGAATAACTAAATTATCAACAACAGGTGGTTTCCTTAAAAAGGGAAATACAACTCTTTTAATAGGTGTAGAAGAAGAAAAACTTGATGATGCTTTAGCTTTAATCGAGAAAAACTGCAAGAAGAGAAATACTACTACAACAATTATAAATCCAACTGGTGAAAGCTCACTAATAAGCTCAACTGTGCCTGTAGAGATAAGTGTAGGTGGAGCTACAATATTTATAATTGATGTAGAAAAATATATACAATTATGAGTCTTTTAGATAGTCAGCTAAAAAATAATAGCCTATCTAATGCTTATATAATTGAGGGAGAAGACTTAGATTATAATCTAGAGTATGCAAAAGATTTTTCTAGAAAAGTTTTTAATTCTTATGGTATTTCAAGTAATTTAGAGACAAGTCCAGATTTTGAGATAATTGATAAAGAAATAATAGACATAGCAACTATTAGGTCTCTTATTAAAGACATGGTTATTAGACCGGTAAACAATAAGATAAAAATTTATATTATTCATAATTCTCAAAATTTAAGAATAGAAGCTGCTAATGCTATGCTTAAAAGCCTTGAAGAATTAAAGCCTTATATTTTAATAATTTTTACAGTTGATAATAGCGGGAAGATATTACCTACAATTAGATCTAGATGTCAGATAATTTTTCTAAATACAATAAAGACCAATTTAGCGATTGATATGGATAAGTTATCTGAAATTTTCTCTAAAGTTTATTCTGGGGATTTATCTTATTATTATAAAGAAAGAGATTTTTTGCTATCCTCTAAAGAAAATAAGGAAGATCTGATGGAAGGATTGATAAAAATATTATCAGATACTCTAGTTGGTAAATATCAAGGAATAGTAGGGATAGATAGCTATTATTATAATATAGAAACCATAAGCAGACTAAGTTTAACTGGAATAGAAAGACTTTTAAAGAAATTTGAGAAGATATATATATCTTTTAGAAATAATATAAACTATGAGTTGAGTGTGGAAAATATATTTTTAAATATATATAGAGAAGGCAGGATGAGTTAATGAATGTAGTTGGAATAAGATTTAAAGATGCGGGGAAAGTTTATTATTTTTCCGCGAATAATTTAATTCTGAATTTTAAAGATAAGGTAATAGTTGAAAGTTCTAATGGATTAGAATTCGCAGAAGTTGCCTTGGCTAATATAGAAATAGATAAAAATAAGTTTGATAAGCCTCTTTCTAAAGTTTTGAGAAAAGCGACAGAAAGAGACTTAGAGATTTATAAAGAAAACTTAGAAGAAGCTAAAGAAGCTATTAAAATCGCCCAAGAAAAGGCCGATTATTATAATTTAAAAATGAAAATAGTTGATAGCGAGTTTAGCTTTGATAGAACTAAAATTACATTTTATTTTACTGCTGATAAGAGAGTTGATTTCAGATCTCTTGTTAAAGACCTTGCCTCTATATTTAGAAATAGAATTGAACTAAGACAGATAGGTGTAAGAGACCATGCAAAGCTTAAAGGATTCCATGGAACATGTGGACAAAAATCTTGTTGTTCAAGATTTATGACTGACTTTTCACCTTTATCAATAAAAATGGCCAAAGATCAGGGGATTACCCTGGATCCTGCTAAAATCTCAGGTATATGTGGTAGACTCATGTGCTGTTTATCATTTGAGGAAGATAATTACATTAGGGCTAAAAAATACATGCCTAGGCCAGGGAGTAAAGTAGAAACAGAAGACGGCGTTGGAGTTGTTCTTACAAATGACTTTGTGAAAGAAATGTGCAAGGTTAGAGTTAAGACTATTGACGATGATGAAATAGAGGAATACTATAAGGCAAGTGACCTTATAAAAAGGCAATGATAATAGTTATCATTATGTATAAATAATCATTATTAACCATATTTAAGTATAAAACTATAAGATTAGTTGACAAATGATGTATATAGTTGTATACTAGTCATATAATAAAAATAGGAGGAAATTATGGCATATAAAATAGATGAAAATATTTGCATTTCTTGTGGTTCATGTGAAGGTGAATGCCCAGTTGGAGCAATCTCTCAAGGCGATGCAGCTTACGAAATCGACCCAGATGCATGTATAGATTGTGGTGCTTGCGCAGCAGTTTGCCCAGTTGAAGCAATCGATCAAGAATAATTTTAACTACATAAGACAAAGGCTCCTTCGGGAGTCTTTTTATTTTTAAGTTAATAAATAAAATTTTCTAGTTTTATTTTAAGTTTGTTGAAATATTTTATAGTTAAATGATGAAATTGTGACAACCTACGATCTAAAATTAAAGGTTGCAGAAGTATATCTTAGTGAAAATATTTATACAAGATATTATTTACAATTTCTAATTAAAATCTAATCTAATTGATGTAAAATATAATTTAATTTTTTATAAGGCGCCTTTTAAACTGGATTTTAAGCTTAAGGGCTTTTTTATATTCTTTTATAGTCACATCTAAAATATCAAATAAACATTGTTAAAATTAGGGAAATTGATATAATTATAGTGGAGATATTATGGATATAGAAATAATAATAAATCAAATTTACAATTTAATATTAAATAATCAATTTTTAGGCTTTGCTATAGCAGCTTTTGTGGTTTTGCTTTTATTTTTCATTATATCAAGAACTTTTAGAAAGTCGGGCCTATTTTTGCTTGCCGTAACTTTCCTAGTTGACTATACAATAAAATCTCTACCATTTGATGTTTATGGTTACTATCCTTTAGCTTATAGAATTGTTATAGGCTTTTATATATTAGGTTTTATTAGCTTTTTAATTAGAGTAATAATTATGCTGGTCAAGATTAGCAAAAGAAAAAGTAAAGATAGTGAAAAGTCTAGTTTAAACAACTTTATGAAATTTACAGGAATAAGACCGTTTTTCTTGATGTTAATTATTAACTTGATTAATTTTAATAATTACATACCAAAAACTATAATTTCACTTTTGACAAGTCTTTCATTTTTATATATGGCCTTTAGAACACTTTACTCAACCTATCTTTATTTAAGTGAAAAAGAGACTTTACCTATAAGTGATGATATGGATTTTGATGATATAAAGGCATATCTTTATGAACCAGAGGATAAATCTATCAAGAATCACGGAAGAGTAATAAGGAGAAAAAGTGTAGAAAATGAAGAGTTTACTAGATCAAGTCAAGAAGAAAAAAAAGAAAAGCATGTAGATCCTATTTCAATTTCTGATATAAATAAAGATGTCAAAGATATTGCAATGCTTAAGGATATTGAAAAAAATCTATCAGATAACGATGTTATAAAATTAATTGAAGAGTCAAATCCCAATATAACAAAAATTACTCTTACAAATCTTACAACAGGGGATGAACACTCTTATACAAGCAAAAAGGCCTATTTCCATGTAGAAGAAGACCATGAGTATAAGATAACGCTTAACTTTGAAGAGTATAATGATTATGACTACGGTAGATTTATAGATTTAATCATAGCCTATGGGGTGGATAGAGAAATATATAAGTTTGAATTGACTGTTATTTCAAAAGTAAATCAAAGTTTCAAGCTTGTTTTTTTCGATCCTAGTCAAATTTCAGAAGTAGGTAAAAACCCATCTGGCAGGGATATAACTATGAATTTTCCTAAGTATAAGATTAATTTCATTAAGGGAAATTATTAAGAAAAATTAGACGAAAATTATAAGAGGGCTATAAAGCCCCTTATTTTTAGTATTATATAAGGAATTTATGCAAATTTTAGAAATTTTATCAAAAGAATTAAATATTAAAGAAGAAAGAATTGAAAATGTTATTAAGCTATTAGATGAAGGCTCGACTGTAGCCTTTATCGCAAGGTATAGAAAAGAAGTCACTGGCAATCTCACCGACGTAGAAATAAGAGAAATAGAAAAAAATTTAGGTAGATTACGTAATATAGAAAAAAGACAAGAAGAGATTATAAAGTTAATTGATGAAAAAGGAAAATTAACTGATGAGTTAAAAGAAGAAATTTTAGCTAGTAATTCTCTCACCATCCTTGAAGATATCTATGCTCCATATAAATCTAGAAGAAAGACTAGGGCAGATATAGCAAGGGATTTTGGTTTAGAAGAATTTTTAGAAAAACTTTTAACAGATATTGACAGTGATGAGAAAGCTTTCGAAATAGCAAAAAATTATTTAACAGAGGGGCTAGGTGACGAAAAGGAAGTCATAGATAGATCTCTTGATATCCTAGCTGAAGATATTGCAAATACAATTGATGCTAGAAATATAATTAGACGTGATGGATTAATGAGGGCATCATTAACTACTAGTCTTAAGGCTGAAGAAGATAATCTTTACGAAACTTACCATGATTTTTCAAAGAAAGTTAAGGAACTTAAATCATTTCAGATTCTCGCCATAAATAGAGCAGAAAAAGAAGATATACTTACTGTTAAAATTGAATTTTCTGATGCGTATAATAAAAGCTTGATTTATAGACTTGTAAGTGAAGGAAGAGACTTTAATTCTTATCAAAAAGATTTAGTCAAAAAAACCATAGATGATGCTTATAAGAGACTTATGCTGCCATCAATTACCACAGAGCTTCGTAACAAGCTTACAGAAGAAGCAAGTGATGAGTCTATAAGGGTGTTTGGTAATAATTTAAAACCTTATTTACTTCAAAGGCCTATAAAAGGGCAAGTAGTTATGGGCCTTGACCCAGGTTTTAGAACAGGGTGCAAGGTAGCTGTAGTTGATAAAAATGGTAAGTATTTAGACCAAGCTGTTATTTATCCAGTAGAACCTCACAAAAAAGAAAAGGAAGCCATAGCAACTCTAAAAAGTCTAATAAAAAAACATGGTGTAAGCCTAATTGCCCTTGGCAATGCTACAGCATCTAGAGAAACAGAGCAGGTAGTAGATAAATTAATCAAAGAAGTAGAAGGAGTTTCCTATACTATAGTAAACGAGGCAGGCGCGAGTGTTTACTCAGCGTCAAGCTTAGGAGAAGAAGAGTTTCCGGACCTTGATGTAACAATAAGAGGGGCGATTTCTATGGCAAGACGTATTCAAGATCCTATGGCTGAGCTTGTAAAAATTGAGCCTAAGCATATTGGAGTCGGTCAGTACCAACACGATCTTGATGAAAAAAAACTTGACGAACAGCTTTCAAAAGTTGTAGAAGATGCAGTAAATGAGGTTGGTGTATCAATTAATAATGCTTCATATAAGCTCTTATCCTATGTGTCAGGTCTTAATCCAAATCTTGCAAAAAGAATAGAAGAAGATTATAAGGACGGGAAGATTGTTTATAGAAAGGACCTGTTAAATGTGAAAGGTCTAGGCAAGAAAACCTATGAGCTTGCAGCAGGCTTTTTGAGGTTTCCATCTTCACCGGAAATTTTAGATAATACTGCAGTCCATCCAGAATCCTATAAGATAGCCAAGAAAATCCAAGACTTGGATTTAGAAAATATTGATATTGAAAAGTTAGCAAATGACCTTGACGTGGGTATTCCTACCTTAAAGGATATTATCGCCGAGCTTAAAAAGCCAGGAAGAGATCCAAGAGATGATAACCCAGAAGTTTTAACAAAAAAAGAAATAATGGGAATAGACGATTTAAAAGTTGGTATGGTTTTAAAAGGCAAGGTTAGAAATATTACAGATTTTGGTGCTTTTGTAGATATTGGAGTGGGCACAGATGGTCTTGTCCATGTATCTGAAATATCTGATAAGTTTGTTAAAAACCCACACGATGAATTAACAAATTCACAAATCGTAAGCGTTAGAATTATAGAAATAGATAAGAAAAAAGAAAGAATTGGTCTTTCAATGAGGAGTGTAAACTAATGAGATTATCAAACTATTATATGCCAACCCTAAGAGAAGATCCGGTTGATGCAGAAACTGCAAGTCATAAGTTACTTGTAAGAGGTGCTTTTATAAGGCAACAAGCTTCAGGAATATATTCCTTCTTGCCACTTGGAAAAAAAGTCTTAAATAAAATTGAAGCAATTGTTAGAGATGCTATGGATAGCTATGGAGCTATCGAAATTTCTACATCTATTTTGCAACCTAGACAAATCTGGGATAAGTCAACTAGATGGGAAACTTTTGGTCCTGAAATGTTTAAATTAAAAGATAGACATGAAAGGGAATATGCCCTTGGTCCAACAGCTGAAGAATCTTTTGTCGACTTAATAAAAGATGAACTTAATTCTTATAAGCAACTACCACTTAATCTTTATCAAATAGTTGATAAATTTAGAGATGAGAAAAGGCCAAGATTTGGTATAAATAGATCAAGAGACTTCCTTATGAAAGACGCTTATACTTTTGATGAAGATCACGAAGGTCTTGAAAAAGCTTATATGAATATGTGGAGAGCTTATGAGTATGCTTTTGATAAGATGAAGCTTGACTATAAAATAGTAGAAGGTGATTCTGGAGCTATGGGTGGTAATAAGAGCCATGAATTTATAGCCTTATCTGAAAGCGGTGAGGGAGTAATTCTCTATACTGAAAATAGCGATTCTGCTTATACAGATGAAAAAGCTAGAAGCAAAACATCTGAAATAAAAGAAGATGAAAAAGAACTAAAACTGATAGAAACTACTGATAGAAAAACAATAGAAGATGTTAGTGAATTTTTAAATGAAGATAAAATAAAATGCGCTAAAGCAATTGACTTGATTGTCCAAGGGGAGCCAGTATTTGTTTTTATACCTGGTGATAGGGAACTAAATATGGCAAAAATGATTTCTTATCTAAAAGTTCCTGAGCATGAAATTGAAATGGCTGACGATGATACAATCAAAAAATATACACAACCAGGCTACACAGGTCCTATCGGTTTAGAAAATGTAAGAGTTATTATAGATAGATCACTAACACAAATTAACAACCTTGTAGTTGGAGCTAACAAGGCAGGCTACCACTACATCAATGCTAATTATGGCAGAGATTTCGAAGGCGAAATAGCAGAAGATTTAACCCTTGCCAAAGAAGGCGATGAAGCTTATGATGGATCAGGTATCTTTAAAGCAGCTAGAGGAATCGAGGTAGGAAATATTTTCCAATTGGGCACAAAATACTCAGAAGCTCTTGATGCAAATTTCTTAGATCAAAACGGTGTAGCTAAGCCATTTGAAATGGGTTCTTACGGTATTGGTATATCTAGATCGATTTCTGCAATTGTAGAGCAATATCATGATGATAAGGGCATAATTTGGCCAACAAGTGTGGCTCCTTTTGAAGTAATAATCACTATTATAAAGCCAAACAATGAAGAGCAAAAGATGCTAGCTGAAAAAATCTATAACGAACTGAAAGCTAAAAGAATTGATGTTCTTTTGGATGATAGGAAAGAACGTCCAGGCGTTAAATTTAATGACCGTGACTTGATTGGAATTCCATATAGAATCACAGTAGGAAATAAAGCTGGTGAGTCTATAGTTGAATATTCAACAAGGGCTCAAATGGAAAATGAAAATTTAGATGCAGACGAAGCGATAAAGACTATTATAGAAAATATCCAAAAAGATTTGGAAGATTGACCCCCAAATGGGTATGATATAATATATAGAATTAAATAGGGCCTAGCCCGAAGGAGATAATATGTTAGTTAATGCAAAGGAAATGTTAGACCTAGCTTATGAAAATGGCTATGCAATTGGACACTTTAATACCAATAACCTCGAATGGACAAAGGCAATATTACTTGCAGCTGAAGAGAAAAAAACTGCTGTAATTATTGCATCAAGTGAAGGTGCAGCAAAATATATGGGAGGCTTCAAAGTAGTAGCTGACCTAGTTAGAAATCTTCACGATGCTTTAAACATAACTGTTCCAGTAGCGATCCACTTAGATCACGGTTCTTATGAAGGTGCAAAAGCTTGTATCGAAGCAGGATTTACATCTGTTATGTTTGATGGTTCTTCATTCCCAATCGAAGAAAACCTAGAAAAGACAAGAGAAATCGTAGAATTAGCTCATGCTAAAGGCATCTCAGTAGAAGGTGAAGTTGGCGGTATCGGAGGAGAAGAAGACGGCGTAGCATCTGAAGGTGAACTTGCAGATGTAGAAGAATGTAAAAATCTTGCAGCTTGTGGAATTGACTTCCTAGCAGCAGGTATTGGTAACATCCACGGCGTATACCCAGCTAATTGGAAAGGTCTAAACTTTGATAGACTTCAAGAGATTTCTAATGCTGTAAAGATGCCAATCGTACTTCACGGTGGTACAGGTATTCCAAATGAGCAAGTTAAGAAAGCAATAAGCTTAGGCGTTTCTAAAATTAACGTAAACACAGAATGCCAAATCGAATTTGCTAAGGCAACTAGAAAATATATCGAAGAAGGAAAAGATAAAGAAGGCAAGGGCTTTGACCCAAGAAAACTTCTACTTCCAGGAACAAACGCAGTTCAAGCTTTAGTTGAAACAAAAATCGATATGTTCGGTAGCGAAAATAGCGCTAATAAATAAAGATTTAATTAAAGGGGCTGAGAGGCCCTTTTATTGTATAAAATTATGGATAATTTAAAAGAAAAAAAGTTAGTTGAACTAAGAGATATTGCCAAAAATTTAGGAATTGAGTCAATTAGCAAATACAGGAAAGATGAATTAATAAAACTTATAGAAGAAGAGGAAAAAAACAAAGACGAGGAGAAAAAAGAAGAAAGGGAAAATGATCTAGGTGCAAAATTTGATTGTGATGGTATTTTAGAGATCCTTCCTGACGGCTTTGGTTTTTTAAGAACTCAGCTTTATGAGTCTGGGGATGATGATATATACGTACCGCCAAAGCAAATTAAGATGTTTAGGCTAAAGACGGGTGACTATATAGAAGGAATCGCAAGAGAAAAACATGATAAGGATAAGTTTTCTCCTCTAATTTTTGTATCAACTGTAAATGGTATAAAACCTGCGGACGCCTTTAATAGAGCTTTGTTTGAAGATTTAACTCCAATCTATCCAAATAAAAGAATAAGTGTAGAAACAGATCCTAAGAATATTTCAGGGAGAATTATAGACGTTATAAGCCCTATAGGTAGAGGTCAAAGAGGACTTATTGTATCTCAACCAAAGGCAGGTAAAACTACATTAATAAAAGATATAGAAAGATCCCTCGAAAAAAATTATGATGACCTTAAAATAATTGTTCTTCTAATAGATGAAAGACCAGAGGAAGTAACAGACTTTATAAGGTTTGTAAACGAATATAGAGATCCAGAAAATGTTTTGATGCGAACTGAAGTAGCCGCGTCTACCTTCGATATGCCTCCACAAAGTCACATTGATATAGCTGAGATGGTTCTTGAAAGAGCTAAGAGGTTTGTAGAGGAAAAAAAAGATGTCGTTATCCTTCTTGATTCACTTACTAGACTTGCCAGAGCCTACAATATCATGACTCCTCAATCGGGTAGGACTCTTTCAGGGGGTCTAGATCCACTTGCTTTAGTTGGACCGAAACAGTTTTTTGGTGCAGCAAGAAATATAGAAGATGGTGGTTCACTTACAATTCTTGCGACAGCCCTTGTTGATACAGGATCTAGGATGGATGATATGATTTTTGAAGAATTTAAGGGAACAGGTAATATGGAAATCCACCTTGACAGGAGACTTTCTAATAGGAGGATTTTCCCTGCAATAAATATCGAAAAATCTTCCACCAGAAGAGATGATCTTTTATTATCAAAAGATGAGATGGAAGCTGTATTTAAGCTTAGAAAATCTGATTTAAACAATACAGAATCAATAGTTGAATTAATTGATTGGATGAAGAGAACTAAGTCTAATAAACAATTTGTAGAATTAATAAATTCATCTCTTAAATAACTTGATTTTAATATATCAGCAGGTATAATTTATATTGCTTATTGAAATGGAAAATAGAGGTGAATTATGAATAAAGAATTACATCCAGAATATCACCAAGCCAAAGTAACTTGTATGTCATGTGGCAACGAGTTTACTGTAGGTTCAACAGAAGAAGAAATCAAAGTAGAAGTTTGCAGCAATTGTCACCCATTCTACTCTGGTAAACAAAGAACTGCT
>QWCK01002407.1_pt1 | contig 23630 bp, 21 predicted proteins | sample 1972571 | NCBI WGS metagenome assembly QWCK01 (sample SAMN09866710, study PRJNA288562) | Human gut metagenome isolate term2_stool, whole genome shotgun sequencing... | isolation source: gut | host: Homo sapiens | place: USA: California | reverse complement strand
TGCATGTGAAGGAATACTCGGAGCCCCAATAGGGGCGTGCCGGTATTCGCGCCTTATAGGCGCTGTGCAAACTACCAGCTAAGCTGGTAGTTTTGATTAGAAGGATAATATGAGAGAAATATTTGAAGAAAAAACTAAAAAATATTTTATAGTCGGGATTTTGTTAATAGGAATATTTTTTGGATTTTTCTACCTAGATAAGATTGGAGAAATCCTAGGCACAGCCTATAAGGTCTTTAGACCCATAGTCTATGGCTTGGTGATAGCTTTTATAATAAATCTTCCTATGAACTTTTTCTATGATAAAGTTTTTAACAAGTTAATAAAAGACGATAAGCATGAGAAATTGAGAAGGAGCCTATCTCTAATCCTATCTTGGATAATATTTTTCGCTATGGTTACCTTAGTTCTTACAGTATTAATACCAGAATTAACTAGGGCTGTTAGCGTAATTTCTGCCAATATTCCTGTATTTATGGATTCTTTGATTGAGTTTTTAAATAAATCCAAGGTCTTCACCAAGGCGACAGACTTTATTGCAACAAGACTTGAAACTATAAACATCGAAAGGATAAGCGATAGCTTTACAAGGATACTCCAGAGATTTTTTAGGTCAGATTCAGAGTTTTTAAACAAAACTGGAACTATTATAAATAGTGTATCTCAGGGGGTATTATCCTTATCAATTGGTTTTGTATTTTCGCTTTATGTGTCAATGAACAAGACTAAGCTAAAAAGGGGATCGGCAAGGCTAGTTTTTGCAAACTTTAGAGAGAAAACTGCAAATCATTTGGTCTATGTATCAAAACTTTGCTATGATTCCTTTGCCAGATTTCTTGAAACAAGAATCTTATCCTGTGTAGCCCTTGGAATTGGATGTTTTATAGGAATGAGCATCATGAGAATGCCGTCTGCTGGTATGATTTCAATCTTGATGGGTGCCTTCGATATGATTCCTTATATAGGGGCATTTTCTGCGACAGCAATTGGGATAATAATTATTTTTACCTTTTCGCCTGGAAAGGCCTTGGTATTTTTGATTTTTGTCCTTATTTTGCAAAATGTCCAACAACAGATATTTTATCCGCTTGTAATAGGCAAGCATCAGGGACTGCCACCAATATGGATTTTTGTATCAGTGATAATAGGTGGGGGACTTTTTGGAATATTTGGCATGATAGCCTTTATACCACTTGCCACAGTAATCTATACGCTTTTAGAAGACAACACCAGGAAGAAATTAAAGGAAAAATCTATTAGCGATGGGGAAATAGATAGATTAACAAGCAAGACTTTTATTGAGTTAAGAGAAGAAAGAGAAAAAAATAACCAATAAAAAACTCTTCTTACTTTAATTGATTTTAGAAATTAAAGTAAGAAGAGCTTTTTATATGTCAAAATTTTCAAAAATTACAAGAAGAATTCCTTCTTTGACCTTGATTTTAAAGTCAGATTCCTTTGTTTCATTTGAAACTCCCAGGGCATCATCGTTAGTCATTTCGTAATCTTCTAGCTCATAAAAAAGTCCCTTGATATCAAGCTTAGATTTTTCTGTTAGAGAAAAAATCGATACATAAAAATCACGGCCGTCATATTTGTATGAGTAGTCTTTATCTATAACAAAGATTTCCTTGCCAGCTGCCTTAAGTCTTATATTTATGCCATTTTTTTTGTAATAGAACATTGACTTGATATTAGATATGGTGTGGCTTTCCCTGCCACCAAGGCCTGCGTAGATTATTATATCCTCATAGCCTTTTTCTATAGCAAAATCAATTGCAGCAACAGTATCTGTCACATCCTTGATAGGATTTAGGGCAATAGTATTTTCAAAATCTGGCCTAGATGTTGAATCAAAATCTCCAATAGCCATATCTGGAATTAAGCCAGCACTTCTTGCGTGGTCAAAGCCCCTATCTGCTGTAATTACTAGGTCGTTTTCTTCTATTTTGTCAAAAAAACCGTCAAAGGGGCCACCTCCGACTATATAACACTTTTTCATAATTACTCCTTTTTTCTATTATAACACAGAAATCTTCTCCTAACTATTTTTCAAAAAAATGGTAAAATACAAATAAATAAAAAGTAAAGAAGGAAAATTATGAGAAAACTCGATGAAAAATCACAAAATTTATTAAAAGTAGTTGTTCTCGGTATTTTATTATATTTCTGCTTTTTCTATATAGAAAGCGTGTCAAAGGCTCTTTCAAAACTATTTATAGTACTCCAACCCTTTATCTTAGGTGGAGCCTTAGCTTTTATGATAAGTATACCAATGAACTTTTTTGACAGACAACTTTCAAAATTAGATAAAAAGGATAAGCACAAAAAATTAATATCAGTCCTTTCGCTCCTAATATCATGGATTATAGTAATTTTATCTATTACAATCCTTGTAAATATTCTTGTTCCAGCCATTATCAGGGTTATAAATACCTTTATTTATAAGTGGCCGGAATTTGTGCAAGATATTTACAACTTGCTTAAAAGATACTCAATTACAGCTCCATATGCAGATAAGTTTATGGATAGCTTAAATAGTGTAAGCTGGAATGATATAAAAAATGCCAGCTTAGATTTTTTGAAAGGCAGGGAAGGTGACGTAGTTTCCAAGGCTACAAATATAGTAAGTTCTTTATCAAGTGGGGTAATAGGTGTATTTACCATGTTTGTATTTTCGATCTTTATCCTTCTTTCAAAAAAGATGCTAAAAATTAATTCAACAAGGATAATGTATGCAACTATGAGTGAAGATAGGGCAGACTATTTAAACAAGGTATTTTCCCTGTCTTATAACACTTTCAAGGACTATATATTTTCAAGGCTAATTTCTGTAGTATGTCTATCAGCTTTGACCTTTATAGGTATGTTCGTGATGAGGATACCAAATGCGGCTATGATTTCCATAATAATTGGTTTTTCTGATTTAATACCAATCTTTGGTCCAATCTTCGGCACAGCATTTTCGATGATTCTAATCTTTATAGAATCACCTTTTAAGGCCCTCATATTTTTAATCTACACCCTTATAATCCAACAAATTCAAGAAAATGCTATTTATCCAGCCATAGCTGGCAATAGAATCGGCCTACCTGCTGTATGGGTAATGGCATCTGTAACCATAGGAGGAGCACTTTTCGGTGTTGTGGGTATGCTAATTTCAATACCAGTTGTATCTGTAATCTATACCCTAAGCCATGAAAAAATCCACAAAACTCTAAAAGAGAAGAATATGGACGAGGATAAAATTATGGCTAAGACCAACAAGACCTACAAAATAGAAAATATAGAGACTAACGATGAAACTTACGAAGAGCAATGACTTTGTACCAGTCATGAAAGGAAATACAAAATACTATGGTGGCCACCAAGAGTGGCTAAAATACATGGGACTATCGAAATTTTTTAGAGATAGATCTTGTGTTGTGACAGCCTTTGCAAATACCTTTTTCTATTTATTTAAAAAGGGACCAGTTGATTTTGATCAATATAACAGGGTCCAGTTTGAGTTTTATAAGAGACTTAGGCCAAAAGCAAATGGAGTGCCAACAGCCAAATCCCTATTAAAAAGGATTGACATTATAAACCACGCCTTTGATCTCAATTTATCCTACAGGATGATAGAAGGAAGACTTGTAAAAAGACTCAGTCTTGTTGAGATGATTTCTTTTATAAATGAGGGGCTCGCCAAGGATACACCGGTTATTCTTATAAATTGGCTTTCAAGAGATGTTGACGTTATGAGCCACCACGGTCTTTGCATCACAGAGATGAATATTAAAGATGGCAAGCATGAAATTGTGGTATCATCTTGGGGCAGACGTCACAAATTTTACTTAGAAGATTTTTACAGGCAGACAAGGACCTACACAGGTTTAATTTATTTTACAAAGGGAAATTAAGGTAGCTAAGGCTATCTTTTTTCTTTGCCCTAAAAAATTCTTTAAGATTTATAAATCTGAGAAATGCGCATTTGATAAAAATCAAGCAAAGTCATAAAACTTGATAAAATGTACAAAGACGCTATAGTAATTTGTAGAGTATAGTTGTTATAAAAACATTACTGGCAAGAGCTTTTATTAATTATCTTATTTATTAAATTTATTAGAAATATACAAAAAAAGCTAATTATTGCCAGGGTTTACTCTTAAGGAAGAATTAGATATATAAAGAAAAACTTAAAAGATAAGGAGAAAAGATGGATAAGTTATCAAAAGATAAGTTTGCCGATCAGTATATGGAAAACTTGCAGAGGATTACCCTAAAGAGATTTGAGGATACCTCAGATAAGGATAGATATGATGCTTTATGTGCAACTGTAATGGGTCTTGTAAACAAAGAATGGAGAGAAACAAAGGCTAAGTCAAGAAAAGAAAGAAAAGCCTACTATTTTTCAGCAGAATTCTTAATTGGTAGATCTTTAGGTAATAACCTAATCAACCTAGGTATTTATGAAGAAGTAAAGGACTTACTTTGTGAAATCGGAATCGATTTCGAAGCTATAGAAAACTATGAAGATGATGCAGCTTTAGGTAACGGTGGTCTAGGAAGACTTGCTGCTTGCTTTATGGACTCAGCTGCCAGCCAAAGTCTAAACCTAGTGGGTTATGGTGTAAGGTATCGTGAAGGTATCTTCAAGCAAGAAATCGAAAAGGGATTTCAAGTAGAGCACGGAGATAGCTGGATAAAAGATGGAGATGGCTGGTCTATAAGAGTAGACTCCGATGCAAAAATTGTTAAATTTAGAGACCAACAAGTAAAGGCAGTACCATATGATATGCCAGTAGTTGGTTTTGAAAATGGAGTAGTAAATACACTTAGACTATGGCAATCAGAGCCATTTGAAGAGTTTGACTTTGCTAAGTTTAACAACTTTGAATACGACCAGGCAGTATCTGAGAAAAATAGGGCAGAAGATATAACTAGAGTCTTATATCCAAATGATATGCAAAGAGCAGGTAAGTTATTAAGACTTAAGCAACAATACTTCTTCTGTTCAGCTTCTATCCAAGATATGGTAGAAACATATAAGAGAGACTTCCCAACAGATCTTAAGTTTGAAGAATTTGCAAAATATCACGTTATCCAACTTAACGATACCCACCCAATCATTGCTATTCCTGAGCTAATCAGAGTCTTAGTAGATGAAAATGGAATCTTCTTTGATGATGCTGTAAATATTGCATCCAAGGTATTTGCTTTCACAAACCACACTGTTTTACAAGAAGCCCTTGAAAGATGGTCAGAAGACCTCATGCAAGAAGTAAGCCCAAGATGTCTAGAAATCATCGAACAAATCAATAATAAATTAGTTGATGAATTAAAAGAAAAAGGCTTTAGCGAAGAGCAAATTAAACCATACAGAATTATGGATAATGGATTAGTTCACATGGCAAACCTCGCTATCTACGTAGGTTTTTCTGTAAACGGTGTTGCTGAAATCCACTCACAAATCCTAAAAGACGATACTTTCAAGGAATGGTACAAGATAAGTCCTGAGAAATTTAACAACAAAACCAATGGTATCACCCCAAGAAGATGGCTTGTTTACTCAAATAGAGAACTAACAAACTTCATCACAGAAAAACTTGGCACTGACGCTTGGAAGACAGACCTAGCTATGCTTAAGGGGCTTGAACAATACCTAGATGATGAAAAAGTATTAAACGAACTTTGGGATATTAAGCAAACTAAGAAAAACCAACTTGCAAAATATATCCTAGAAAATGAAGGAATAAAAATAGATCCAAATTCAATCTTTGATATCCAAATCAAGAGGATTCACGAATACAAAAGACAACACTTAAATATCCTTCACATCATCCACCTCTACCACAAACTAAAAAATAACCCAGACCTCGACTTTACACCAACAACCTTTATCTTTGGTGGTAAGGCAGCTCCAGGCTATTTTAGAGCAAAAGGTATGATAAAACTTGCCAACGAAGTAGCAAGAGTTGTAAATAACGATCCTGATGTAAACAAAAAGATGAAAGTTATCTTCGTAGAAAACTACAGGGTAACCTACGCTGAAAAACTCTTCCCAGCAGCAGATGTATCTGAGCAAATTTCAACAGCTGGTAAGGAAGCAAGTGGTACAGGTAATATGAAATTTATGCTAAACGGTGCCTTAACCCTTGGAACCCTTGACGGAGCCAACGTAGAAATCTTTGCAGAAGCAGGAGAAGAGAACAACTACAGGTTTGGTGCCACAGTAGAAGAACTAGCAGAAATTGCTGATTCATACAAGCCATTTGAATACTACAGCAAGGATGAAAACATAAAAGACGTGGTAGATAGTCTAGTAAGTGGAGAATTTAATGACAATGACTCCTACTATTTCCTAGATATCTATAACGAACTAATCAAGCCACAAGACGGTAGCAGGGGAGACCAATACTACCTATTAAAAGACTTCGAATCTTATAGGAAGACCCACGAAAAACTAAACAAAGAATACAGAAATAAGCTTGACTGGTCAAGAAAATGTCTAAAGAATATTGCAAATGCAGGATTTTTCTCATCAGATAGGACAATCCTAAACTACGCTGATGATATTTGGAAAATCGACTAGGAAAAAACGATGAACAAGGATTTAATACTGGGAGTGATGATTCCTTTTATAGGAACCACCCTCGGCGCAGCCTGCGTCTATATAATGAAAAATGAACTAAAAGAGAGAGTACAAAAGGGTCTTTCAGGCTTTGCAGCAGGAGTAATGGTAGCAGCATCAATCTGGTCCCTTCTTATGCCATCAATGGAAATGGTAGAAGAAAAAATGGACAAGATGGCGTGGATACCAGCTGCAGTTGGATTTTTAGTTGGTATTGCCTTTTTGCTCTTTCTTGACTCTGTGATACCCCACCAACATATTGATTCCGACCATCCTGAAGGAATGAGGTCAGAAAACCTCAGAAAAACAACCATGATGGTCCTTGCTGTAATCATCCACAACATTCCAGAGGGAATGGCTGTTGGTGTATCCTTTGCAGGAGTTTTATATGGTGATGGAGACCTATCCATGGCAGGAGCTATGGTCCTTGCTATAGGTATAGCTATCCAGAACTTCCCAGAAGGTGCAATAATCTCCATGCCTTTAAGAGCAGTAGGAGTAGATAAGCACAAGGCTTTTGGCATGGGAGTATTCTCAGGAATAGTAGAGCCGATAGCAGCTATTATCACAATCCTACTATCATCGATAATGGTCCCAATCCTACCATACCTACTCTCCTTTGCAGCAGGAGCGATGATGTATGTAGTAGTAGAAGAACTAGTCCCAGAAGCCACAGGCGAAGGCGAAAGCCATACCAACATAGGAACAATCGGTTTTGCCGTAGGCTTTGTGGTTATGATGATACTAGACGTAATGCTCGGATGAAAATTTTTAAGAATCCCTTCGGGGGTTCTTTTTTCGTTTATATTTTTAATTAAGAATAGTATAATAAAAATATTACAACATCATCAAAAAATATTGAAAATGACACAAAGAAATCTATAAGGAAATGAAAATATGGACTTTATTATAAAAGAAATAGAAGATAAAAAAGAAAAAGAAAAAATCTCAAGAGAAATTCTAGAAGACCTGCCAGAATGGTTTGGTCTGCCAGAAAGCACTGAAGAATACATCACAGAATCCCAAGACAAGCCATTTATAGCGTGTTTTTTGGGAGAAAATCCAATCGGCTTTGTAGTTTTAAACGAAACTAGTCCAGATTGTGCAGACATATTTGTAATGGGAATAAAAAAGATCTTCCATCGACAGGGGGTAGGCAAAAAATTATGCAATGCCTTTGAAAACTTGGCCAAAAAACTAGGATACACCTATTCCCAAGTAAAAACAGTAGAAACAGGTCACTATACTGAATACGACATAACAAATAACTTCTACCAAGCCATGGGCTACAAAAAACTAGAAGTCTTCCCAACACTATGGGACGAATGGAACCCTTGCCAGATTTATATAAAATATTTGGGCGACTAGTAAAATATCAGAAAATATAAATTTGTTTTATAAAAGAAATAGAAAATAAATTTTATTTAGAGTTTATGTTTTTCATAGACTCTTTTTGTTTAGAATAAAGTTCATTCAACCTGTAAAACTCTTTCGAAAACAGTATTATATTATATAGAAATAAATCTATTGAAGGGACTTATCATGAATTTTTTTGATAATTTTATTACAAGCCTTATGCTAATTAGGGTTACAGATATTGTTGATATTGCTATGATTGCCTTTGTAGTTTATAAGCTATTTTCCATAGTGAAAAATACTAGAGCTGAGCAGGTTTTGAAGGGACTTATCTTTGTTCTAATTTTTGCATCAATAGCAGATATTTTAAATCTAAATACAGTTTCTTGGGTTATGAACCAGTTTTTGACTGTTTCCTTAGTCTTTATTATCGTTGTCTTTCAACCAGAGCTTAGGACTGGTCTTGAAAGGATTGGTAGGGGCAGGTCAATTTTTACTGGCGATAAGAATAAAAGGGATGATGATTCTATAAATGAGCTTGTTCTAGCTATGAGTTCTCTTTCTAGGCAAAAAATCGGAGCCCTTGTAGTTCTTGAAAGACAGGTTGGTCTTTCTGATATTATCGAGTCAGGAACTATGCTTAATGCAGATATTTCAAGCGAGCTTCTTATCAATATTTTTATACCAAATACCCCTCTCCATGACGGGGCAGTTATCATTAGGGAAAATACTATTACAGCGGCTGCTTGCTACCTCCCACTTTCCACATCAAATACTATAGCGAAGGAACTTGGTACTAGGCACAGGGCTGCCATTGGTATGACTGAAAAATCAGATGCGGTTGTAATTATAGTTTCTGAAGAAACAGGAAACATTTCCATAGCTGAAAATGGAGTTATAAACAGGTATTTTGACGAAGATTCTCTAAGAATTAGGCTTAAGAAGGAATTGTCAGAAAAGAGGGAAGATGATGAATAAGTTTTTGGAAAAATTCAAAAAATTTAATGGTAATAGTGATAAACAGCTTTTAATTCTTTCGATAATTGTTGCCATTTTCATGTGGACTTATGTTACAACTTCAACTAACCCTTCAACTAACAGGACTTTTAGAAATATTCCAATTATTATCCAAAATCAGGATAAGCTCGAGGAAAAGGGATATACAATTGTTAGTAAAGATGATATTAATTCTGTAAATGTAAAAATCACTGGATCTAGGGATAATATTGTTAGTTTAAAAGCTGACGATATCCAGGCTTCTATCAATGTTGCTGATGCTAAGGATGGAATAAAGTCGGTTGATGTAAATATTGACACACCTTCTGGTATTTATGTTGATTCTATTGATCCTGCTAAGATTAACCTCAATATCCAAAGGATAATCGAAAAGGAGATGCCAGTTAATGTGGTTATTGCAGATAAGCTTAAAGACGGTAAGGATGTAGAGATAAATGAGCAAAATCCAGAAGTAATTAAAATCAAAGGTCCTGAGTCAGTTATTAATCAGGTTGATAGGATAGAGGCCCATATTGACGATGCAGAGTATCTTGATGGCAAAATTCACAATGTTGGTATAAAAGTTTTAGACAAGAAGGGTCAACTTGTTGAAGGCGTTGATTTGGATTATAAAGATGTTAATTTTTCATTCTTTGTTTATGAAACTAAAAAGGTTAAGGTTAAATTATCCGTCAGAGGAGATATAGCAAATGGCTATGTAGAGACATTAAGAGCTGTTTCTCCTGATACTATTGTTATAAAAGGTACTGGACAGATAATTAGAGACATTGATGAGATTTCAACTCAGACTCTAATAGCTGGCTACATCAGATCTTCAAAGTCTGGCGAAATCAAACTTGATCTACCAGAAGGGGTCGAAGTCTATAATGGAGATGATACTGTAACCTATAAGATAGAGGTGCAGAAAATTCCTACCCAGGGTAAGGATAGAAATGACAATGAATAATGGATAAATTTGAAGTTTTATATAGGCTTGAAAATGCAGGTTTTAAGTCCTATTTAGTAGGAGGCTTTGTCCGTGATATAATCATGGGGAGGCCTTCTTCTGATATTGATATAGCTACAAAGGCTATACCAGACGAAATAAAGAAAGTTTTTAAAGACTTTAAGACGATTGATGTTGGCAAGAGTTTTGGAACAATAAAGCTAATTACTTCTTGCGGAGAATATGAAATTACAACTTTTAGAAAGGATTTATCCTACAAGGATAAGAGAAGACCAGAAGCGGTCGCCTTTTCTGAAAAAATCGAGGAAGATTTAAAAAGAAGAGATTTCACAATAAATGCGATGGCTCTTAGAAATAATACTTTAATAGATCCCTTTAATGGACAGAGGGATATCAAGATGAAGGTAATAAGGGCTGTTGGCGATCCTTATGAAAGGATAGAAGAAGACTACCTAAGAGCCCTAAGGGCTGTGAGGTTTGCAGCGAACTTATCTTTTGAAATTGATGATAAATTGCAAGAGGCAATTAGGGAAAATACTAAAAACCTAGACTATATTTCTGTTGAAAGACAGGCAGAAGAATTAAATAAAATCCTAACAGAAAATGATCCTTCTAGGGGAATAAGGCTTCTAGATAGGCTTGGACTTTTATCATCAATCTTGCCAGAAGTTCATAATATGGTTGGTTTTAACCAACATTCGCCACACCATTATCTAGATTGTTTTGACCATAGTCTTAAGGTTTTAGAAGGGACCCATCCTGATTTAATAACAAGGTTAGCTGCTCTATTCCATGATACAGGAAAACCTGAAACTTTTTTCCTAGATAAAGACGGAAATGGAAGGTTTTTTGGCCACCAAAAGATTTCTAGTAAGCTTGCAGAAGAGAGGTTAAAATATTTAAAATACCCCAAAAAAATCATAGAAGATGTGGGGATTCTAATCGGCCGCCATATGGACTCGTCAAATCCTTATACAGAAAAATCTGTGGCAAGACTCTTAAGAAAGCTTGGTGAGGAAAATTTAAATAGACTTTTTAACCTTCAAGAAGCTGATATCTTGGCAACAGTTCATACAGATATATCAAATATAGAAAACGCTAGGAAAATCTTAAAAGGAATCCTAGAAAGAAAAGAACCTCTTTCAAGAAAAGATTTGGCTATAAATGGAAGAGATTTAATTGATTTAGGTTTTAAGGAAGGTCCTCTTATTGGCGAGATTTTAGGGGAAATCGAAAGGTCCGTCTTTGATGAAAATTTAACAAATGATAGGGAGATTCTACTTGCTAGGGCTAGGAATCTAGGTTCAAAGCTTGATAGGAAGCAAGATGAGTAGTATATTATTTCAATGAGTAGAAAAGTACACGGAGGATGAAATGACAGAATTAAAATCACACGAAAATAATATAGCGAAGTTTGAATTTGACGTCGCTTATGATGACTTTAAAAAAGCAACAGACACAGTATATAAGAGAAACAAAAAGAGATATAGAATCGACGGTTTCAGACCAGGACATGTTCCAAGAAGAGTTCTTGAAAAAATGTACGGTCCAGAAATCTTCTATGATGATGCTATCCAAATAGTATTTCCAGAACCTTACGAAAAGGCAGTAGAAGAATTAGGTCTTGAAGTAATCGACCAACCATCTGTTGACCTTGACGATATAGAAGAAGGTAAGGATATTACTTTTAAGGTAGAAGTAGAAACAAAACCACACCCAGTTTTAGGTGATATCAACGACCTTGTAATAGAAGAAGTATCTGACGAAGTAACTGATGAAGATATCAAGGCAGAACTTGACAGACAACTTGAGGAAAATGCAAGACTAGTTGAAATTACAGACAGACCTGTAAAGGCTGATGACAAAGTAAATATCGACTTTGATGGCTACCTAGACGGAGAAAGATTTGAAGGTGGCAAGGCAGAAGATTATGATCTTGTAATCGGTTCAAATACTTTTATCAATGGCTTTGAAGATCAAATAATAGGCCATGAAGTAGGAGATAAATTTGACGTTAATGTAACCTTCCCAGAAGATTACCAAGCAAAAGAATTCCAAGGCAAAGACGCTAAATTTGTTGTTGAACTTAATTCTATCACAGAAAAACAACTTCCAGAACTTGACGATGAATTTGCAAAAGATATTTCAGAATATGACACTCTTGAAGAACTTAAAAACAATCTAAGAGAAAAACTAGCTGACGATAAAAAACAATACGCTCAAAATATGAGAGAAGACCAAGCAGTTAGAGCTCTAGTTGAAAAATCTGAAGTAACAGCTCCACAAAGTATGGTTAACAAAGAAATTGATTACGAACTACAAAACCTTGACCAAAGACTTCAAGGTATGGGTCTAACACTTAGCCAATATATTGAGCTTACAAAGATGGATATCGGACAAATCCGTGACCAATATAGAGCTCAAGTAGAAGAAAGAGTAAAGGCTAACCTTGTAATTGACGAAGTGGCTTTAAAAGAAAATATCGAAGTATCTAACGAAGAAAAAGAAAACGAACTACAAGAAACTGCTAAAAACTATGGCATAGATGATCTTGAAAAATTCAAAGAAATCTTTGCTAAGAATGTATCTGACGATACCCTTATCGAAAATATTAAGAGAAGAAAAGCTGTTGAGCTTCTTGCTTCTAAGGCAAAGGCCCTTCCTCATGAAGAATACCACAAATTTGTAGAGGAAAATTCTAAAGAAGAAGAACCTAAAAAAGAAGATTCTAAAGAAGACTAATAGCAACTCTCAGCAGTTTCCAGGGGAATTTCCCAGAAAGGAGACAAAGTGTTAGCTAAAAATTATTTAGTACCAACTGTCATCGAACAAACAAACAGAGGCGAAAGAGCCTATGATATATATTCAAGACTTCTTAAAGATAGGATAATCTTCCTATCTGGCGAAGTGCGTGATGAAGTAAGCGATATAATAATCGCTCAACTTCTCTTCCTAGAAAGCGAAGACCCAAACAAGGATATACATTTTTATATCAACTCCCCAGGTGGAGTAGTAACAAGTGGACTTGCAATCTATGACACAATGAATTATATAAAACCAGACGTATCTACAATTTGTATTGGCCAAGCTGCGTCAATGGGAGCTGTATTATTATCATCAGGAGCCAAGGGCAAGAGATTTTCTCTGCCAAACTCCAACATAATGATCCACCAACCATCAGGCGGTGCCCAAGGTCAAGCATCAGATATAGTTATCCAAGCTGAACAAATACTAAAAATTAAGTCTAACCTTAATAGGATTTTGTCAGAAAATACAGGCAAGGACTTAGAAACTATTGAAAGAGATACAGACAGAGATTTTGCAATGACAGCAGAAGAGGCTTTAAAATACGGCCTAATAGATAAAGTTATAGAAAGTAATAAGTAAAATGGCTGATATGGAAAAAAGTACGGTAAGATGTTCTTTTTGTGGTAAAGATGCTAGCCAGGTCAAAAGGATAATAGCAGGGGCAGATGGTTATATTTGCAACGAATGTGTTGAACTTTGCTCTGAGATTATCAAAGAGGACAATAATTTGAATGAAGGTTTTGACTTTGATTTTGAACTTTCAAAACCAAAGGATATCAAAGCTTATTTAGATAATTATGTAATTGGTCAAGAAGACGCCAAAAAAACTCTATCTGTGGCTGTATACAATCACTACAAAAGAATAACTAGCAACGAAGAAGATTCAGAAGTTGAATTACAAAAATCAAATATTTTAATGCTTGGACCTACAGGATCAGGTAAGACCCTTCTTGCTCAAACCCTTGCCAAAAAGCTTAATGTTCCATTTGCCATTGCAGATGCTACAAGCCTTACCGAAGCAGGTTATGTGGGTGAGGATGTAGAAAATATTATCTTAAAATTAGTCCAAGCAGCTGACTATGACATTGAAGCAGCAGAACTTGGTATAATCTATGTTGATGAGATAGATAAGATAACCAGAAAGAGCGAAAATCCATCTATAACCCGTGATGTTAGCGGGGAAGGTGTTCAACAAGCTCTTCTTAAACTTATAGAGGGCACAGAGGCTAATGTGCCACCTCAAGGTGGTAGAAAGCATCCATCCCAAGAATATATTAGAGTAGATACAACAAATATTTTGTTTATCTTAGGTGGAGCCTTTGAAGGGATAGGCGATATCATAAACCAAAGACAAATGGATAAGACCATCGGTTTTGGGGCAGATATTACAAAGAGGGAAAAACCTGACCTATCTATGGTAAATACTGAAGATTTATTAAAATTTGGTCTAATACCAGAGTTTATAGGCAGGGTTCCAATAATAGTTAGCCTTGATGCTCTAGATGAAGATGCTCTAGTTAAGATTTTAAAAGAGCCAAAAAATTCATTGATCAAACAATATCAAAAGCTTTTTGACCTCGACGATGTAAAGTTAAGTTTTAATGAAGATGCTATCAAGACAATAGCTCACAAAGCTTACGATCAAAAGACTGGTGCTAGAGGACTTAGGACAATTATTGAAAATCTACTCTTAGATGTGATGTATGAAATTCCATCAAGGGACGAAATCAAAGAAGTAATTGTAACCAAAGAATCTATCGATGACCATAGTAAATTAGAATATAAAAAGAAATAAAGATACAAAGGGGGAATGCTAGTCATTTCCCTTTTTATAACGGAGAGAGGCAATATGAAAGAAGTTTATAAAATAAGTGAAGCTAATCTTCCCCTAATACCCTTAAGGGGATATTGGGTGATGCCTACTACTATGCTCAACTTTGACTCATCAAGATCTATATCAAAAAATGCTGTAGAAAATGCAAAACTAAACAACGAAGAATTGTTTTTAGTAAATCAGCTTGATATTTTTGATGACAATCCCAAAGAAGACGGCCTAGAAAAGGTTGGTATAGTAGCAGAAATCAAGGAGACCTTTCCTCTACCAAATGGAGATATAAGAGTTTTTGTTCAGGCAACAGGTCTTGGCAAGCTTAAAAATCTAAAGGTGGCTGAAGGTTTCTTAAGGTGTGAGATTGAAAAATACGTATATATAGAAGAAAACGAAGAAAAAACTGATGTATTAGAAGCTCTAAGAAAGCTTTTGGTAAGCGATTTTAGAGACTATGCTATGATAAATGATGATATTCCTGATGAGATAGCCTACGGCATGACAGAGCTTGAAAACTATCACAGGCTAGTTGATCTTATAACCTACCATCTAGACCTTGCTCCAAAGGAATATTACGAAATTCTAAAGACTTTTGATGCCAAAGAGAGGATGGAGCTTGTTCACAGGATAATAAATAAGGAAATCGAGCTTAAAAACCTAGGCGAAGAGATTGAAAAATCTGTTTCTGAAAATATTAACCAATCCCAAAAGGAATACTACCTTAGAGAGAAGATGGACGTCCTTAAAAAAGAACTTGCTTCAACAACAGGCCAGGCAGAAAATGAAGTTGATGAATTAAGGGCTAAGATTAAGAAAATTAAACTTGATAAGCAAGCGAAAAAATCCCTAGAAAAAGACCTAGATAGACTAGACCTTATTCCAGAAATGAGCCCAGACTACGGAGTCATTTCATCCTATCTTGATTTTGTAGTGGGACTTCCTTGGAATAAAAAATCTAAAGAAAGTCTAGATATCAAAAAAGCCAGTGAAATCCTAGATGAAGACCACTATGGTCTAAAAGACGTTAAAGAAAGAATCTTAGAGTCAATTGCAGTTAAGATCAAAAATAAATCTGTAAAGGGATCTATAATTTGTCTAGTTGGCCCTCCAGGAGTTGGTAAAACTTCTATAGCCAAATCCGTTGCCCGCGCACTAAACCGCGAATTTGTATCAATGAGACTAGGCGGTGTGACTGATGAATCAGAAATCAGGGGCCACAGGAGGACCTATGTTGGCGCCATGGCAGGTAGGGTAATTGCAAATATCAACCGAATTGGAGTTAAAAACCCAGTTTTCCTTTTAGATGAGATTGACAAACTAGGTTCAGATTTTAGAGGGGATCCATCATCTGCCCTACTTGAGGTCCTTGATCCAGAGCAAAACGACAAATTTATCGACCGTTATCTTGATATTCCATTTGACCTATCAGATGTATTTTTCCTAACTACAGCAAACGACATCAATGCCATCCCAGATGCATTATTTGATAGGCTAGAGGTTATTGAATTATCTGGCTATACTCCAAGTGAGAAATTGAATATAGCCAAGAAATATCTAGTAAGAAAGCAAATGGCAGATACCGGTCTTAGCGAAGAAGAATTTTCTATTTCCGATAATGTTATAGAAAAAATTATCAAGTCCTACACCAGAGAAGCAGGTGTGAGGGAGCTAGAAAGACTTATCGGCAAGATTTGTAGGCGTGCTGTGAAGGAAATTTTAGAAGGCAAAAAGATAGTAAGAGTTACCATGCAAAATTACTCTAAATATCTAGGAAGAGAGAAATTTATCGACGACCATATTTCAAAAGAAGAAAAGATTGGCGTTGTAAATGGTCTTGCTTGGACTTCTGTTGGTGGCACCATGCTCACAGTTGAGGCCAACGTCATGGAAGGAAAGGGTAATGTTGAATTTACAGGATCTCTTGGCGATGTCATGAAAGAATCTGGCCAGGCAGCTATTGTCTATATCAGATCAAACGCAGATAAACTTGGTATTAAGGATAAGTTTTACGAAGATAAGGACATCCATGTTCATGTTCCAGAAGGGGCAACACCAAAGGACGGCCCATCGGCAGGTATAACAATGACTACGGCCATTACCTCAGCCCTTACGGGTAGAAAGGTTAAAAACAACCTTGCCATGACAGGAGAAGTTACAATCACAGGAGATGTTCTAGCTATCGGCGGTCTTAAGGAAAAGGCCCTAGCAGCCTATGCCTATGGGATTAAAAATGTGATTATCCCAAAGGATAACGAGAGAGATACAGAAGACATTGACAAGGAAATTAGGGATAAGATTAACTTTATTTCTGTTTCAAATGTTTCTGAAGTCATAGAAAGAGCCCTTATATGAAAATCAAAAAAATAGAACTCGAGCAAGTTGCTGGTTTTAAGTCCCAATGGCCAAATGATTCTCTAGATGAGATTGCCTTTGTTGGAAGGTCCAACGTCGGCAAGTCTTCCTTTATAAATTCATTTTCAAACAGGAAGGCTATTGCAAAAACATCTTCCAAACCAGGCAAGACCAGGACTATAAATTTCTACAGGGTAAATGATTCCTTTAGACTAGTTGACCTGCCTGGTTATGGCTTTGCCAAAGTGTCCAAGGCAGAAAAAGCCAAGTGGGATAAGCTAATAAATGAGTACCTACACGACAGGGAAAATCTCAAGGAGGTCTTCCTTATAGTAGATATCCGCCACGAGCCAACGGCCCTAGATAAGCAGATGTATGAGTGGATAATTGATTCGGGCTTCATGGGCTTTGTAATTGCAACCAAGTTTGATAAAATATCCAAGGGTCAAATTCAAAAACATATCAAGCAAATCAAAAAGAAATTAGAAATAGAAGACGAAGGCCTAATCTTCGCCTATTCCTCAGAGACAAAACACAACAAAGACGTCCTAGAAGAGCAGGTTGAAGTGATAATAAATGCATAATAGAGGTTATAAAAGATGGGATTTATAAATCAAATTAGAGATTTTTTTGATAGTCACATGCTAATATTTAACCTCTTGGCACTTTTAATAATTTACTTTTTAATCTCGAAAGTCTATGAAAAGTTCTCAGATAAGATTAAAAACAGTGAATCTTTTAGAAAGAAGATAATAATCTATGAAATTCTTGAATGTATTTTCATATTTATTATTTACAGTCTTTTACGAATAGCACTTACAAATGGAGCTATGCCAAACTTAAAAGACTTTGCCTTTATGATCCTAGTGAGCCTATGCCTAGATAGGGCGAGGATTAAAGAAGAGAAAGCCCAAAATCATGGGAAAACAATTTAAAATAATATTTACAAGAGAAGGCTTTTGCCTTCTTTTTTTGTTTGAGGGGGGAGATTGGGTATAAATATAAAAAAGAAAAGAGAGAGGGAAAATTATGGCGAGAAATATTTCTAACAAGGAAAAGCAAATTTATTTGGGATTTTTAATCGGCATGTGGATTTTGATTATGGCAACGGTTTATACCATAAAAGTCTATGATATGTGGTATTTCTTTGTCATTTTCGTAATCTGGACCTTAATTTTTACCCTCTACCAAAAACGCTTGGGAATAAGATTTGGTAAAAAAATAGGAACATACTTAGGTGACCTTCCTAAAAAAGATACTTATAAGTATTACCTAGCGACATTTTTAAATTGCATAGCTATAAGTATTGTCATAAACCATGATATTAGATTCATATATCTAGTAGGCCTAGCATCAGCAATTTTATGTTATGAATCATACAAACTGATAGAAAACAAGTACTAAAAAAGTAGGTGATTTTTCTCACCTACTTTTTTGAAGTTGATTTATTTTGCTGAAAGAGTAAATTCTGCGATTTTTTCGTAGTTATCGTTAGTTAATTTGCCAGATGTTTCATTTAATTTTGCTCCTAATAGGGTAAATTCTATTTCTCTTCCATCTTTTATTTCATCTAGGCTTAAGTCTGAGAAGGTAGAATTATAGATAAAGGTAGAGACTTCATTATCACCTGTCCTTAGGTCTAGGGAGACTTCTTTGCCTTCTTGGTCAATACCTTTGATTTGATAATCATAGTTTGAATCCAATCCTTCAATTACAGCGGTCATAGCTATTGGATTTACCTTCATTATTCTAATATTTGCACCATTTTCTAGCTTGTAATTTTCTGCAAGTATTTTATTATCTTTATTTACTATATTAGAGCTTGATTTTATTGATACAATTTCGTTTGAAGCCCCGTTTGCAATATAAAGGTCGATATCTGCTTGATCTAGTTCTGGGAAAGTCTTGTCGAATGTTGTCATAGATTCAGAAACAAAGGCCTTGCCGTCATCTGACATACCTGTTGACCCGCTTGATCCCCAAGCCTTGTAGGTCTCACCGTCTATAACTACTTTGTAGATATTTGTGTTATTAGAAATATCTTCTTCAAGGCTTCTGCCTTTCGGATCTTTAAGCATTGTTGAGTACACCTTGTCATCTTCGATTACAAGATTTTCAAGAACAATGGATTCATCACCTATTTCTATTGGTTTGTGAAGTTCTGTTACGTACTTGTATGATTCAGGACTTGCTCCTATTGTTTCCATCATAGATACTTTAAGGTCTGTGAAAGCCTTAGAAACTTCTGCTCTTACTGGAGGAGCGGTAAGTCCTAGTGCAAGTAATAATGCGGCAGCAACTGCCATATATTTTTTCTTTGATTTTTTCTTGTAAGATTTGGCTGTCATATATAATTTCTCCTTTTCTATATCATTTAGTTCAAATTCGTTACTTTCAAAGTCTAGGTCATTTATCTTATCATAAACATTTTTCATCTCGAATTTCCTTTCTTATTTTTTTCTTGCCCCTTGAAACCCTGTTATAAAGTCCTGCCTTTGATATGTCGTAGATTTTTTCTAGGTCATCATAGGAGTAGCCTTCAATAAATAATTTCTTAAAAATTTCTCGGTCCTTTTCATCTAGGATCTTTAAAATTTCATCTGTCTCGTCTAAGTAAATCTCAGTTTCGTCTTCTATATAATTTTCTACTTCATCGAAGCCTACACTTTTGTGTCTGATTTCTTTTCTAAGAGCATCTATGGCCTTGTATCTTGCGATTCCTGCACACCAGTTTTTAAAGCTTGATCTTTTAGGATCAAAGGAGTCTATATTATCCCAAACAGCAAGGACGCTGTCATTTAGGACCTCCATCCTGATATTCTCATTAAAGGTTAAGACCTTGTAGATTGATGCCTTCATAACTGGGCCATAGGTATCTATAAATATTTTCAAGGCTTTTTCATCTTTTTTCTTTATGCCCTTTATAATTTTCTTTTCATTCATCAAAGCCTCCTTCACCTATATATTCGTTATGGGTTTCATTTTTCTATCAAAAAACTTTTAATATTCTTAATAATAATTATTCGTTAAAACTTAAAAATAGCTAGGTTTTACTGAATAATTTGTATAAAGTATAATTATTTATAAACAACGCTTTATCTAGATAATTCAATTGCTTGCAAAGGCTTGCAAAATATGATATAGTACTCTAGGTAACAGAATATACATAAAAGGAGAGAGTATGAACAAAAGTAAAACGTTAGCACTATTGCTATCAATGTCCTTGCTTTTTTCAGCTTGCGGGTCAGCTAAGACTGAAAATAAAGCAGAAGACAGTAAAGACGCTAAAGTAGAAGAGACTACAGGAGAAGCAACAGGAGAAGGTACAGCAGCTGGTAACAACGGTGATGTTAAAGCAGTTGTAACATTCGATGGAGATAAGATTTCAAAAATCGACCTTACTCATGAAGAAACAGAAGGCCTTGGAGATAAGGCAGCTGACAAACTTGTTGATGAAATTGTTGCAAACAACTCTGTAAGCGTTGATAATGTAACAGGTGCTACAGTTACATCTACTGCAGTTATAGAAGCAGTTAAAGCTGCTATCGAAGCAAGTGGTAGAGATGTAAAGGCATTTGAAGCCGAAGGCGAAGCTAAAAAAGGCGAAGCAACAGAAAAAGAAACTGACGTAGTAGTTATAGGCGGTGGTGGTGCAGGTTTTGCTGCAGCAGTAAGCGCTAAGGAAGCAGGAGCAGATGTAATCCTACTTGAAAAACTATCTGCAGTTGGTGGTAATACACTAATCTCTGGTGGTGAATATGCGGCACCAGAAAATGACATCCAAAAAGAAGAAGGTATCGAAGATAGCAAGGAACAATTTGCTAAAGATATTGAAGAAGCAGGCGGAAATCCAGAGCTAATCAAAGTTCTTGCAGATAAAGCTACAGAAGATGCTTATTGGTTAAGAGATGACATCGGTGTTGAATGGTTAGATTCACTAATGTTCTTTGGTGGTCACTCAGTTAAAAGATCACTTATACCAGCAGCTCACACAGGTAACGAATTAATCAAAAACTACACTAAGAAAGCTGATGAATTAGGAATAGAAGTTCTAACAGAAGCTGACGTTAAAGAAATCTTAACAAAAGACGACAAGGTTTGTGGTGTTAAGGTAGAAACAGCTGATGGTGAATTAACTGTTAAAGCAAACTCAGTTGTTATAGCATCAGGTGGATTTGGTGCGAACGACGAAATGTGCTATGAAAACGACAATGAAGTTGACGAATACGTTAAATCAACAAACTCACCAGGAGCTACAGGTGACGGTATCGTTATGGCTGAAAAACTTGGTGCAGATACAGTTGACATGGATAAAATCCAACTTTACCCAGTATGTGACGTTGAAACAGGTAAACTTCTTTACTGTGGAGACACAAGACTTGTTGGTGGTGCTCTACTAATTAACCAAGAAGGTAAGAGATTTGTTGAAGAGCTAGGAACAAGAAGAGAAATCTCAATGGCAATCAAAGGTCAAACAGACCACGTTGGTTACGTTCTTTGGGATGAAACATCAAATGAAACAACAGGCACAATGGCTTCTAACCCAAAAGAAGCAGAAAGCCTATATGACAGAGGTCTAATGGTTAAAGCAGACACTCTAGAAGAATTAGCTGACCACTTTGGTATAGACAAAGATGCCCTACTTGAAACAGTTAAGACTTTCAATGAAAACTCTGCAAAAAAAGAAGACCCAGACTTCAACCTAAGAATGCTAGGATGGCAAGTAAAAGACGCTCCATTCTATATGATGAAGGCAGCTCCAGCTGTTCACCACACAATGGGTGGTCTAAAGATTAATACAGAAGCTCAAGTATTAAACAAAGACGGTGAATGGATAGACGGTCTATACGCAGCAGGCGAAGTTACTGGTGGAATCCACGGTTCAAACAGACTTGGATCAGTAGCGATGGCTGACATCACAGTATTCGGAAGAATCGCTGGTGAAAACGCAGCAGCAAACGCTAAAAAATAAAAATTGGAATTAAAAGTAGTCCTTCGGGGCTACTTTTTCTAATGGTAAGGCAAATTTTGTACTAAAGTATCAGGCCTACCATACATTCTGCCTCCATAAGCCGACGGGCTTGTTTGAAAATGTGGTTAGGGCTTCACGGGCAAAATTTGCCTGGTCTACACAATTTTACGAGCACCGAAAGGTGTGAAGATAAAATTGATGTAGAACCTTATGCAATTTTTGAGAAAGCCCGTCCGGCTCGAGGAGGACACGTGACGAATAGGAACGTTATTCATAAAAAGATTGCTATGAGATAAATTCTCCTAATCTATTAAAAGATTGACAATTTTTGTTTAACTAACGGTATATATAGGTATATATAAAGTAGATTAAATTTTATAAGAAAAAAATCCAGGAGGATTTATGATAAAAACTGAAGTTAAAAATAAGATAGGAATAATTTATTTAGATAGACCAGAGGCATTAAATTCTTTAAACTGTCTAATGATAGAAGAAATAGAAGATGCCCTTAAGGATTTTGAGAAAAATCCAGAGATAAAGGCGGTTTTATTTGACTCTGAGGCAGAAAGGGGTTTTTGTGCTGGGGGAGATCTTAAAGAAATATATTATGACTTTTTGATGGATGAAAATCGCACAAAGAAAGACGAATTTTTCAAAAAAGAATTCAACCTCAATAAATATATAATGGATTACTCAAAGCCAATAATTGCTCACTGGTATGGGGTAACCATGGGAGGAGGAATTGGTCTTACTATCCATTCTGACCTAATTATAGCAGATGAAACAGTAAATTGGGCCATGCCTGAAACAAGCCTTGGCTTTGTGCCTGACGTATCTGTAGGCTATTACATTTCTAAACTCGATCAGGCTTTGGGTCAATATGTAGGGCTAATTGGTTCAAGACTCTACCCAGAAGACCTAGTTAGAAATAAGTTAGCAGATATTTTGATAGATTCTAAAGACTATAATCTAATCTTAAATAAACTCTTTAGCCTAGATACAAGTAGGGATAATTTCATCGAAGAATTTAAAAAAGAAATCCAGATATTTGCTAAAAATCTAGGGCCAACAGAAAATACTGATAATATGGAAAAAATCGAAAAGTACTTCGGTAAGGACAGCCTAGAAGAAATAGTAAAAGTCTTGGAAGAAAACCAAGAAGATGACTTTGCTAGAGAAAAACTATCTATATTAAGGCAACGAGACCCATTTATGACCCAAGTTCAATTTGAAAAATATTTCCTAGGTAAAAACCTTACAAGAAAAGAAACCATAGACCTTGATCTAAAAATCATAAACTACGGTCTAAATTCAGGAGAAATAGCAGAAGGAATTAGGACTGTGATGATAGATAAGGAAGATGAGCCAGCTTGGCCAGTAAAATCTTTGTCAGATGTTGATAAAAAAGAGGTAGAAAACCTACTTAAAATCAAATAAAATTTAAAAAGCTAATTCATATGTAGGCTAGCTGGATATTAAGGATATTTTTGGATATTTGTCTAATAAATCATATAATACTTCGGAGGTGATTAAATGAATATAGGAATTTTAGTAGCAGTTGAGTTTGATGCTTTCTATAATATCTACAAGGAACCAATCGAAAAATACAAGCATGGCAGCTTTGAAGTCTTGAAATACCATATCCATGGCAAGGACGTTTTTGTTTGTCCTTCAAGTGCAGGACAAATTCGCGCTGCAATTGCTATGACCCTTCTTCTTGATGTTTATAAGTGCGACA
>QWCK01002404.1_pt1 | contig 23643 bp, 15 predicted proteins | sample 1972571 | NCBI WGS metagenome assembly QWCK01 (sample SAMN09866710, study PRJNA288562) | Human gut metagenome isolate term2_stool, whole genome shotgun sequencing... | isolation source: gut | host: Homo sapiens | place: USA: California | reverse complement strand
CTCTCCCTCCAAGAGCTTCAACATTGCCGGTCTGCAGATTGCAAATATCATTTGCAAGGACAAGGAGTTGCGCCGTCGCATCGACCGGGTGGTCAACATCTATGAGGTGTGCGATGTCAATCCGTTTGGACCCGTGGCACTGAAAGCTGCGTATAATGAAAGCGAGGACTGGCTCGATGAACTGAACTTGTATATCCATGACAATTACAAATGCCTGAAAACATATTTTGCCGAGCATCTTCCCCAAGTGGAGGTGATCAGGCTTGAGGGCACTTATCTGGCATGGTTGGATATCAGGGCGCTCGGCATGTCGAGTAAGGAGGCCACCCGCCGGTTGCTGCAGGATGGCAAGGTGTATGTCTGCAGCGGTACGCTTTATGGCGAAGAGTCGGGCGAGGGCTATCTGCGTGTGAACCTTGCCTGTCCCCGCGAAACCTTGCAGGAGGGGCTCAAGCGAATGGTCAGGGTATTGGCTGAGTAGCATAGACGGCTCCGTATTATCCGGACACCACAATTATGGAGTGAACATCAGCAACAAGGGCGACCCAAACGAGTCGCCCTTGTTGCTGGTCATGACAATGCATGATATTAAAAATCCTTGATGTCGTCGATGATTTTCTGTGTTGCCCCGGCACGGCTGCTCACGAACAGGCCAGCCTGTTTGCCACTTTGCGCAAGGAAATCGGCGTTGTTGTCAAACCGATTCATCAACTCCGCAAACTCCTGATAGTTCTCGATTTGATAACCTCCCTGCACCTTCAGCAGCCCCTGCGCTTCCTGAAAGTGCTTGTTGTTGGGGCCGAATACGACGGGGACGCTCCAAACGGCAGCTTCAAGCACGTTGTGAATGCCGGTGCCAAACCCTCCCCCAATGTATGAAACGCTGCCGTAATGATAGATACTTGAGAGCAAACCGAAACAGTCGATGATAATACAGTCGGCCTGTCGGGCACTTTCGGTGGTCGCAACCGAATAGCGCGTGACCTTCCGATCAAGCTTGGAGACGATTGCTTTCAAGTGATTCTCGCCGATGACATGGGGGGCAATGATGAGCTTCCAATCCTTATGCTCATTGAAATACTTGATGAAGATGTCTTCGTCGGGTTCCCATGAGGAGCCTGCCACGAACACTTTGGTCGGCTGTTGCTCAGCAGTTCCGACGAAAGCCTCTATCAAAGGGAGCTGCTTGCTGGCCTCTTTGATCTGGAGTACACGGTCAAAACGCGTGTCGCCAACCACCGTAGCGCGGTCTATACCAATCTGCCTCAGAAGCTCACGACTCTCTTCGTTCTGCACAAAAAAATGGGTAAAGCAATCCAGCACTTTCCTGTACCCCCTACCATACCATTGGAAGAACACCTGATCGGGGCGGAAAATGCTCGAGACGCTGTAGGCAGGCACACCACGGTGCTTCAGGATGTGAAGATAGTTATACCAAAATTCATACTTGATGAAGAAAGCCATTGAAGGCCGGATGAGCCGCAGGAATCGGCGTGCATTGCGTATGGTGTCCAGCGGGAGATAGCAGCAAATATCGGCTCCTTCGTAGTTCTTACGCACTTCATAACCCGAAGGCGAGAAGAAGGTTAGCAAAATTTTGTATTCGGGATGCTCCTTGCGGATATGTTCAATAAGCGGACGCCCCTGCTCAAACTCACCAAGAGAAGCCGCATGAAACCAAATGTACTTGTCATTTGGATTCACACGCTCTTTCAAGATGCGGAAGGCTTGGTGCTCGCCTTGCCACATCATTCTTACTTTTTTGCTGAACAGGCTGGCAACCCATACACCAAAAGTATATAAGCAAATAAAAAGTTGATACATGTTGCTGTTCGGACTCTGTGTTTTAACACCTTAATTAAAACAACATCACTTTCCGGAAGGAAGTACTTCGATGGCTCGCTTCATGCGTTTGAGGGTTTCCTCCTTACCGAGGAAAGCAGAAATATCAAACATGCCGGGACCCTTTCCGATGCCCACAAGGGTCAGGCGGAAGGCATTCATGATATCTCCGCGCTTATAACCTTTGTCTTCCATCCATTTCTCCACAACGGCTTCCTGCCCTTCAATAGAGAAGTCTTCAACACCACTGAGCACCTCCATGAGTTCCGTCATCTGCTGTGGCGAGTAGTCTTTCCAGCGCTTTCTGGTGGTCTTTTCATCATATTCAGTCGGCGCAATGAAGAAGAACGAGCACAAAGGCCATAGCTCTTTCACGAAGTTCACCCGATCTTTCATCATGTGAACCACTTGCTTCACGCGTTCATAGCTTTCGTCAACACCATTGTTGGCTACGACTGCAGCGAACTCGCGGGCAATCTCGTCGTCGTCCTTGCGTAGCATATATTCATGGTTGAACCAGATTCCCTTCTGATAATCAAACTTTGCCCCACTCTTGGAGCATTTCCGAATGTCGAAGGCTTGGACCAATTCATCGAGGCTGAAAAGCTCCTGCTCGGTGCCGGGATTCCATCCCAACAGAGCCAAAAAGTTCACCACGGCCTCCGGGAAATAGCCACTCTCACGATAGCCTGAACTCACTTCGTTCGTCTTGGGGTCGTGCCATTCCAATGGGAATACCGGGAAGCCCAAGCGATCGCCGTCGCGTTTCGACAGTTTTCCCTTGCCTTCGGGCTTGAGTAGCAGTGGCAAGTGGGCAAAAGCAGGCATGGTTTCCTCCCAACCGAAAGCCTTGTAGAGCAACACGTGCAACGGAGCGCTGGGCAGCCACTCCTCTCCACGGATGACGTGGCTGATTTCCATGAGGTGGTCGTCTACGATGTTGGCCAAATGATAGGTGGGCAGATCGTCGATGCTCTTGTAGAGTACCTTGTCGTCTAAGATGTCGCTCTTCACGTGAACATCCCCTCGAATCATGTCGTTGACCACGATTTCCTGGCCGGGTTCCACCTTAAAGCGAACCGTATATTGTGTGCCATCAGTAATGAGATGTTCCCATTCAGCCCGTTCCAAAGCAAGCGAGTTGCGCATCTGCATGCGTGTGGAGGCATCGTATTGGAAGTTGGAAACCTCCTCGCGCTTCTTGGCCAGCTCCTCCGGTGTATCGAAAGCATAGTAGGCCTTGCCGTTATCGATGAGCTGTTTTACATATTTCTTGTAGATATCACGCCGTTCGCTTTGACGATAGGGGCCGTGTTCGCCACCAAAGCTCACTCCCTCATCAAACTTGATACCCAGCCATTGGAAAGCCTCGAGAATGTATTCCTCAGCTCCAGGCACAAAGCGGTTGGAGTCGGTGTCCTCGATGCGAAAAACCAAGTCGCCATTATGCTGACGGGCAAAAAGATAATTGAAGAGAGCAGTCCGCACACCACCAATATGCAAGGGACCCGTGGGACTGGGTGCAAAGCGCACCCGTACTTTTCTTTCTGACATGCTATTAATTCTAATTTTTTTGCAAAATTAATATATTTTTTCGAGTTTGACGTATTTATTTAGTATTTTCGCCATGTAATTCAAATAACAGACGAGATATGAGTATCATTGAAAATATAAACAAGATAGAAGAACATTATTGGCGCAACATGCTGACACGCGTGTTGTTGGTTATACTGACGACCTTTCTCATCGTGTGGTTCCTGCCCCGGAATAAGGGGACACAATTTGCCTATGAGGTGGGTCAGCCATGGCATTATGGTACGGTGATCGCAAAATATGATTTCCCGATTTACAAGACCGACGAGGCCTTGAAAATGGAAAAAGACTCGCTGCTGAAACAGTTTCAGCCTTATTACACCTACGATCACCGCACGGAGAGCAAGAATATCAATAAGTTCAAACAGGATTTCGCAGAAGGACTTCCAGGCATGCCTGCCTCTTATCGCAATATTATCATCGACCGGCTGCATAGACTGTATCAAGCGGGCATTATGGATACGCCCGGCTATAATCAGATTGCCAAAGCCGACACCGCAGGACTGATACGTGTGATTTTCGGGAAGAATGTGGAGAGCTTGGTTATCAATTGCGTTTACTCCACGATGGTGGCCTATGAGCAGATTATCAACGACGAGGCGTTGGCAGCCGGCCGGGCAGAACTGCAACGACTCAACCTGAATGAATATATCGAGCCTAACCTCATATATGATAAGGAACGCACCGAAACCGCGAAGAATGACCTGCTTAGTGGAGTTTCCCCCGCCAGTGGAATGGTGATGAGCGGACAGAAGATTATCAGTGTGGGCGACATGGTAGACGAATACAATTACCGTGTGCTGAATTCTCTCGAAAAGGAGATGCAGCGGCGCAGTGCCACCGAATCGCAGATGACAAGCAGCTTTATCGGCAACATCCTGTATGTCTTCATACTCGTGTTGGCGTTCACTTATTACCTTTCATTGTTCCGGAAAGACTATTTCGTTAAGCCGAGAAGCATCGCCATGCTCTATGTGTTCATCACCATCTACCCTATCTTGGTTTCCTTGATGATGCAGCACAGCTACTTCAATTTCAGTGTTTACATCCTTCCGTTTGCCCTGATTCCCATCTTCGTCCGGGTTTTCATGGATTCGCGAACGGCATTTTTCACCCATATCATCACCGTACTGATATGTGCCGCGGCGGTTAGGTTCCAATACGAATTCATCATTATGCAAACGGTAGCCGGATTGGTTGCCATCTTTTCCCTGCGTGAAATGTCATCTCGATCACAGATTTTCAGGACAGCCTTACTGGTGTTCCTCTCCATGGGCATCACCTATCTGGCACTCAAACTCATGCAGGCCGGCGACGACTTTACACTCGACACCAGCATGTATTACCATTTCCTCATCAATGCAATACTGGTGTTACTGGCCTATCCCCTGATGTTTCTTGTGGAGAAAGCCTTCGGTTTTATCTCTGTCATTACACTTATCGAGTTGTCCAACACTAACAAGGGCTTGCTCCGAAACCTCAGCGAGGTGGCTCCCGGCACATTCCAACATTCCATCACCGTGGGCAATTTGGCTTCTGAGATTGCCAACAGAGTGGGAGCCAACAGTACTTTGGTGCGTACCGGAGCTTTGTATCATGACATCGGTAAGATGATCAACCCTGCATTTTTCACCGAAAACCAGCAAGGCGGTATCAACCCGCACGACAACCTGACGGACAAGGAAAGCGCGCGAATCATCATTGAGCATGTGCCCAATGGGGTGAAAATTGCTGAGGAGGCCAACCTTCCGGTTGTCATCGTCGACTTTATCCGGACCCACCACGGGCGCAATGTCACAAAATATTTCTATGTGAAGTATCAAAACGAACATCCCGATGAGATTGTGGACAAGGAGCTTTTCACCTACCCCGGCCCCAACCCCTACACCCTCGAGCAGGCCATCCTCATGATGGCCGACACGTGCGAGGCGGCCTCCCATTCGCTCAACGACTATACGGAGGAGAAGATTGCCAACTTGGTGGACACTCTCATTGATCAGCAGGTGGCCGACGGTTGCTTTAAAGAATGCAGGATAACCTTCTACGACATAGCCATAGCCAAACAAGTTTTGGTAGACCGCCTGAAAGCCATCTACCATACACGCATTCAATATCCTACCGCAAACAAGAGAGGATAAAAACAGGAAAAACCCTGCCAGACCTTTCGGGCAGGGGCCGATGCTATCGGGTGGTAATCAGCCGCACGCTGTCTGCACGCACCCGAGCCTTGAGCCACTGTTGCAGCTGCGCCTGATCTCTGTCGCTTAACGCTCGCCTGCATCCGGCTATAGCTACAACATACCGCTGGCTTGCTACAGAATCCATGCTGCTTTCCACTACCGTCGAAAGACTCAGCTTGCTCACTTGGGGCCAAAGGCTCTTCACTTCCTCCCGGAGATCGCCTGACATGATTTCGTAAATCTCATATTTTTTCACCTTACTTTCCAGGCTTTGCATTTGTGCCACCTGCTCTATAAGTTTCTTTCCGGAGGATTCATCCATTGACGATGAGGTGTAATTCAACTTGCTGATCAGTGTACTGTCAGACAGCGTCCCTTGGATAACATTGAGCTTGTAACCGTCCAAGTGATAGTCTTTCATCTGCTCAGTGGCTGCTTGAATCTGCATCGGAAGAATCGACATTCCCACAGCAACCACATGAAGCTCCTTTTCCTTGGGGTCAATATCGTATGAGATAATCTGTGAGCCCTTGAAATCCAATTCCGTCCTGACAAATCTCGCCACATTAGTATCTACAATACTCCCCCTGATAATACCTACGGTCATATAGGTTGCCGGAATCATGGTGAGCACAACAATGCCCACAATATAAATCTTGACGCGCTTGAGCCGCAGGGGGTCAACAAAATGTTTACGCCTGAACTTCAACATGCGCACGCCGACGAAAGTGGAAACACAGATGAACACCGTATTGATGAAATACAAATAGATGGCTCCGAGGAAATAGCCCATCTCTCCCATGGCCAGCCCATAACCTGCCGTACACAACGGAGGCATCAGTGCCGTGGCAATGGCTACACCCGGAATCACATTGCCCTTACCCTTGGTCGACAACGCGATGATACCAGCCGCCCCACCGCAAAGGGCTATCAGCACATCGTAAAGCGTGGGCGCGGTGCGAGACAAGAGTTCAGATTGAGCTTCCGTGATGGGCGTGATGGCAAAGTAAAAGGTAGCCGTGAGCACACTGATAGCCGTGGAAATCGCAAAATTCTTGAACGAACGCTTCAGCAGGTCAAGGTCGTTGATGCCCACACCCAAACCAATACCGGTGATAGGCCCCATGAGTGGCGAGATAAGCATGGCTCCGATGACGACCGCAGTGGAGTTAACATTGAGTCCCAGCGAAGCCATGAGTATGGCAAAGATGAGCACCCACAGGTTTGAGCCATGAAACACAATATCGTCACTTATCTCACGAATGGTCTTTTCTTCATCTTCTTTGTCAGGCAAGGAGTTGAAATATCCCTTCACCGCTTTCCAAAGAGACTCTTGCTGTTGTTCCATTATTTCACTTTTTGTGTCCAAAGATAGCACATTTTTTAATAGGCAACAAGAGAATGTATTAAAAACAGAATTTTTTCTCATCAAGTCTTGATATTTGTTTGGATATGTTAAAATTTTTACATACCTTTGCACCAATTACAGCATGAGAGATTATCACTTGCTAATTTCTTGCGTTGTTATTCTTTCTAACAAAAATTCATTTCATGATATTCTTTCCAAAGATTAAAACAACACTTACACGAGAAGTGGCCCTGCCGGGACTTGTCGTTTTGTTCTCACTCACTTTGTTATGTGCCATCTTCCCTGCTCAGTTAGGAGCGGCGCTGAATGCTGTCCAAAACTGGGTATACACCAATCTCAGTTGGCTTTACATTCTCTTGGTTTCCTTTTTCTTCATCTTGCTCATGATCATGGCTTTCAGTAAGATAGGAAATATCAGACTTGGAGCCGACAACTCGTCGCCCCAATATGGATTTTTCTCTTGGATTTCAATGCTCTTTGCAGCCGGCATGGGAATTGGCCTGATGTATTTCGGAATAGCCGAGCCAATGTCTCACTACGTCGATCCGGCATTGCCCACGGTGGCCAACCCCGCCAAGGAGGCTCAGATGGCCACCTTCTTCCATTGGGGACTGCACGCATGGGGCGTCTATGCTATCTTGGGACTCATCCTGGCCTATTTCTCTTTCAGGTATAAGCTGCCACTGTCCATTCGCAGCGGACTGTATCCTCTGATCAAGGATCGCATCAACGGCCCCATCGGCCATACGGTAGATGTGTTTGCCTTAGTGAGTACATTCTTTGGCGTAGCCACTTCCTTGGGTTTCGGTGTGGTGCAACTGAATGCCGGATTAGTGCATTTAGGCGTTCTCAGCGAGTCTAACTTCTTGTTCCAATGTATCATCATCGTCCTGGTCAGTTCGGTGGCCATTGGTTCGGCAGTGGCCGGGGTGAGCAAGGGTGTGAAGCGATTGAGTGAGATCAACCTCACGATGGCCATCCTACTGCTCATCTTTGTGCTCCTGCTGGGTCCCACCACATTCTTGCTGAGCGCTTTCAGCGAGGGAATTGGCCATTACATCAACCGCTTTGCCGACCTCACTTTCAACACCTTTGCCTTTGAGGTCGATGGACTCGGATGGTTCACCAACTGGACGGTCATGTACTGGGCGTGGTGGATTAGCTGGTCTCCCTTCGTAGGACTTTTCATCGCCCGCATATCCAAGGGGCGCACCATCCGCGAGTATATCCTGGCGGTGCTCCTCGTGCCCTCGCTGTTCATCTTCCTATGGATGACGGTCTTTGGAAACGGAGCCATCTATTTTGATATGCACGTGGCCAACGGCGCACTGTCGGCTCTTGCCAGCAATCCCGACGTGCTGTTGTTTGCGTTTTTGGAACAGTTCCCCCTGGCTAAACCGTTGTGCGTGCTGTCAGTGATGATGATTGCTATTTTCTTCGTGACTTCTGCCGACTCGGGCATCCTCGTGATGAACAGCATCTCATCGGGCAACAAGCCCAATACACCTGCTTGGCAAAATGCTTTCTGGGGTGTTCTGCTGGCGCTTACTGCCATAGCCCTGCTCTATGCTGGCGGACTGAGTTCCCTGCAAACCATGACGCTCATATCGGCACTGCCGTTTGGATTGATCATGCTCCTGCTGTGCTTTGGACTCATGCGAGCCGTACACACCGACGTGCTCTACTACAGCATCAAAATTCCATACGGCAGTAGCCATTGGGATGGCAGACATTGGCAACAGCGACTGGAGCAGATCATCACCTTCTCGCAGAAGACGGATGTTATGCGGTTCTTCGCCGAGAAAGTACAGCCGGCTTTCGAGGAGTTGCAACAGGAATTTGATAAGAATGGTATCCAGGCCGACATCCTGAAGGGAACACGGGGCAAGCAGTCGATGGAACTGCACATCCCGCACGACCGTATACGTAATTTCAGATACGGGGTGAGCATCGAAAAACAAACCATCTCAGATTATCTCATCGACGATGACAACACACCCGATGTGGAAAACTCCACACATTATGTGCCCGTAACCTATTACAGCGATGGGCGGTCGGGCAACGACATCCAGTATCTAAGCAAGGAAGAACTCATCGCCGATGTGTTGCGCGAATACGAGCGATACATCACTTTGGTGGCCGATGAGCAGAAAGCCATGATGTTTGAAGACAAGAAAAGATTCCATATGATTTAGGAGTTTTTCCCCCATTCGCTTGGCGCCTTGATTACTTTTCGCTTACTTTGTATCCCACGGACATGAAGTATGTAGACGTTATCTTACCCCTTCCCTTAGAGGGAACCTTCACCTATGCGATCTCCGACGAGATGGCCACTGGCATTGCCATGGGTGTGCGCGTGCTTGTCCCGTTGGGCAAGAGCAAGACCTACACGGCACTATGCGTGGGGCCGGCACACGACTCGGCCAACGGGTTGGCACCCGAAAAGGTGAAGTATGTGCTGGCCGTGCTCGACGCCGCACCCATCTTGCTCACACAGCAAATGCGGCTGTGGCAATGGATGAGCGAATATTACATGGCTCCCCTGGGCGACATTTTCAAGGCTGCCCTGCCCTCCGGACTCAAAAGGGAGGAAGACTTCCGACCCAAGACTGAAACCTGCATCGGACTGGCAGAGCCTTTTCGCAATCCCACCGCACTCCACGCCACCTTCAATATGCTTGCCCGGGCGACCAAACAGCAGAAAGTATTGTCGTGCTTTCTGTCGATGACCCATTGGGACATCCACTGCAAAAAAACTCCCGCAGACGGAATCACAGAGATAACACGCGAGGAACTCATCAACGAGAGCCACTGCACATTGGCGGTGGTCAAAGCCCTGTGCGACCGCGGAATACTCTATACTTATGAGCGTGAGGTCGGTCGCCTCAACCGGGGCGGCGGTTATCACCCTGAACGCATCAAACCCTTGAGCGTGCCACAGCAAGATGCCTACAACCAATTGCTGTTACAGATGATGACGAAAAACGTGGTGCTGCTCCATGGCGTCACCTCCAGTGGCAAGACAGAGTTGTATATCCACCTGATCCAAAAGACGCTGGACGAGCACAAACAGGTGCTTTACCTCCTGCCCGAAATTGCCCTGACCGTGCAGATAACCACCCGGTTGCAACATGTTTTCGGCGACCGCTTGGGCATCTACCACAGCAAATACAGCGATGCAGAACGCGTGGAGATTTGGCAGAAACAACTCTCCAACCATCCCTACGACGTGATTCTGGGTGCCCGATCATCCATCTTCCTACCCTACCGCAACCTCGGCTTGGTGATCATCGACGAGGAACATGAGAGCAGCTTCAAGCAGCAGGAGCCCTCACCACGGTATCATGCGCGCAGTGCAGCCATCGTCATGGCACAAATGTACGGAGCCAAGACCGTGCTCGGCACGGCCACACCGTCGATGGAAAGTTATTACAATGCACAGGTGGGCAAATACGGACTCGTGGAATTGAAAACACGCTACCAAGGCATCGAGTTGCCCGAGATTCAAGTGGTCAACATCAAGGATATGCGCCGGCGGAAAATGATGTCGGGACCTTTCTCGCCAATGCTGTTGGCAGCAGTGCGCGAGGCGCTGGCAACCGGCAAGCAAGTCATTCTCTTTCAGAATCGGCGGGGCTTTGCGCCCATGATGGAGTGCCGGGTGTGTGGATGGGTGCCCAAATGCCAGAACTGCGACGTGTCGCTCACCTACCATAAACGCCTCAACATGCTCACATGCCACTACTGCGGGTTTGTCTCTCCCGTGCCCCCGGCGTGCCCCAACTGTGGCAACCCCAACATCAGTGGCAGGGGTTATGGCACCGAAAAGATAGAAGACTTGCTGGCCAGCATCTTCCCCGAGGCCAAAGTGGCGCGCATGGATCTTGACACCACACGCACGCGTCGCGCCTACGAGCGAATCATAGGCGACTTCAGTCAGGGCAAGACCAACGTGCTGATCGGTACACAGATGGTCAGCAAGGGACTCGACTTCGGCAATGTGGAGGTGGTGGGAATCCTCGATGCCGACTCCATGCTCAACTATCCCGACTTCCGGGCTTACGAGCATGCCTTCATGATGATGAGTCAGGTCAGTGGCCGTTCGGGGCGGAAGGGCAAACGGGGATTGGTGATACTCCAGACCAAAAGTCCCGAGCTCCCCGTAGTGCGACAAGTGGTACACAACGATTTCACGGGTTTTTATAACGACTTGCTCGAAGAACGACGAATGTTCAATTATCCTCCATTCCACCATCTTGTCTATGTCTTCCTGAAGCACAGACAAGAACCGGTGGTGGAGGCAGCAGCACAGGAAATGGGCGCCAAGTTGCGCCAAATGTTCGGCGAGCGCGTACTCGGCCCCGACAAACCCGCGGTGGCAAGAGTAAAGACCATGAGCATTCGAAAAATTGTACTGAAGTTCGAAAACGGCATCAATCATCGACAAGTGCGCAACAGTCTGCGGCAGGTGCAACAACAAATGATGCAGCAACCCTATTACAAGTCGCTGCTGATATACTACGACGTCGACCCGTTGTAAAGGGGAAGTTCGGGACGTCGTCTATCGGCCGTTGTCCGATCGTCTGGCGTCCGCCATCCATTTGTCTGTCGGCCGATATCCACTTGTCTGTCGAACGCCAGACAGCACGAGCAATTCCTCGGGCGCATGTCAACAGAAACAGCAAGCTGAAAAAGAATGAACCATTAGAAAATATAAAGACTTGCCGAAATCGGCGTATAGCTCATTTTGCAGGATGAACTTGGGGTAGTATCTCTCAATAGCTCAAATTGCAGGATGGCTTTCCCGCCGATTTCGCAAACAATGTTGTACCTTTGCGTCGCAGTCTGAAGCATAATGGAGCTCTGCCGGGGAGCAACTCCATGAGGAATAGGACTGCACGAATCGACAAGTATGGGCAGGAGTTGCTACTTATGCAGCTCCTGCTTTTTCATACTTAGAGATTCTGTCAATTCCAAGAAAAACCCAGAAATGAACCGCTTGCGGTTTTCCATCGTCAGGCCACTGTGGTTGTTCAGGTTCTTCTTCAGATCAGTGAACGTACCTTCAATCTTGTTGTTAGTGTTTGGCATCCCCTTGCAATCCTCCCGCTGGTATGTGAAGAGATACGGCAGATAGAAGTCAAGACTACGCATAGCCGTCCTGAGTCACTGGTGAGTGTAGTGACTGCTACCATTCTTGTAGACCGAACGTCTGTTGATAGTCTCGTGGTAATCACTCTTCCATGCTTCATATTCCCGTTTGAAATCATCCTCCTTTGCTTTGGTAAGCTTATTCATCAAGGCATTCAACTCTATCGCTGCCAGTAGTTTGGGATTAAGAGTAAGGTAACGTCTGACGATCTGCTTCATGTGGAATTGGCACATCTGTATAGGATAGTCAGAGAACAGCTTGAACAGACTCTTCTTCCCATCAATGATAATGCCGCGCACCTCATAGCCGCGTTTCTTTATGCTATCAATAGCATCCGAGTAATCCTTCGCAGTCTCGCTCTTGACAAACTCCATGTACAAAGGCTCTCCAGTAGACGAATCCATTGCCAGGATAACTCCGAAGCTACGACCCCAATAGGTGACATCCATGTGAACGAAGCCTCCTCCACAAAGACTTGGCTGCGTCCACTCACGCTTAACGTTACGCAGCCTTCGCTTGATAGTCGAAACGCTCTTACCAAAGCGCACGGAAAGCTCTTGGATCATCTGTTTCTCCTGTTGATAAGCATCCCATAGACCATCCTCACTCAAGTCCGTTCCAGCACGGAACTGGTATCCGCAGTCCTTGCACAAATACAACTGAACACCCTTGCGGATGCCATTCTTTACCGTGTGCTTACTGTGGCACGCCGGGCACTCTTTCTTGTTCATCTAACTCTGCTTTTATGGCTTTTGAATCGCCCGCAAAGTTAGTGGCCATCGGCATTAGAGCGATACTGTATCCTGCAAAATGAGCTATTGACGGCTTTTGATCGTCGATTTTAGCCCTGAAACGTTTGAATTGCTCAGAACCCCTGTGTTAATCGGTGTTTGAGACATGGTCCATCCTGCAAATTGAGCTATAGGTCTAAAGGTACAAGTTTTATGTTAAACAACCAAAGATAAAACGATATAATTTATTGTATATCAAACGAATATAATTTATCCAGTAAACACTACTTAATTGTACGCACTACATATTTTCTTGATAAATCAATCGAACAACATGTTTTTTCTGAATATTGCTTACACACGGTGTCTGGATACAGCTTTTACCATGCAGTAACAACAGCACATTCGAGATGCACCGAGGACAAAGTCGTGATAAATTACCTATTTTAAGGTATTGTAAGCAAAATTTCCTTTAGGTAACTTTGCACTCGTAAAAAAATAAAAATATTCAAATATGTTTTTTAAAATTATTACTGCTATTCTTCTCTCAGCAACAATCACTTCGTACGCGATGGCGAATGACCAGACGCACAACATGATAGAGGAAGACAATAAGGAAATATTAATTTCTGGAAAAATCGTTGATCATGAAGGTAGACCTGTGATCGGTGCCAGTATCACGCTCAACGGCAAAAAAGCTGTTGCAACGAGCGACGCTGATGGCAAATTCCTTTTTCATGCCATCTCATTACCTGCCCCGTCTTACATACAAGTCACTTACTTGGGCATGGAAGCTAAAAAAATAACGCTGCAACCTCCATATCACGATCTTTTGATTAGGCTAAACGACAAAATCAATGTGTTGGGCGAAGTGGTTTCCACAGGATACAACAGACTTTTAAAAAGACGTTCGGCCGGTTCTTTTGCCGTAGTCACACACGAGCAAATAGAAAATCAAGTGCCTACGTCGATTGACAAGATTCTGCAAGGACAAATTGCTGGCGTGCACGTAAGCGTTCCAAACGGGAAACCCGGAGAAAGCGCTCAAGTAAGGATACGCGGAGTTAACACCGTCAATGGCTCGGCTGAACCACTGTGGGTGGTTGACGGAGTCATCATGCAGGACAACTTGCCGAAAGTATTGGGCACTAACATGATGAATGCAAGTGATTTCAATGATATCTTTCGAAACGGAATTGGAGATATCAATCCTAACGACATAGAAAGTATAACCATCTTGAAAGACGCCGTAGCCTCGGCTATCTATGGCTCAAGGTCAGCAGGTGGCGTAATCTCTATCACTACCAAGCGTGGAAAAGTCGGTAAGCCACATGTGAACTACTCCACTCTGTTTACCATCGGATTATACCCCCAACGGCAGGAAAATATTATGAATGCGGAGGAAAAGATACGATGGGAGCAGGAATTATGGAACGAATTTTCAGCGAAACCTTTCAAATCGGGCAATGGCTGGTACCCCGTGATCGGTATTGTGGGGATGATCCATGCAGACAAAATTGGTAGAAATGGGAAATTATGGACTGAAAACGGTTTCGAAAAAATGACAGAGGAAGAAAAGAGTGCTTATATAGAAGGACTTAAAAGAAATAATGTCAACTGGTATGACGAGATCTTCAGGAATTCCCTATCGCAAAATCACAACCTATCGTTGTCAGGAGGAGCAGGCAAGATGGATTATTATACCTCGCTATCCTACACAAAGAATATGGGATTGGTCAAAAGAAATGACTATCAACGTTATACCTTTAACATGAAAATCAACGTGAATCCCACTTCAAAGTTAAAGCTCGGGTTCAAGTCAACGGTTTCCTTTCAAAAAAGCGACGATTTCGTATCAAGCGTCGACCCGTTTAGATACGCCTATTTTGCCAATCCTTACGAAACGCCATACAACGCTGACGGAAGCTATCGGGCAGATATGACCTATTTCAATCTCACCCAAATAAATGCAGGCGACGCATCACTCCCCTACATCCCTACAAATGGTTTCAACATACTGAGGGAGATGAATGAAACATCAAGTTGCAACACCAAATTGGGCATCAACATCCAAGGAACCTTCGATTATTTTCTCACCAATAATCTTAAATTTACGGGAATAGCAGCATACGGACGAAACAACACCAATGGTACTGACGAATTGGGCAAGAATACTTATGCTGCATTCATGAATCGGCTGCCATGGGACATGCAAAATAGAGAATGGAAGGGTTATGGAATTCTGAGGCAGAACTTCAACGAAGGGAATAATTTCATGGGAAGGCTCATGCTTCGTTACGCACAAGACTTTCGGAAATTGCACCACATAGTCATGATCGGAGGCTGCGAAATCCGATCCGCTAAAAACCAAAGGTCTTTTATGATGCAATATGGATATGATCCGGAGACAAAAATAACAGGTATGCCCGAACCTCCTGAGAAGGGAAATATGTCTTACTCGGAGTGGAAAAAGTTGATCGATGATCTTTCCTCCTCGCAGTGGGACGAGCAAAAATATGCCTCTTTTTTCACTACCGTGGACTATGACTTCAATAATACTTACACCCTCAATGCAGCTTTGAGAACCGATGGGTCAAATAACTTCGGTACCAAGGAACAATTTAATCCAACATATTCTGTAGGCGCGGCATGGAACATTGACAACGAAAGATTTTGGAGAAGCATAAAGCCTGTAATCAACCGACTAACCATGCGCGTATCCTATGGCTTTACAGGAAATGTAGTGCAAGGCATGTTGAAAAGCTTAGTCATAAACACAGGACGAAAAAAATGGAACGGTCATATAACAGGAACGGTGAAAAACGCTCCAAATCCACATTTGCGGTGGGAACGGACACGCGACATGAAACTGGGCATCGACATGGGAATGTTCAACAACAGATTGAACATTAATACCGAGATTTATGAAAAACTCGGCTCCGACATCATCACCAAAGTGGGAACAGTGTCCACCACAGGATTCACGACATTGAGTTTCAATACTTCAAAAATACGGAACAGAGGCTTGGAAATATCCATCTATGGAACTCCCGTAAAGACGAAGAAACTAACTTTATCGACATCGGTCAATCTATCATGGAACAGAAACGAACTCGTGGAATTTGTAGCACCTCTTTTTGGAATCAGCAATGGGAAATATCAAGGTTACCCGCTTGATGCCATTTTCAATGGTATAACAACGGGAATAGACAAGGAAACAGGATATTACAACATGAAGACTGTTCCTAATGCAAAGTTCGAAACAATTGCCGACAAGAAGAACGTGGCAAACTACAAGTTCTATCTCGGTACCCGTAACGCTCCCTATTCAGGAGGCGGAAGTATAAATGTATCCTATGAAGGATTCACGTTCAGTGCACAAGCCGCCTATTCAATAGGGGGAAAGGTACTCAACGAAATTAATTCTCCTGTCAACTATTCCATGGTAGGATATTCCAGAAATAACACTCCCCAAACATCTTTCAGCGACATTTATACCAACCACCTCAACGTGGCGCGAGACAGGATGGACAGATGGACAACAGAGAATCGCGAAGGAACGAAATATCCTCGCATTGTAGATGCGTTCGGAGCACCCCTAAACCTTGAAGGCAAAACGGTTACTGGTTCAAACATCACGGACGGAATTTATCTACAGGAAATATCATTCCTGCGCATAAGAAACATTTCGTTAAGCTACCATTTTAATAAAAACGTGACAGAAACATTGGGACTTTCAAATCTTGGCATCACCTGCTCGGCACAGAACTTCTTCACTTTCACTAATTTTCGAGGCATCGACCCAGAACAACCGGGGCTTACCTATCCAATTACCAGATCAGTAACTTTCGGCTTGCAAATAGGTTTCTAACATCATTCAAAAAGATATATATATGAAGAACTATTATCACACGGGGATCTTAATTGCGATCATGCTAATCGTATCCTCATGTAGCGAATATCTCAAAGAGAACAACTACAACAACGTTTTGCCTAAAACACCAGAGGATTACGGCGCATTAATATATGCGCAACTGTCATCATTGGAGACTACCCCCTCGTCCGTTACGCTGGAATCCTACAAACGTGCCATCGAAAAGGAATTATATGCCGACAATCTGAACGCTTCCATGAATAAAGGTAGAAGTTTGAAAGTCTTTTATGTAGGCGACGGAGCCATAGGAAACATGTATGTTTTAATGAGAGGATACAAGGAAATCAAGGATTACAACATTGTTCTTGACGCACTGAATGCATCGGACTCCATCTCACGTACACTCAGCGTTACAGCTCGTATCATGCGTGCAGTCGCATACTATAACCTCATGCGCGATTATTGCGATCCATGGAACGCAAATTCACCGGAGAAACAGATGGGACTGCCTCTTGTTACCGAGTTCAATATGGAATCAAGACCCGGACGAAGCAGCTTGCAAGAAACGGCAGAATTTATCATCAAGGAATTACAGACCGCCATCAATGACAAGCAAGAGAATGAAGAGATGTACTTTACCACCGATGTAGCAAAAGCTTATTTGGCACGGACCTACTTTTGGAGTGAGAAATGGGAGAAAGCTTTGCCAATATGCTTAGAATTGCTCAACAAATATCCTTTGCTACAAGGCAAGGAATACACCAATATGCTTGAAAATAAACTACAACGCTCGGGAAATATATTAATCATGTCAAATACAGGCTATTCTGTTTACACGTATGACAGAGACGTGAACAAACTGAAGGAGCGTCCACTTTCCATCGGCTTTTACAAGTTGTTTTCCGAAAAAGAAAAGGATATTAGATTCAAATACATAGACAAGAAACTTAGAACCACAAAAGCTGCATTCACAGGGGTACGAGGTGCCGAGTTCGCACTAATGGGCATGGAATGTCTATCTCATTTAGGACGCATAGATGAGGCTCTAAAAATGCTTAACGACTTTCGCTCACATCGTATCACCGACTATTCACCTTATATAGTATCCACTCTTCCACCCGTTGACCATTCCGCCCTTATAAAGATTGATGCCGAGGGAAAGCCTCTGACGCCACTGATGCAAGCCATACTGAATGAGCGCAGAAAGGAACTGATGCTAGAAAACGATCGCTGGTATGAACTCAAGCGCAATGGAATGCCAGAATTTTGGGTGACAGACGGAAGAACAAAAAAGATTACCAGAAAGTATCTTTACAACTTCCCGTTCCAACTACGCGACTATTTAATAAATCCTGAATTGGAAATAAATCCGGGATATGTATATCAAAATTGACAGACCATTCAAAAAGGAAACGAACATGAGATTTTTACATTGCATTTACACTTTTTCCAGCATCCTTATTTTGGCTGCCATGTCATGCACCAGCATAGAAGAAGGTGTCGCACCAGATGGACTAACTGAGGCTCACGACAAGGGGATGGGAAATATCTACATCAAACAAGACCCTCTGTCTGAGGAAGATAAAGATTCCATAGAACGGCTCAAGCTACAATATGAAAAATTTGAACAACAGGGGCCACATGCCATCATAGATATCAATCAACGATAACGGCCATGATAGGCCCCCAACTCTATCCTCCTTGTTTAAGGTTTGTTGGTCATCGTCAGATCAAACAGACCTTTTTCTCTCAACTCGATCAGCCAATCGATTGGAATCCCATCTGTGGACTATTTGAGATTGCTTATACCAAAGATGACCGTCCCACCGGTCGCCCGAGCTATGACAGCCTTGTGTTATTCAAGACCGAACTCCTTCGTACATGGTACAGCCTGAGTGACGGCGGGGGCGAGGAGCAAGTCAATGCCCGCTTGTCTTTCAGTTGATTTGTCGACTTAGGATTGGACGACTGCGCTCCAGATAGTACGACGGTGTGTCGTTTCCGCAACATTCTACTTGAAACCGACCTTTACGACGATGTGCTGGAAGAGATTAATCGCCAGTTAGAGTCGGCCGGTGTTTTGGTTAAGCGTGGCACCATAGTTGACGCCAGTATCATGGACATCTCTCGTCGTCCCCGCGGGCGTAAGGAATACGAAGTAGTCGAGGAACGCAATGAGGAGGCAGGTATGGATATAGCAGGAAAGGCTATGTTTAAAGGCCTTGTCAAGTCTAATGTTGACGGCGAAGTATATTGGGTAAAGAAGATGGGCAAGTTACACTTCGGATACAAGCGACATTTGGTTACGGGCGAGAAGGGTTTGGTGATTGCCTAGGAAACTACATCGGCTAACAAAGTGACATCAAACATTTGGAAGGGCCGTTAGCAAAAGCCAAACTTCCGCAGGGTACACCTGTTTGTGCCGACAAGGGACATGACTCTGCGGGGAACAAGGGTGTACTTAAACGTGTGAAGTTCAAGAGTCGTATCATGCACAAAGGAGTAAGAGGATGCAAGCTGACTTGAAAGAGAGCAGCGTATCAATGTAGCCACCAGCAAGACAAAATACAAAACGAAACGTACCTTTGGCTCTATTCGCAGGCGGTTTCATGGTGGCATTGCCAGATATGTAGGTCTGGCTAAGAGTCACGCACAGCACATCATGGAGACTATTGCTTACAACTAATATAGTGTTCGCTGAATTAATAAATTGCCATGACTGCAAAGCAGCGGACTCTAAACTTTGCAATAGCATCTGCTCATAAATTGAGCTTAATTTCGAAAAGGGCAAGACAAAGTTCCCAGAGGAACTTTATCACGTTCTTGACAAAGTAGCACATTCCTGTCCAGCATTCCTGCTGTTTCTGGAAGCTTGGCTCTGATGTTGTTGGCTCGATAGACTCTCTTGCCTGTGCCGAAAGAGCATTCGACTTCGTTTCGTTCTCAGACGGCCTTGGCCATCTTCTTGAGATATTAGAGGAGTTGGAGATATTAAGTTCTTTATGTATAGACTGGCAAAACTTTATGCTTAATACATAACCTTACCAACTGGAAAAATCCGCTGACCCAGAATCTATAGCTTCTTATGGCTTTATATGGTGTGCCATAAGTTTCTTTTTCAGGTAAGTAAGGAAGGGACGCATGACGGTTTGAGATGGTTCGGCACCGATGTAGCTTAGTTTGATGTCATCGCCCATACCCTGCAGTATGCTGAATTTGTACTTGCCATTGTGATCCAGACCTTGCTCCATTGAGATGATCTTGGATGTGATGACGTCCGGATGCGCCTGCTGTGCACGCTCTCCATGTATGGCTTGGAGCAACTGATGAGTGATATATGCCATATCGCTTACCTTCTCTACCCAAGGCATGATGTCCGTACTAAACAACTCTAGTTCGGGATGCTGCTGATCTTTCAGTTCCATCATCTCGTTACACTCACGCATCACTGTCTCCATTTCAGCTATCAGTGGTTTAGGGTCACCATTATACTTGTAATTGTCGATAAGCGTTTTCATCGGTTCGCCGTCATAATAGCGTAAGTAATGGGACAGATGGTCAAAACTCTTTGCATAATCAGCTCCCACTACAGCCTTCAACGAAGCCTGATAGCTTGGCTCGTTGTCAAATGCGGCATGATTCCAGGCATGATCGGCCACACCGAAGAGTGCTATCTTGGAGGCCGTGCCTTGCTGCATGGGGTTGGAGATGATGGCACTGGCCCCGGTCAATGTCGCATCTAGCTTGGCACCATTGTCAATCCATTTCTCATCGGCAAAATTAGTATAAGTGTCGCGCACAAAGAGTTTGCTGATGTCATTGTCATTGCAGGGATAGTTCCACCACCATGCCAACGGACGTCCGAAGCTCCGGGCTACTACCTGGAGATCGTGCGAATTGGGTACGCTCCACACATTGGCTCCAGTGATATACACCACCACATTATGAGGAATATGGCTTAAAGCCTTGAAGAATTTGTGGCGCACCTTAGCGTTCACCCATGAATAGGCATAAAGCTGTGGTACAAAATTGATAGGCTTCACGGTATCGGCAGCTGTCTTATAGTTTTTGTTCCATCGTGCTTCCACGGCTCGCTGCGCCTCTGTCAGTCGTTTGGCATTGAGGGCCAGACTGATACTGTCGTCGGGAACACCTACGTCATCGACAAAGATACCAAACTGGCGCACGCCCAGATCATACATCTTTTCAAATTTCTGCATGATCTTATCCACCACATGATTGTCTTTGTTCTCCGTAAACGCTCCTCCCGGATGTATCGCCCAGATGAAGTTCACCTTATTCTGATGCGCAGTCTGGGTAATATCCCTGAGCATGGGAGAGGAGAGAAAGCCTATGGCTTCCTGCTCTGCCGTGATCGAATCGGGGTAGGCTTCCTGCCATTTTTGCGAATGGTAAGGATCGCTCTTAGCTCCGTACATATAACTGTTCATTTTGTAGCGTGCCATAAAAGCGAAGAGATCCTTGGTGGCCTTAGCCGAATAAGGCACGCCATAATAGCCTTCGATCACACCACGATACTGCACGTCGGCATAGTCTTCTATGCACACGCAAGGCAAATTCCGGGTGCCACGGTCGAAGATCTGCTCCAGCGAAGCAAGACCGTAAAAGGTGGCATCGGTGTTCTCGCCCAAGATCACTACCTGCGCCTTACCTGCCTCGACAGACAGACATAGCAGATGCTTGTCAAACTTATCTTTCTTGTCAAAGGCATGATGCCTAATCTTCCATTGTTTCAGTTTGTTGCTGGCTATCCCCTTTTGCCCGTTCACGCCGAGGTAGATATTAGAGCAACGTTTGTCGGCACGTCTGCTAACCTGTGTCGAGCCACCTTTCTGATCTATGATTTGCTTGGCACGTGCAATGGTTACCTCATCGATACCTGCATCAGCCACAATGTTTACCGTATGGGTAAAGGTAGCCTTGCCTGCTAATGAATGTTGATTATGAGGCACCGGGTAGATGGTGTAGACATCATTCTGGGCATAGCTGTGTAGTGCTATCAGGCTCATCAGCACTATCCCAAATAGTTTTTTGATGTGAATCATTGGTTGTATGATTGAGTTGATTGAAATTATTGACAGCAAAGATAAGTATTTTTTATATTTTAGCTCTATCAATACTCCGTTAATTCTAATATAATCGCTTGAATATGAGAGAGTTAGTTGACTGTCTATAACTAATAAAATTTAGTCAAGTGGCTGATTGTCAGTAACTTTATAGTAGAGTAAACATCAAGTAAATGACATCAGAACCACTCGACCAATATACGGAAATCTGCAGAGATGCCATCAAAAGCTCATCTGCAAAATTAGGCAAAACTTTTGAGAATCTACTCCTGGAAAGACGCTTATTGTACATGGCGATACAATGAAAGATAAATTTCACTCAGAAGTAGCGTTACAGAACCCATTGCGAGCAGACCTACAGAACGAAGCAGTATACCGGACTCGCGCATTGTTAGGCAAGGCACAAGAATCAGCTGGACTTCTCCTACAACGCATCATTCGCATCACAGAATGTGGCAAAGGTGATGATGAAGGAAAATGGGCTACCGTATTCCATGGCTTCTTTCAAGGAGCTCATGGCGAACACATACATTGCAAAATTAATTTTCGACAGGTGTCGGAGCATACCGAACCGAAAGTTTATTAGTCATACCATCAAAGAACTCTTTGGCTGGCAGAGGAAAGCTGCGTAGCCATTATCTCAAATTTTAACAAACTATTGATGTAAGGGTATGGGGTGATATCAAATAGCTTCATCACACAAAGAAACTCAATGACATACATTTTGCTCATGCCGAGCGTACAAACAGATTCGGGTGAGACCTCACGTCCCGCCCGAATCATCCTTACCTAACTCTAAAACAGTGAGGAGAGATTAGTATTCTTCATCCCAAACATTGTGTTGGGGTCTATAGAGTTGTTCTTCGAATAAATCTTCGTTTTCCACTTCAAAGTCATACTTTTTGCTGTCTGCATGATCCAGGTCTGATCCTATCATAAGGTCTCCGCAATCAGCCTTGATGATTTCCGTATTTGGAATTATATATTGTTTTTTCATGACTCAATCCTCCACTGTTATTTGACGATAATTTTCTTTCCGTTCACTACATATACACCTGCTGCCAGGGGAACCGTCGCTGTTTCGCCGGCATTCATCTGCAAGCGGTTCAGGGTCATGCCGTTTATGGCAACGATTTCCACTACCGTGCTCTCGTTGGCTCTGACTTGAAGGGCTCCACGAAGAGCGTTCAGCGTCATGACCCGATCGCCGGCTTCCACTTCCCTAATGCCGGTAATGCTGTTGTCCTTCTCGCCAAAGCAGACATCGAACGCTGTCATTGTCTTGGCACCGGCTCCGCCGTTAAAGCTGTAATAAGAGCGGAACGGATAAACATAGAGATATTCATGTTCAGGACGAAGATTCTTGGAATTCAAGAACATATTACGGGCGAAGTAGAAGTTCTTCAGGTTCTTATTCAGTTTCCTGCCGGAATATGAACCATGGTTGGTGAAGGTGTAGCTTGTGCCGAGAATCTTTCCCGATGCCGTTTCTCCCTCAAACTCATAGGATGCAGCATCCATCGCACTACCCTTGGTAGCCATGATATCGGAACCATATTGGGTTGCGACGAACGAAACTTCTCCGTCTTCAGGCGCTTGGGTCACCTCGACCATATAGGGAACATTAGCCGTGGTGCTGCCTTCGGTCAGCGGAGTGAAGTAGGCCTTGCCCCGATAATCCTCCGGCGAATTGTATTCGTCGTCCAGTTCCAAGCAGTTGCCAGCTGTCATTTGGGCCACTTTGAAAGCACATTTACCGTCTTTGTTGGTATGGATGCCTTGAGCATCGACTGTCAAGGTAAATGGCAGAACCAC
>QWCK01004364.1_pt1 | contig 23658 bp, 29 predicted proteins | sample 1972571 | NCBI WGS metagenome assembly QWCK01 (sample SAMN09866710, study PRJNA288562) | Human gut metagenome isolate term2_stool, whole genome shotgun sequencing... | isolation source: gut | host: Homo sapiens | place: USA: California | reverse complement strand
GGCGAGACTTAAGGCAATCAAAGAGTTTACTGAGCTTGGTAGTGGATACAAAATTGCTATGCGCGACTTGCAGATAAGAGGCGCAGGTAACCTTTTAGGCACTTCACAACATGGTCACATCGCAGCCATTGGCTACGACTTGTATATTAAGTATTTGAACCTTGCCATAAAGAAGCTTAGAGGCTACGAAGTGAAAGAGGATATCGATACAAGAGTTGACATAAACGTAGACGCTTATATACCGGATGACTTTGCACCTGATGAATATGTTAAGATGGATTTATATAAGAAAATAGCTGCCGTTGAAAATGAAGAGATGAAGAGCGAACTTATTGACGAAATTGTCGATAGATTTGCTGACATACCTAAGCCAATAGTAAACCTAATCGACATTAGTGAGATTAGATCCATGGCGAAAGAGTTTTCAATCACTTCCATTAATGAAGTGAGCGGCGACTTTAGGATAGAGTTTTTAAACGAGAAAGTCATAAACCCACAGTGGATAGCCGATATTTATAAGAAGTATAAGAACAGACTCTATATCAATAAGAGATATATGAACGTTATAAGGGTCTCTATTGAGGGAGAAAACAAGATAAAGCTTATAAAAGATATATTAATTTTACTTAAAATGAGTAAATAGATAAAAAAAGCTTGAAAAAATATTCAAAAGGTTATATAATAATTCTATGAGTAAAATTTAAGGGGAGATATAATGAAGAAAAATTTTAAAATTGTTTTGCTTACATTAACGATACTTACAATGCTTTTTGCAGTTTCTTGCAAGAAGGCAGATGAAAATGCAGTAGCAACAGTTAATGGAAAGGCAATATCAGAAAAAGAGTTCACTGAAAACTATAAAGTGTATGAAAGAGTTCTTGAAGCAACAAAATATCACTGATGACTTCATTAAGGATAGTATTAAAAAAGATTATAAGCAACAAAAGCTTGAAGAAGCCTTCTATAAGGACAATAAGGTTACTGAAGAAGAAATCAAAGACTTTTACGATGCTAATAAAGACAGACTTATTAAGTATAGCTTAAGCCAAATCATGGCAGATAATGAAGAAGATGCTAAGAAGCTTTATGATAAGCTTGAAGCTGGTGAAGATTTTGCAGAACTAGCTAAAAACGAATCAAGCGATACTTACTCAGCTGCTAACGGTGGCAATATGGGTGAAGTACAAGCATCTACTATGCCTGAAGAGTTTTTAAACGCGGTAAGCGCTACTGAAATTGGATCTTACTCTAAAGTATTTAAGAGTGATATGGGTTATCACATAGTGAAAGTTGATGACAAGAAAGATCAATTAGAAGATTTAAAAACTGAAATCGAACAAACTCTTAAGAGTCAAAAATTCATTGAATACATGAAAGATCTTAGAGCAAATGCAGACGTTAAGAAGATGGATTTACCTGAAATTAAAGATGAAGATGTAAAGACTAATGAAGAAGACAAAGACGCTGATACAAAAGAAGACAGCAAAGACAGCGAAACACCTGATGAGGGTGAAGCTGAAGACAAGTCAGATAATAAATAAGTAATAAATTTTAAGGAGGATATTATGGCTGAATACAAATTAAAAGCAGAAAAGCGTGAAGCTGTAGGAAAAAATAAAGTTGATAAAATTAGACAAAACGAACAATTACCAGCAGCAATATTTCAAAAAGGAAAAGAAACTGAAAACATCACTATTGATGATCTAGAATTTCAAATGTTATATCAAAAAGCAGGTATGACAAGCGTTATCGATCTTGACATCGATGGAGCAATAAGACCAGCTATCATTAAAGAAATTCAAAGACATCCATTCAAAAATCAAATCTATCATGTTGGTTTCCAAGGAATTAACATGGACGAAAAGATTAAAATTGAAGTTCCAGTTGAATTAATTAACAGAGATGAAATCAGAAAGCAACCATCTGTATTAAATCAACAACTTGATACTATCGAAGTTTTAGTATTACCAAGCAATATTCCTGATAGTTTCTCAATTGATGTTCAAAACATGGATTATGATGACTCATTCACAGTTAAGGACCTAGTAGGAGACAACGAAGATGTTGAAGTACTTATAGATCTTGATGAAGTTGTATGTTCATTAGCAATGCCAAGAGAAGAAAAAGAAGAGGAAGAAGTAGAAGAAACTTCAGCAGCTGATGTACCTGTAGTAGGTAAAGAAGAAAAAGAAGAAGCTGACAACGAATAATATTAATTATTATATGGCCTTGCCGCTCATTATGAGTAGCAAGGCTTTTTATTTTGCCTAAAATCATTCTTGTAAAAACGTTTTTAGAAAATCGTTTTGCGCGTTTTGTGTTTAAAAGAAAAAATATTTTATTTATACAAGATTATTAAGAATATTTAAAATAATAATCGCTTACTCCTTGACTTATAAGTGCCTTTATTTTATAATAAATATGTATGCAAAGGGAGAGTAATATGATTAAAAAACCTAAGTTTAGAGTAGATATAATACTTGTCTTATCAATACTAGCGCTGCTTGCCTTTGGAACCATCATGGTGTATTCAACTACACTATCATTTTCAAAGCCAGTGCAAAACGGTCTAATGAAGACACACTTTTTGTCTTTAGCATTAGGCATAGTCATTATGTTTGCTTTAATGCTAATTGATTATAATATTTGGGGCAAGTTATACTTAATAATATACGCTGGCTGCATCTTATTATTGATTGCAACACTTATCTTCGGTAAGACTGTTAATAATGCCAAGAGCTGGATAGAGATTGGCTCAAGATTTACATTTCAGCCATCAGAGTTTGTAAAGTGAAAATATCAATAATCCATTTGTTTTATTAAAGATACTTGCTTTTGCATTTCTACCAGTTGTATTAATATTATTACAACCAGACGTAGGAACAGCAATCGTTTATGTGTTTTTTATATTTATCATGCTATTTTCACAAGGTATATCGATAAGATACGTTATCTACGCTATAGGCTTAGGCGTCTTATCAATACCGGCTTTATGGTTTTCGATGAACCAATATCAAAAGAACAGAATTTATGACTTCTTGGATCCTACAAGAGACGCGATGGGCTCAGGTAGACAAGTTATTCAAGGAAAGATTGCTCTAGGCTCAGGAAAATTATTTGGTAGAGGCCTATTCAAAGGTACACAAAATATGTATAAGTACGTTCCAGAGAAGCATACTGACTCAATCTTCGCTATAGTTGGCGAAGAAACAGGCTTTGTGGGCGGAGCTATAATGATTTTCTTGTACTATAGTATGCTAAGAAGAATGATTATTATTGCTAAAAATTCTGATAATGTTTTTGGCTCGGCCATGGTATCGGGATTTTTAGGAATGTTTTTCTTTCATATAGTTCAAAACATAGGTATGATACTTGGGATATTGCCAGTTACAGGTATACCGCTACCTTTCATAAGCTATGCGGGAACTTTCCAACTAACGAGTCTAGCTTGTATCGGTCTAGTTTTATCTGTTAATTACAACAGAGGAGCTACAAGATTTACTGACGATAGCTTAGAACTACTAAAATGATTATCAAGCATAGCGAAGTTGAAAAATTAATTAAGAAATATGGCGTAGACGCCTTTAGAATTACTGACGCAGAACGGCTTGAAGCTATTGGAACTGCAGCAAATGAATTTACAAAGTACAGTGAGGAAGAGAGGCTAAATCCAAAAGATCTTTTTCCTAATGCAAAGAGCATAATAGTTTTTGGACTGAGCTATAATTATAAAAAAGCCAAGAAAAAAGATGGTACTTATTTGCTATCAAGATCTTCGTATGGTTATGACTATCATAAAGTGCTTTATAATAAGTAGTGAGCCTAGTGATTATTATGATGAAAGCTTAAAAATTGATTGCGGCTCATGTGATATATGCGAAAGAGCCTGTCCAAACGAAGCCTTATGTGACTATAAGATGCAGATGTCTAAGTGCTTATCATACATCACTCAAAAGAAGGGCGAGCTAAACGATTTTGAAAAGAAGAATATAAAGACTTATATATATGGCTGCGACATTTGCCAAGAAGTATGTCCATACAATAAAAACGCAAAAAAAGTATTTCATGAAGAGTTCCACGAGTCAGATGACTATGGCCTTGTTTATAAAGAAGATTTTGAATTAAGTAACAGAGAATTTAAAGAAAAATACAAAGCTATGGCTGCCTATCTTCAAACAACTACTTAGGTTTTGCTAATAACCCTAGAATCAAAAAAGCTTCTATCGAAATGGTAGAAAAATACGGAGCAGGTTCAGGAGCTGTTAGAACTATAGTTGGTAACATGGATATCCATGAAGAACTTGAAAAAGTTTTAGCACAGTTCAAAAGAGAAGAGAGAGCCTTCATCTATCAATCAGGATTTAACTGCAACGCTGGTACTATCCAAGCAGTAACTGAAAAAGGTGACTTAATCATTTCTGATGAGTTAAACCACGCTTCAATCATCGACGGATCAAGACTTTCTAAAGCAGATAGAGCTATATTTAAGCACTCTGATATGGATAGCTTGGAAGACGTTTTAAAAGAAAAGAGAAAAAATTATAGAAACGTACTTATTATAACTGACGGTGTATTCTCAATGGACGGAGATATAGCAAAACTTCCTGACATTGTTGATTTAGCTGAAAAGTATGAATGCATGACATATGTTGACGACGCTCACGGATCAGGCGTACTTGGCGAAAATGGTAGAGGTACAGTTGACCACTTCAATTTACACGGAAGAGTTGACTTCTCAATCGGTACTTTATCAAAAGCTATAGGCTGTATAGGTGGCTATGTAGCAGGTTCTGAAACAATGTACGAATGGTTAATCCATAGAGCAAGACCAGTATTATTCTCAACAAGCTTAACACCAGCATCAGTTGGTGCTATAACAGAAGCTATCAAGATGCTTATGGAAAGCAGCGAATATACTGATAAACTTTGGGATAACGCTAAATACTTCAAGGAAAAATTAGGCAAACTTGGCTTCAACACTGGCCACAGTGAAACACCTATCACTCCAGTAATTATTGGCGAAGAAGCTAAAGCTATGGAATTCTCAAGAAAATTACTTGAAAATGGCGTATTCGTTTCAGCTATAGTATTCCCAACAGTACCAAGAGGAACAGGCAGAGTAAGATGCATGGTTACAGCAGGACACACTAAAGAACAACTTGACGAAGCATGCAGAATATTTGAAAAATATAGATAAAGAGATGTATAGTTATGAGAAAAGTATTAAATAAAAAAGAAGTAAATACAGTTTTGGACATACTGCGTCAGGATTATCCTGACGCAGGTCCTGAGCTGCACTTTAGAAATGAATTTGAGCTTTTAATAGCAACGATATTATCAGCTCAAACTACAGACAAGCAAGTCAATAAGGTTACTGACGTGATGTTTAAAATCATGCCTGAACCTGTAGATTACATAGAAAGACCACTTTCTGAAATAGAGGACATGGTCAAATCCATAGGCTTTTTCAGAAATAAGGCAAAAAACATACAAAAGACTTGCGAGATACTAGTACATAAATACGATAGCCAAGTGCCAAGCACATTTGAAGAGCTAATTGAATTACCTGGAGTCGGTAGAAAGACTGCAAATGTTGTCTTAGCTAATGCTTTTGGTGAACAGAGGATAGCTGTTGATACTCATGTTTTTAGAGTGTCAAACAGAATCGGTTTAGTAAATGAAGACAATGTCTTAGATACCGAAAAGGCGCTTATGAAAGAAAAAGAATTGAAGCTATGGAAGAAGCTCTTAAAGGAGACGATATTTATACGGGTATTACTATAGATGGTATAGATGTTGGCGGCTTATCTAAAGAAGAAGCTAAGGATAAGATACTTACTGCAAAAGCTGATGAGTTAGAAGGTAAAAATATCAATATTAATGTAGAAGATAAGAATTATACATTTGAGCTTAAAAGTCTAGATCATAAAATGGACGTAGATAAGGCCATAAATGAAGCTTACGAATATGCTAGAGAGGGCGAACTAGAAGAAAGATACAATAAGTTAGAGGCTCTTAAAGAAAATCCATTAAACGTAGTCATAGATAAAGAGATTGATTACTCACATGTAGATGATTTTGTAGCTAAAATTGCAAGTGAAATCGATACAGAAGCGGTAAACGCAGAATTTAGCGTAAACAATGGTAAAATCACATCTACAGAGAGTAAAGATGGGAAAAAACTAGATAGAGAAAAACTTAAAAACGATATCTTAGATGCTATTAATAATAGCACAGATACAATTACTGCAAGTGTAGAAACAATTGAGCCAGAAAAGAAACACTCAGACCTTGAAAGAATAAACGGACTTATAGGTTCATTCACAACAGATGAGTATGAAAATGGTTTAGGAGGAGGCATGTGCCAAACTTCAACTACGCTTTATAATGCACTTGTTAGAGCGGGAGTAAAAATACTTGAAAGACACCCTCACTCAAGAGCTGCAAACTATGTGCCAAAAGGACAAGACTGCGCGGTTTGGAAAGGCTCAAAAAATCTGAGATTTCAAAATTCATATGATTTTCCTATATATATAGACTCAAGCGTTACAAATAACAAAGTAACATTTTATGTATATGGCGATAAAACAAAGAAAGATTACGATATAAGCTTTAAATCAGAGATAGTTGAAGTAATTAAATCACAGGCTATTGAGAAAGAAGATCAAAGTCTAAAAGCTGGCGAAAGAGTTGTTGACGTAAAAGGATACGATGGCTATAGAGTTGTAACAAACAAGATTGTTACAAAAGATGGAAAAGTAATTTCGAATAAACAGTTTACAAAGGACTATTATCCAAAGAGAGATACTGTAGCTAGAGTCTCTACTAAAACTGCTGGCGAAGAAACTCCTAGTGGAGATGCTTCAAACAGTGATGAAGCGGTGATGCTACCATGATAGATATAAAAGTACTTGCTTTTGATATGGATGGAACTTTACTAAATAGCGAGAAAATTGTAAGCAGAGGAACTTCGCTAGAGCTTGAAAGATTAAGTGAAAGCGGCGTTGAGATAGTTTTATCAAGCGGTAGACTTCATAAATCGATCGAAGCATATGCAAAGATACTGCCATTTAAAACATCTATAGTAGCGACAAATGGCAGCGTTGTTACTGATAGTGAAGGCAGAAGAGTCTACGAGAAACCCATTGACACAGATGCATTTATAAAAGTAGTGAATCTACTTTATGACTACAAGATGAATTTCCATTTTTATGGAGTAAATGAGTTCTATAGACTTAAAGGAACTACATCCTTAAACACTTATTCAAGAGTTCCTAAAAATATTAAAGATACTATTGACATAATTGAATACAATAATATAGGAGAGCTTAGAGATTCATGTGAAAGCAATTCTTATTTTAAGGTTTTATTAGTAGAAGAGGATGAAAATTATCTTGAAGAAATAAGAACTGAGCTAAAGAAGATAGATGGCGTTAAAATATCAAGCTCTTGGTCTAATAATATCGAGATTGTTCCAGAAGGGGTAAATAAGGCTAAATCTCTTAAGTATTTATGTAAGAACTTAGGATTAAGTTTAGATAATTTGATGTCTTTTGGGGACAATAATAACGATATAGAGATGATTGAAGAATCAAAAGTCGGCGTTGCTATGAGCAATGCAACAAACGAATTAAAGCAAAAAGCAGATTTCATAACTGATTACGATAATGATCACGACGGAATTATGAAATTTTTGAAACAATATTTTTAGGAGGAGCTCATGGCAATAAACATAGTATTACATGAACCAGAGATACCTCACAATACTGGGGCCATAGCGAGAACTTGTGTGCTTACTAATTCTAGACTTCACTTAATTAAACCTTTCGGTTTTGATTTAAGTGATAAATACCTTAAAAGAGCGGGCTTAGATTATTGGAAGTATCTGGATCTTACAATCTACGAAAACCTGGATGATTTTTTTGAAAAGAATAAAGATGCAAACTTTTATCTAGCAACAACAAAAACTAAAAACATTTATTCTGATGTTAAATTTAAAGATGGCGATTATATATTTTTCGGAAAAGAGACAGCGGGCTTGCCAGAGGACTTAATTAATAAATACAGTGATAGAGCAATAAGGATACCAATGATTAAAGATTTAAAAAGATCATTAAACCTAGCAAACTCTTGTACAGTAATTTTATACGAAGCTCTTAGGCAATTAGATTTTATGGAACTTATATAGGTGATTTTATGGATTATGCATTAGGACTTATGGGCGGCCTAGGTTTATTCCTATATGGAATGAGCCTTATGGGGGATGGACTTCAAAAGGCGGCTGGAAGCAAATTAAAAAAAATAATTGGGGCGTTAACTAAAAACACCTTTATGGGTATATTAGTTGGTACAGTAGTAACTATGATTATACAAAGCTCATCAGCAACTACGGTTATGGTTGTCGGCTTTGTAAACGCTGGTTTAATGAATCTATATCAAGCGGTTGGAATAATATTCGGAGCAAACATAGGAACAACAATTACTGGCCAAATGCTTGCTTTAAATATATCAAGATATGCACCTATAGCAATATTTGTTGGTGTGCTTCTTTTCATGCTTGGTAAAAAGAAAAGAATTAAGAGCTATGCAGAAATTATTTTAGGTATAGGTATACTTTTCTTTGGTATGGCAGCAATGGGAGAAGCAATGAGGCCATTAGGAGAAAGTACTGTATATGCAAATTTGATGGCAAAACTTACTAATCCTTGGCTAGGAATGTTAGTAGGTATTGTTATGACAACTATACTGCAATCATCATCAGCTGCTCAAGCGATTATACTGGCATTAGCATCACAAAATATTATTAATATGCACATAGCCTTTCCAATATTATTTGGTCAAAACATAGGCACAACAACCACAGCGCTTATTTCGAGTATTGGAGCTAGCAGAACAGCTAAACAAGCAGCTTTTATTCATTTTATTTTTAATGTCTTTGGCTCATTACTATTTATGCTTTTATTAAAGAACCCTATTGAAGCTTATGTTGTTAATAACTTTAGTCAAACAACAACACAAATCGCCATGGCGCATACTTTCTTCAACGTTATTAACGTTTTATGGATGATGCCATTTGCAAAAGTACTTGTTAAATTAGCTCAAAAGCTAATACCAGAAGGCGACGATAAAGCTGATAAGCACGCAATACATCTAGACTATCGTATACTTACTACACCAGCTTTAGCAATAGAAACAGTTATGGATGAATTAACAAGAATGAACGATTTAGTTCTTCAAAATATTGATGATTCAAGAGATTTATTGATTAATAAAAAAAGCGAGTTAATGGATGTTATTTATGATAGAGAAGAGCTTATTAATAGTCTGCAAAAAGAAATTATAGATTATTTAGTAAAGGTATCAACGTCAGGACTTTCTAAAGAACAGCACGAAACGGTCGACGATTTATTCTTTATTGTAAATGATATAGAGAGAGCTGGAGACCATGTTAAGAACATTACTCAGCTAAGCGAAGAAAAAACTAACATGGACATACATTTTACACAAGAAGGCAAGAACGAATTAAATGAAATTTATGATTTAACATATAAAGTATTTACTATGACTATGGATGCTTATAGATCTATGTCAGAGGAAAAAGCATATGACATAGTTAATACTGAAAAAGAAATAGATATTTGCGAAGAAGCATTTAGAGAAAAACATTTTAGAAGACTGATGACAAACGAATGTGAAGAAGAGCAAGGCATCATCTTCCTAGATACAATATCAAATTTAGAAAGAATAGGCGACCACGCTGACAATATCGCAGGATATATATTAAAACATTTTGAATAATTAAGTCATTTTCTTCATAAATTGTTTTAATTCAGATATAAAAAATTAAAATATAGAAATGCTTGTAAAATTATACTAATTGTGGTATAATATAATTAGTAAAGAACTGGACGACAGATGCGGGAGAGAACATATGTCACCGAAGGGTAAAGAATTTAAGCTCACTACTTAAATTCAAAAGTCTCAGGTAAAAGAACCGCATTTTGACAGTACTCTGGAAAGCTTATAGCACCGATGGAGCAATCTTGTTTAAGAGAATCTCACAGGTTATAGACAGAGAACAAGAGTGGCTTGTTTTCTGTTTTTTATTTTACAGACAATTTTGTTAATAAACAATATGTAGTATAAGGAGGTATATCATTAATGTATGATGTAATTATTATTGGAGGGGGCCCTGCAGGACTAGCAGCTGGCTTATACGCTTCAAGAGCAAGACTTAAAACTCTTATCCTAGAAAAGGAAAAAGCTGGTGGACAAATAGTTATAACTGACGAAGTTGCTAACTATCCTGGTTCTGTTGAAGAAGCTTCAGGTCCAAGCCTAATTAAGAGAATGAAAGATCAAGTAGACAGTTTTGGAGCTGAATTCGTTTTAGATACTGTTGAAAAACTAGAACTAAACGATAAAGTTAAAAAAGTTGTTTGCAAAGACAAAACTTATGAAGGCAAGACTGTTATTGTTGCTACAGGCGCTACACCAAGAAAGATTGGTTGCCCAGGCGAAGTTGAATTTACAGGTAGAGGCGTAAGCTACTGCGCAACTTGCGATGCTAACTTCTTTGAAGACATGGAAGTTTATGTAGTAGGCGGTGGAGACTCAGCTTTCGAAGAAGCTATGTACTTATCTAAATTTGCTAGAAAGGTTACACTTGTTTACAGAAAAGGTAAAGAAGAAGCACGTGCAGCTGAAAGTATTAAAGAAAAGGCATACAAGAATCCAAAACTTGACTACATCTGGAACGCTAACGTTGTAGAAGTAAAAGGTGACGGAATCTTAACAAGCATAGTACTTGAAGATACTAAGACAAAAGAACAACGCGAAATATTTGCTGACGAAAACGACGGAACATTTGGTCTATTCGTATTCGTAGGATATATTCCAAAGAACGATATTGTTGAAGGCATCCTAGATATGGAAGGTGGCTACATCGTTACTGATGAAAACATGCACACAAATATCCCTGGAGTATTTGCAGCTGGAGACAACAGAAAGAAAGAATTAAGACAAGTTGTTACAGCAACTGCAGATGGAGCGATTGCAGCTACACAAGCAGAAAAATATATTAACGAAAACTTTGCAGACTAATAGTCTAAGTATATAAAGTAAAGAAATTTTAAGGAGGAATCGTAATGTTAGAAGTAACAAAAGACAATTTTGAACAAGAAGTTAAACAAGCAGAAGGCTATGTATTAGTGGATTTCTGGGGTCCTACATGTGAACCTTGCAAGGCTTTAATGCCACACATCCACGCAATGGAAGAAGAATTTACAAACGTTAAATTCACTTCATTTGATATTTCAAAAGGTAGAAGATTAGCAATTGGTGAAAAAGTTATGGGTTTACCAGTAATTGCTATTTACAAAGACGGTTCTCAAGTAGATTCAAGAGTTAAAGAAGACGCTACTAAAGAATCAGTTAGAGAAATGCTAGAAAAGTATAACTAAAGTTTATTTACTATTTTATAGTTAAATATATTCAAATTTTAAGGGAGGTGAGATTATGCGTCTAGAAATAGGCAACGTGCTTATTAAAGATGTTCAATTCGGCCAAGAGACAAAGGTGGAAAATGGAGTTCTATATGTAAATAAAGAAGACATTATCAATCTTTGCAAGGAAGATGAACACATTAAATCAGTAGACGTAGAAATCGCTAGACCGGGAGAAAGTGTTAGAATCACACCGGTTAAAGATGTTGTTGAACCAAGAGTTAAAGTTGAAGGCCCTGGCGGAGTATTCCCTGGAATTCTTTCAAAAGTTGACGTAGTTGGTTCAGGTAAAACAAACGTTCTTAAAGGTTGTGCAGTAATGACAACAGGTAAAATTGTTGGTTTCCAAGAAGGTATTGTCGACATGACAGGACCAGGTGCTCAATATACACCATTCTCAAAAACTAACAACATTGTAGTTATTGCTGAACCAATTGATGGTTTAAAGCAACACGAACATGAAAAAGCTCTAAGATATTGTGGATTCAAGACTGCAGCTTACTTAGCTGAAGCAGCAAGAAACTTGACTCCAGATGAAACAGAAGTTTATGAAACACTACCTTTAATGGAAGGTGCTGAAAAATTCAAAGGACTTCCAAGAGTTGCATATGTTCAAATGCTACAATCTCAAGGACTTCTACATGACACATACGTTTATGGTGTCGATGCAAAGCAAATAGTTCCTACAATTTTATACCCAACTGAAGTTTTTGATGGAGCTATAATTAGTGGTAACTGCGTATCATCATGCGATAAGAACCCATCTTATGTACACATGAACAACCCAGTTGTTAAAGAATTGTACAAAGAACACGGTAAAACTATCAACTTTGTTGGTATGATTATCACTAACGAAAACGTTTATCTTGCAGATAAGGAAAGAAGTTCAAACTGGACTGCTAAACTAACTAGATATCTAGATCTTGATGGAGCTGTTGTTTCACAAGAAGGTTTTGGTAACCCAGATACAGACTTAATCATGAACTGCAAGAAGATCGAAGGTCAAGGCGTTAAGACTGTAATAATTACAGATGAATACGCTGGTAGAGACGGTGCTTCTCAATCGTTAGCAGACGCTGATAAGGCTGCAGATGCAGTTGTAACTGGCGGTAACGCTAACCAAGTTATTGAATTACCTAAGATGGACAAAGTTATTGGTCACCCTGAATTTATCGATACAATCGCAGGTGGATTTGACGGTTCATTAAAAGAAGACGGTTCAGTAACAGTTGAAATCCAAGCTATAACAGGAGCTACTTCTGAAGTAGGTTTCGGATATTTAACAGCAAGAGGCAAATAATTAATAAAAAATAAAAATAGGAAAGGAGAGTTTTTGAATGTCAATATTTAATGAAAATTCAAAAGTTGTTATAATTGGCGACAGAGACGGTATTCCTGGTCCTGCTATGGAAGAGTGTATAAAGACAACACCTGCAGAAGTTGTATTCTCAGCTACTGAATGTTTTGTCTGAACTGCCGCAGGCGCTATGGACCTAGAAAACCAAAACAGAGTAAAAGAAGCCGTAGATAAATACGGTGCAGAAAACATTATAGTTTTACTTGGTGGAGGAGAAGCTGAAACAGCAGGCTTAGCAGCTGAAACTGTTACAGCAGGTGACCCTACATGGGCTGGTCCTTTAGCCGGAGTCTCGTTGGGACTTAAGGTATACCATGCATTAGACCCTGAATTCAAGGAAAGTGTTGATGCAGACGTTTATGACGAACAAATAGGCATGATGGAAATGGTATTAGACGTTGATGCTATTACTAGTGAAATCAAAGCTATCAGAGATGAGTACACTCAATATTAATAGTGCCCAAAAATTTTAGTAAAAGGGGGGGGAATATGATGAGTAAATTAAGAGTAGTTCATTATATTAACCAATTCTTTGCCGGTGTTGGTGGAGAAGAAAAAGCTGATATAAAACCTTACGTTGAAGAAAAGGTTATGGGTCCTGGTATGGCTTTAACTGGCCAATTTAAAGGAGAAGCTGAAATTGTTGCGACTATAGTATGTGGTGACTCATATTTCGGAGAAAACATTGAAGAAGCAAAAGCAGCTATACTTGAAATGGTTAAAAAATATGAACCTGATCTATTCATCGCAGGACCTGCATTTAACGCAGGAAGATACGGTGTAGCATGCGCTACAATAACTGACGCAGTACAATCTGAACTTGGCATTCCAGCAGTAACTGGTATGTATGTTGAAAACCCAGGTGCTGATATGTTCAAGAAATCAGTATATATTGTAAGCACAAAGAACAGTGCAGCTGGTATGGTTGACGCTGTTAAGAAGATGGCTCCATTAGCTCTTAAATTAGCTAAGAATGAAGAAATCGGTACTCCAGCAGAAGAAGGATACATCGAAAGAGGAGTAAGATACAATTTATTCGCAGAAGAAAGAGGAGCAAGAAGAGCTGTTAACATGATGCTTAAGAAGTTAAATGGTGAAGAATATGTTACAGAATATCCAATGCCTAACTTTGACAGAGTTGATCCAAATCCAGCTATCAAAGATATGGCTCACGCAACTATCGCTTTAGTAACATCTGGTGGTATTTGTGCAAAAGGAAACCCTGATCATATCGAAGCATCATCAGCTTCTAAATACGGAAGATATGACATTACAGGATTAGATGCATTCACAAGTGAAAATGCTGAAACAGCTCACGGTGGATACGACCCTGTTTATGCTAACGAAGATCCTAACAGAGTTTTACCTCTTGACATAATGAGAGAATTTGAAAAAGAAGGTAAAATAGGAAAATTATATAATGCATATTTCACAACAGTTGGTAACGGTACTGCCGTTGCAAATGCTAAGAAATTTGCTGAAGAATTCTCAAAAGAATTAGTTGAAAACCATGTTGATGGAGTTATATTAACTAGTACCTGAGGTACTTGTACACGTTGCGGTGCAACAATGGTAAAAGAAATCGAACGTGCAGGAATCCCTGTAGTTCACATGTGTACAGTAGTTCCAATTTCATTAACAGTTGGTGCTAACAGAATTGTTCCAACAATAGCTATTCCACATCCACTTGGAGATCCAAAACTTGACCACAAGGAAGAAGTTTCTCTAAGAAGAAAGCTAGTTGAAAAAGCATTACATGCTTTAGAAACTGAAGTTGATGGACAAACTGTTTTCGATAAATAATTATTTTAGATAATTATAATTCGCCCTTTTATTTAAGGGCGAAGTACATAATTAGTTTATGTCATAGTAATGCTATGTTATAGATAATTCATAATAAAAAAATATTACGGAGGTGTATGGATGAATTATTCAGTATTAAAGGGTGCAGCTTATGTATTGTTACAAGCACCTGATATGGTAATCCACAATGGAACTACTCAAACAACAGAAAGAACTCTACATCCAGATTCAGAGTATCTAAAGGCAGTTCCAAAACATTTAAGAAGTTTTGAAGACTGCGTTAATTATTTACCTAATCAAATTTATATAGGTAATGAAGTTCCTGAAAAGTTAAGAGAAGTGCCTGAACCATGGCATGAGCATTTATTAGAAGGTGCTGATAGACATGGCAAAAAGGGTGAAATTCTTCCGCAATCAGAACTTATCGGTATGATGAAAGTTGCTGACGTATTTGAATTAGTATTTTTAACTAAAGAATTTACTGAACAAGTAAAAAAAGAATTTGAAGAACATCCACTAATAAAAGAAGATCTAATAAAAAGATTAGGTGAAGGAACTGAATTAGCAGAAATTGAAGGTTTAATCAATGATCACGGTGCTGAAGCAATCATGAATGAAGACAAAGTTGTTGGTTGTGTAAAGAGAGCACATGATGTTGACCAAAACTTATCTGCTCACGTAATGTTTGAAAACTTAGTAGTTAAAGCATCAGGTATATTTGCTGCTTTAAACTGTATAGAAAAGAACCATATTGATCCTGAATCAATTGAATATGTAATTGAATGTTCAGAAGAAGCATGCGGTGATATGAACCAAAGAGGTGGCGGTAACTTTGCTAAATCTATAGCAGAATTAACTGGTTTAGTTAACGCATCAGGTTCAGACGTTAGAGGCTTCTGTGCAGCTCCAACTCACTCTTTAATTTCTGCTTCGTCATTAGTACAAGCAGGTACATTTAAGAATGTTATGGTTGTAGCTGGTGGTTCTAGTGCTAAACTAGGCATGAACGGAAGAGACCATGTTAAGAAAGAAATGCCTATTATAGAAGACTGTGTTGCAGGATTTGCATTTGTTGTTTCTCAAAATGATGGAGAACATCCAATAATCAGAACTGATATTGTCGGCAGACATACAGTTGGCACTGGTTCATCACCACAAGCAGTTATCACTTCTTTAGTTACAAATCCACTAACAAAAGCTGGATTAAAAATCATAGATGTAGATAAATATTCAGTAGAAATGCAAAATCCAGATATAACAAGACCAGCTGGAGCAGGTGACGTTCCTGAAGCTAACTTTAAGATGATAGGAGCTTTAGCTGTAAAGAATGGCGAAATCGAAAGAACTCAATTACCTGAATTTATAGAAAAACATGGTATGAAGGGTTGGGCTCCAACTCAAGGCCATATACCTTCAGGAGCACCTTATCTTGGATTTGTTATAGATGATATCAAGAGCGGAGCAGTAAAAAGAGCTATGATTATTGGTAAGGGAAGCTTATTCTTAGGTAGAATGACAAACCTATTCGACGGTGTTTCTATAGTAATCGAAAAGAACCCAGGAAAGGTTAGCGAAGAAAGCGCTGCATCTGAAGAAACTATCAAGAAATATGTAGCAGATGCAATGAGAGATTTCGCTAAATCATTCACAGAAGAAAATTAGAGGTGACGATATGTCAGACAACATTAAGAAAATGATTGGACAAGTTTTTAATGACATCGCTGATGGCTTAGAAACTGGTTCATTCGGTAAAAAAGTACGTGTTGGCTTAACAAGTTTTGGTAGTGAACACGGTACTGAAAACTTAGTTAAAGCTGCAGAACTTGCTCAATCTAGAGATTCTTCAATCGAAGTTGTCCTTATCGGTCCTAAAGCAGAAACTGAATTAACTCAATATGAAGTTTCTGATGAAGATCAAGGCTACAAGAAGATGGAAGAATTGCTAGACGCTGGAGAGATAGATGCATGCGTTACTATGCATTATAATTTCCCAATCGGAGTATCTACTGTAGGTAGAGCTGTTACTCCTGGATATGGTAAAGAAATGCTTATAGCAACAACAACAGGAACATCTTCTGCACACAGAGTAGAAGCAATGGTTCTTAATGGTATCTATGGTTTAATCGTAGCTAAAGCATTAGGTAATCAAGATCCAAGTCTTGGTATACTAAATGTTGACGGAGCAAGACAAGTTGAAAGAGCTTTTAAACAATTAAACGAAAATGGATTTAATATAAAATTTGCTGAGTCACACAGAGCAGACGGCGGAGATGTAATGAGAGGAAACGACTTATTACAAGCTTCATGCGATGTTGTAGTTAATGACTCACTTACAGGTAACATTCTTATGAAGATGTTCTCTTCATTCACAACTGGTGGATCATACGAAGCAGCTGGCTTTGGTTATGGACCTGGTATTGGTGAAGACTTCGATAGAACTATACTTATAGTATCTAGAGCATCTGGTGTTCCTGTTGTAGCAAATGCACTAACATATGCTGCAAGCCTAGTTAAAGGTAACTTACACAAGGTAGCAAAGGCTACTTTTGAAGCAGCTAATGCAGCTGGTTTAAAGGATGTTTTAGCATCATTAAATAAAGCTAACGAAAAGAAAGATGACGGTCCAAAGGAAGCAGTAGCAGCTCCAGCAAAGGAAGTTGTTGAAGAAGCTATCGCTGGTATCGATATACTAGAACTTGAAGATTCAGTTCAAGCACTTTGGAAAGAAGGCATCTATGCTGAAAGCGGTATGGGTTGTACAGGACCAGTTATCATGGTTAGCACAAAGAACCTAGATAAGGCTAAAGAAGTTTTAGCAAAAGCTGGATATATAACAAGCGATGCAAATTGCTAATTAAAAATGAGGCGCAAGCCTCATTTTTTTATGCAAAAATTCATTTTAATCACAGCTATATAGAAATATAGAAATTAAGAAATTAAAAAGATTAATCAATACAATCTAAATATTACTATTAAAAAATTAAGATAAAGCATATGAAAATTACTTATTTAATGATATAATATATGTGGTGATACTATGGAAAGAAATAAACAATACTTTAAAGAATATATTATGGACTTGCGTTCCATTATCGAGATATCTAGTTTTTCTTTAATGATACTTAATCTAATATTGTTACCAATATCAAAGGTGCATAGACTGGATATAGCACTAAGCATATCATTAATTTTTTATTACCTAATTATAAGACCCAGAATTAAGGATACACAAACATTCTATGTGTTTAGGATTATTGCGAGTAATGCAACAAGAAGAGCTTTTTTACACTTTCTATTAGTGCGCGTCATAATAAAGAGAGACCTTGAGATGTATACAAATCACTACTTCATCAAGTACACTATCATCATGATGATTATATTTATCATGTATTTAATCATACTTGCTTATATAAGTAGCAATAAGATAGCAAAGAAAGAAAAGTTTTTCAAAAACTTTAAGTACAATGATAAATTATTTATTGAGAACTATACATTAGAGAACTTTGAAAACTTTAAATACTATACAAATTTAAGCGCACTTTACTCAGACGACAATACCGATAGTGAATTGCTTGATGCTAGATATGAGTATCTTAAGGCTTCACTTGCAGATGAAGAGGAAGATGAAGAATTAGAAAAGATAAGAAAAGAGATTTTAAAAAAATTAGATGAAGCATATAAGTTTGTAAAATTTGAAAAAAAGTAAAAAAAGTTCTTGACTTTTAAATTTATTAGTAGTATGATTATAAGGATAAAAAAATATAGGGAGGATATTATGCTTAAAGGAAGAAATTATATTGATCCGGAAGATCTAAGCCTAGAGGAGCTTGATGAGCTATTTGCACTAGGTAAAGAAATTGTTGAAAACGAAAAGGATTTTATACACGTATGTGATGGTAAAATCCTAGCTACTCTATTCTATGAGCCCAGCACCAGAACCAGATTTTCATTTGAAGCCGCTATGTTGAGATTAGGCGGAAATGTTATTGGTTTCTCGGAGCCGGGCTCTAGTTCTGTAGCAAAGGGAGAAACACTAGCTGATACACTAAGAACAGTTAGCTGCTACTCAGACATCATTGCTATGAGACATCCAAAAGAAGGCGCTCCACAATATGGCCACAACGCTTGCACAGTACCACTAATTAACGCAGGAGACGGCGGACACCAACATCCTACACAAACACTTACAGACCTATTTACAATACTAAGCGCTAAAGGCAAATTTGACGGCATGACTATAGGTCTATGCGGCGACTTAAAGTTCGGTAGAACAGTTCACTCACTAATCAAAGCAATGTCAAGATATAGCAATAACAAATTTGTTCTTATTTCACCAGATGAACTAAGAGTTCCAAAATATTTAAAAGAACAAGTTCTAGACAAAAAGTCGATACCATATACAGAAGTAGAAAGGCTTGAAGATGTAATCGATGACTTAGATGTACTATACATGACACGTGTACAAAAAGAAAGATTCTTCAACGAAGCTGACTATGTAAGATTGAAAGACAGCTACGTTCTAGACCTTGAAAAGCTTAAGAACGCAAAGAAAGACCTAGCAATACTTCATCCACTACCAAGAGTTAACGAAATAGCTGTAGACGTAGACGACGATCCAAGAGCTTGGTACTTTAGACAAGTTAAGAACGGTATGTATATAAGAATGGCACTGATAGCAAAATTATTGGGGGTTAAATAATGTTAAGTATAAATAGTATTTCAAAAGGTATAGTTATAGACCATATACAAGCTGGACATGGTATACAAATATTTGAATATCTAAATCTTAGAGAAGCTGACTACACTGTAGCATTAATCATGAACGCACACAGTGAAAAGATGGGCAGCAAAGACATGATTAAGATTGAAAATGAAATAGACTTAGATTTATCTGCGCTAGGTTTTATCGATCCTAACATCACTGTGAACGTAATAAAGGATGAAAAGATCGAAAGAAAGATAAATCTTACTCTTCCAGAAGTTGTAGAAGGCGTTATAAAATGCAAGAATCCTCGCTGCATAACATCTGTTGAAAGAAATATTCCGCACAAATTTGTCTTAGTTGATAGAGAAAAAGGCAAGTACAAATGTGCTTACTGTGATCATGTTTACGGGGAATAATATGATTATAGATAGATTATTTGAAGAAGTTCAAAAATTTGGTCCAATCTGTGTCGGTTTAGACACAGATTTGTCCTATATTCCAGAGCATTTAAATAGTATTGAAAGCATCGCAGATAGAGTTTTTAAATTCAACAAGGATATAATCGATGCAAGCTATGATTTGGTAGCTGTATATAAGCTTCAAATTGCTTACTACGAAGCTTTAGGCGTAGAAGGACTACTAGCATACAAAAAGACTTTAGAATACCTTAGAGAGAAGAATAAGCTAAGCATAGGCGATATCAAAAGATCTGATATTGCAAAGACCGCAGAAATGTATGCAAAAGCACACTTTGAAGGAGATTTTGAAGCTGACTTCATAACACTTTCACCATTTATGGGCTATGACAGCATAAAACCTTATTTGCCTTATTTGGAAAGCGGAGAAAAAGGAATATGAAGGAGGATATCTGTGGCTAGAAATGCATACAAAGAGGGTACGATATTAGAAAACAATCACATTATTGACAATATCTACGTTTTAAAAGTAAGTGGACCATTCGAAGGTGCACCGGGACAATTTTATATGATTAAATCGTGGCAAGGAACAGACCCTCTTCTAGCGAGACCCATAAGCATCTATGATATAGATGAGGAGGGCAATATCTATCTTTTAGTGGCAAATGTTGGCAGAGGAACAGATATAATGATGAAGCTTAAAAAAGGTGATAAATTATATTTACTTGGACCACTAGGAAACAAGTTCCCATTACCTAATAAAGATGAAAAAGTGGCTTTAGTTGGCGGCTCTGTTGGTATAGCGCCTCTTAAGTACCTTGCTAGATCTATACAAGATATCACTAAGAATATAGATTATTATGCAGGATTTAGAGATAATCCATACTTAATCGAAGATTTTGAAGAATATGTTGAAAATACATATATTTCAACAGAAAGTGGCAAGGTTGGCTATAAAGGATATATCATAGATATTTTAGAATCGGAGAAATATGATAAGATATACACTTGCGGACCATTCCCAATGATGAAAGCCTTATTATTAAAAGCTCATAATAGAAATAAAGTTCTAGTAAGCATGGAATCAAGGATGGCTTGCGGCGTAGGCACATGCAGGGGCTGCAGCATAAAGACTAAGGTTGGCATGAGACGCGTTTGCAAGGACGGACCAATATTTGGAGGAGGTGTGTTTTTAATTGACTGATTTAAGAGTAAAGATAGCTGATATTGAATTTAAAAACCCACTAATCGCGGCGAGCGGAACCTACGGCTTTGGTAAAGAATATGAGGAGTACTACGATACAGAAGCTCAAATGATAGAGCTTAATATTTCATGCCCAAACGTTAAAAGCGGCGGCATGGCCTTTGGTATCAAGACTTGCGTTGCTAAAGATGTTGTTAAAAAAGTTAGAGATGCTACAGACAAACCGCTTATAGTAAAGCTATCACCTAATGCTAACGACATAGTGGAAATGGCTAAAGCTTGCGAAGAAGTTGGTGCAGATGCACTAAGTCTTGTTAACACATTTAACGCTATGGCCATAGACATAGACAGGCGCAAAACTGTATTTAACAATAAAACTGCAGGTCTATCAGGCCCTGCAATCAAACCTATAGCCTTAAGAATGACTTATGAAGTGTCAAAGGCTGTTAATATACCTGTTATAGGCATGGGTGGCATACAAAACTATAGAGACGTAATCGAATTTATTATGGCTGGAGCAAGTGCAGTACAAGTTGGCACTATGAACTTTACAGAGCCTATGATTATGCCAAATATTGTTGAAGACTTAGAAAAATATATGAATGATAATAAGATAGAAAGTTTTGAAGAGATTAGAGGAATAATTTAATGAGTATAGGTGTAGATATACTTGAAATATCTAGAATTAGAAAATTAATGGAAAATGAAAAGTTTTTGAATCGCTTCTTTAGTGATGCAGAGATAAGCTATATACCATATTTGCTGGCTCTCTTTCAATGACTGGGGCGCCTTACTTTGCGTCACTTGCTGCGATGAGGACGGGCTGCGGTTTATCTTATTTGTACATTGACAAGGATATACAGGATATACTCAGCGTGAAGCTATCTGAAACTATAATTAGATGCAATAATAATTATGCTTTAGCCGATATGGACGCTGTGCTTTTTGGACCAGCGTGGTCATTCTTTGAGAACAGGGATAAAATTTATAAAGACATAATCCATTCAAATAAAAAGCTTGTTATTGATGCAGATGGTCTTCATTATTTAAAAAAGTATGGAGATAAACTAGGATACAGGGCTATAATCACGCCGCATTTTGCTGAACTGGCTAGACTTTTAGATGATGACATAGAAAAAATTATAGAAGAGCCTAAAAAATATGCGCGCCTTGCTAGTGAAAAGTTTGAAGTAGTAGTAGTTTTAAAGGGCCACAACACTATAGTTATGAATAAAGACAATGAATACATAAATCATACAGGAAACCCTGGTATGGCTACAGCAGGATCAGGCGATGTGCTGTCTGGTATTATTGCTTCACTACTTGTTCAAGGCTTCAATACCTTTGATGCAGCGAAGTACGGGGTATATTTGCATGGACTAGCAGGGGATCTTGCAAAAGAAAAATACACAGAATATTCATTAATAGCAAGCGATATAATTGAGTTTATACCGAAAGCTATTAAGATGATGGAGGTAAAATAAATGAAGGGCAATAGAGCCGCTTGGCTTGAAATTAATTTAAACAATCTTGAATACAATATCAACTCTATTAAAAAGGCTATCAGTCCTGAAACGAAGATCATGCCTGTTATTAAGGCTGATGCATATGGTCATGGAGCTGTAGCTCTTGCTAAGTTTATGGAAGGCTTAGGAATTGATAGATTTGTTGTATCTGTTGCGAGCGAGGCAATGGAGCTTAGAAAAGCAGGTATTGAAGAGGATATACTTATGCTTAATTACTTAGAGGATAATTATTTAGAAGAAGTAGTTAAGTATAATTTAACGAGCGCTATATTTAGCTATGATAAGGCTAAAAAGCTTAGTGAAGAAGCTCTAAGACAAAATAAGACTGCCAAGATACATATTGCGCTTGACACTGGTATGTCTAGAATTGGTTTTCAAGCAGATGAAGTTCATAGAGCAAAGTCTGTGGAAGAAATTTTAAAGATATCAAAGCTTGACAATATCGACATAGAAGGTATATTTACTCACTTTGCTAATGCTGACATCAAAGATAAAACTTTAACTCAAAAGCAATATGACAATTATCAAAACACCGTTGCCATGCTCGAAGAAGCTGGACTTAAGATAAGGATAAAACACGTTTCTAACTCAGCATCCATCATGGATCTAAAGGATTTAAACCTTGATTATGTTAGAGCAGGCATCATTCTTTACGGCTACTATCCATCTGATGAGGTTATAAAAGAGAATTTACCTCTAAAGAAGTTAATGCAATTAAAAGCTTGTATTTCAAATGTCAAAGAGATAGAAGCGGGCGAGGGCGTTAGTTATACTTTCTCTTTCATCGCTGACAAAAAGACTAAGGTTGCCACAATACCTATAGGATACGCAGATGGCGTAAGAAGACTTTTACAAAACAAGTTAAAGGTCTTATATAAAGACAAGCTATTGAATAACATCGGAAACATTTGTATGGACCAATTTATGATTGATGCTACAGGTACTGATGCTCAAGTAGCTGATGTAGTAACTATAATAGGTGACGGCACTAACAAGGCTATGACTTACGATGACTTGGCTAAGATTGAAGGCACTATTAATTATGAAGTTCTAACTGATATGAAGGATAGAATTTCTAGAAAGTATTTTTACGATGGAGAAGAAATAAGCTCTCACAACTATAAAGATATATAGCTTAAACCC
>QWCK01005024.1_pt1 | contig 23672 bp, 18 predicted proteins | sample 1972571 | NCBI WGS metagenome assembly QWCK01 (sample SAMN09866710, study PRJNA288562) | Human gut metagenome isolate term2_stool, whole genome shotgun sequencing... | isolation source: gut | host: Homo sapiens | place: USA: California | reverse complement strand
CGCACACTTCGGTCACCTTACCCGTAAGTGGAATCCTGCAATGGCTCCATACATCTTTATGGAGCAGAATGGCATCCATATCATCGATCTGCACAAGACCGTAGCTAAGATCGATGAGGCATGCGAGGCTCTCAAGAAGTTTGCCCAGGAGGGTAAGACTGTCCTCTTTGTCGCTACCAAGAGATCGGCTCAGGAGTCGGTAGCGAGGCTTTGCGGAGAGGCAGGTATCCCCTTCGTCACCGAGCGCTGGCTGGGTGGTATGCTGACCAACTTCCCCACCATCCGTAAGACGGTCTCCAAGATGGACCGCATCGACAGGATGAAGGGCGAGGGCGTCTTCGACAACCTCTCCAAGCGTGAGAAGCTGCAGATCGACCGTCAGCGTGAGAAGCTGGAGAAGAACTTCGGCTCCATCGCTTCCATGAAGACGCTCCCCAGCGCCATCTTCGTCATCGACTCCGTACGTGAGCACATCGCTGTCAAGGAGGCTCATCTGCTCGGTATCCCCGTCTTTGCTATCGCTGATACCAACGCTAATCCGCGCGACATTGACTTCCTGATCCCCGCCAACGACGACTCCCACGATGGCATCGAGCTGATCGTGGCTGCCGCTTGCGAGGCTATCAAGGAGGGCTCTCAGGAGCGCAAGATCCAGAATACGGACAACTCCGGTAAGGAGGGTGACTCCGAGGATGAGAGTGGCGAGGGCCGCGGCCGTCGTCGCCGTCGCTTCTCCGGTGTCCGTCGTGCCATGGAGGAGAGTGAGGAGCAGGAGGCTGACTCTTCCACTGAGGAGAGTGAGGCTGATAACGAGACCGAGACTTCGACTGAGGAGTAAGGCAATCGCTTATTACCCATTCCTCGTGAGGGTACGCCCACCGATGACTTCGGTCAATCGGTCATTATGACACTAAGGCCCTCTTGCTTCCATCGTAATAAGAGGGGACGCAAGAGGACCTTACTTTTTTATACAAGCTAATAATCATAACAACTAAACTACATACACTACTATGGATGTATCGATGAAGGACATCAAGGCACTGCGCGATCTTACCAATGCAGGCCTCGCTGACATTAAGAAGGCTCTCCAGGAGGCTGAGGGAGATCACGACAAGGCTGTCGAGATCCTCCGTAAGCGTGGTCAGGCTATCGCTGCCAAGCGCTCTGAGCGTACCGCTGAGCAGGGCTGCGTGCTTGCTAAGTACGAGGATGGCTTTGCTGCTATCGTCGCGCTGAAGTGTGAGACCGACTTCGTCTCTGCTACCGATGGATTCCGTGGCGTGACCGAGGGCATCCTCGACGTCGCCATGAAGCATAAGCCGAAGTCTCTCGAGGAGCTCCTCGCTCTCACGATGGAGAACGGTCACACGGTAGAGGCTGAGGTGACTCAGCAGTCCGGCGTCACGGGTGAGAAGGTCGAGCTCGGTCACTACGAGTACATCGAGGCACCTCATACCTATGGCTATATCCACGCCGGTAATATGCTCGCTGCGATCGCAGGATTCAATGTAGAGCCCTCTGAGAAGATGGCCAATGAGATCTGCATGCAGATCGCGTCGATGAATCCTGTTGCTATCATGCCTGAGGGCGTGACCGAGGAGATCAAGGAGCGTGAGCTCGAGATCGCTCGCGATAAGGCTCGTGAGCAGGGCAAGCCCGAGAACCTCCTCGATCGCATCGCCGAGGGATCTCTCAATAAGTACTACAAGGAGAATTGCCTCCTTATGCAGGAGTCCATCCTCGACAGCAAGAAGACTGTAGAGCAGATCCTGAAGTCTGAGAATAAGGAGCTCACTGTAGTCGACTTCAAGCGTGTCAATCTGAATAAGGACTAATCGTCCCTCCCGATAATTACTAATGGGGGCTGTATCGCACACTGCGGTACAGCCCCCATTGCAGTAGGTAAGATCTCAGATGATAGTAAGAGATTAGGGAGCAGCACCACATGTGGTGCTGCTCCCTAATCTTAGTGTCTTGGTCGGGTGCTTACTTGCAGCCCTCGGGGACGATCAGTTGCTTGGGATCGTCCTCTGCGATGGACTTGTAGTAACTCTGGCTGTAGCCGGGCTGGTCAGGGAAGACGATCATGCCGTTCTCGGTCTCGAAGTGACCGTTCTTCTCCTTCTTGACATTACCATCGATATACTTGACGATGAGGTACTGAGCCAGCTCGCGGTAGCGATCTGTGGCACCATTGGCGCACTTGGCTGAGTACTGCGTCAGGTAGGCGACAGCGGCCTCACGACCCTCGCTCTTCTCGATCTCGAGGGCGCGTGCCTCCACGGCAGCCTGGTTGTCGAAGAATCCCTTCTCCAGCTCCTGCTGTACCGGGCGGATGTCGCGGATCATGTAGTCGTACTTGCTGTAGCACATATTGGCAACCCAGTTATTGATCCAGAAGGCACTGGTCCAGGAGAACTCGGTCATGCTGCCATTGCCGACGCGGAAGGCGAGGGGAGACTCTGTGATGCAGCCGTACATGGGTGAGAAGACGGTCGTATTGGCATCATCGCAGCCAAACCAGAGTACCGGTCCGACGAGGTCGGGCTTGTTGTTGCGGAGCTGAGCCACGAGGACAAAGCCGGTCTGCTGGGTAGCGATAGCGCGCTCATTGAGATACTCCTTGCCGTCGACCGTGAAGTTCATCGGTCTCCAGCGGTAGGGGACGCCATAGGTAGCGCCTGCATCCTTTGTCATATCCATGGGGGTACCCTCGTAGTGATCGCGCATCATATTCTGCACGTCAGCGACAGAGAGCTTGCGATCAGGGACGACGTAGAGAGGCATCGGCTCAGCATCAGCCTTATAACCCATCACGAGGTCGGTGTACTGATCCATGCCCTTGTGGAAGCGATTGAAGTACGACCATACTCTCGCCTCGCAGCCTCGCAGCCCGCTGAAGGTGTAGGGATTGTAGACCTTCTGGAAGGAGAAGTCTGCGTCCTTACCCTTGAAGAGACCCTTCTGGCGGGCAAAGGAGATGACGTCCTTGGAGTAGAGCCAGTTATCCTTATCCTTAAAGTTGATCTTCTGGATACGGGCCTGATTGGCGTGAGCGGTGATGGCGTTATCGGGGATGCGGGTGGCTACCCAGACGGCGCCCTTCTCGCCCTTACCCTTTCCGATCAGCTCCATGAGCCATACCTCATTCTTGTCAGCAATAGTGAAGGTCTCACCTGTGCTGCAGTACCCGTGGTCACGGACGAGACCGGTCATGACGTCGATCGCCTCGCGGGCACTCTTGGAGCGCTGCAGGGCAATGTAGATCAGGCTGCCGTAGTCGATGAGACCCTCGGTCCCCTCGAGCTGCTCCAGTCCGCCCCAGGTGGTCTCAGTGATGCAGACCTGGTGCTCATTCATATTCCCCACCACATTGTAGGTGTGAGCGACCTGAGGGATCTGTCCCTTGTACTCGCCCGTGTCCCACACGTAGACATCCATCATGTGTCCCGGCTCCCAGTCACGGGCTGCCCAGTGATAGAGCTCTCCGTAGAGGGTGTGGCTGTCGGCTGCATAGCTGACGATGACGCTCCCGTCGACAGAGGCATTCTTGCCGACGATGAGGTTGGTACATGCTTGGGAGCTCTGAGGAAGCAGGAGCGCTGAAGCGAGCACTGCACTCAGAGTCATACCCCACTGCAATAGTTTTTTCATAGGTTGCTTTGAGTAATCCTTATGATTGAACAAATGATTGAACTTGATACCGCAATATAGTCATTTTCCGCCGAATTAGCGTCACATCGGCATACAGAGATCTGGGGACGACGACTTGAGCTTAGCAGCTAAGAAATGGTCACTCATGTCAGTTGCAATCCCGCTGATCCGTCGGCCTCTTGTTGCTCCTACCTACTGATCCCGCAGGGAACGGATCGCCCGAGGGATTACTCTACTTAACCGTGACATCAAGATACGAGGTCGCGATGACAGCAGAAGACGCATTTTTCGTCAATAAGAGACAGGAAGGGACACGGAGAGACTCTGAGAGACAACTCCTCCCGGCGGGGGTGCTATATTTGCACCGCTGAAGCTTCTGGATATGTGAGGTGATCGTCGTTCAGCCGGGATGATGGGGGGAACCTCTGCTTCCCCTGACACATGCATTCTACATCCTCTATCGGGAGTCTTGCGATACAGGAGATGACTTATAGGAGCGCACTTCGATTGGGCTTTGATCCAGAGGGAGCGCTTCGTTTCCGCACCTTCTCAATGAGCTGAATGGTTCTCTGTATCACTCAGTAACCCGCAAATGCGTCCATTGGCTTACAGGTCTATCGTCGTCTTGATCAGTGTGCGGTCATCCTGCTCGATGGTAAAGCTTGCGATGCTCGAGTCCGTATAGCTGACTCCCTTGATGAGGCTCTCGTACGTGGGCGCACCGAGGTGGGTGATCGACTGGATGGTGATGAGGTACAGCGTATTACGTACCACGGCATACCGCCCGATGATCTTGAGGGAGGGTGCGACATCATCACCGAAGTGCCTGATCGGGATGCTGTAGAAGGCGATCCCCTGAGCGTATATTTTGAGATCCTTGGAGTCGTATCCCTCTGTTGGCTTCTCGATCAGTCGGTCTCCCGGCTCTGGGGCAGTAGTACCGGACTTAAGCGCTGTATTGATCGCGAGACCGATCTCCAGGAGCTCCCTCTGATCGTCTGTGAGTGTGGGGTTCTGTGACTTATAAAGAGTGACTGCTTCTGCATACTTACCGGCAAACTTTATCCAGTCGTAGTTCTTGTCCTTGTAGGAGAACCAAGTCCTTTGTGAGCTTACGGAGTAGGGAAGCTCGCTGCTCGTGGGAGTCACCTGTACTTTCATGATCAGCCTTGTTACTGCCTGAGGGCAGAGGTCGCCGGGGGCAGTGGTGTTTTCCGGTACCACTATAGGCTTGGTGATCTCCTTATTAGAAGAGTTCGCCCTATAAAAGTAGGGATGGCTTACCTTTATATGGCTGTAGCTGAAGCTTTCCCTGAACTGATCTTCACTCCATGACTTGAGTCTTGAGTAGTTGTTGTCCATCGGGATGGAGAGGCCGAGCTCCTTGTCCTCTGCCATCTGTGGAAATAGCAGCAGGGTTTTATTCAGCACGTCAGGATAGAGCTGTACACGATTCTCTGCGGTAACCTCCGACTCTCCGGATCCCTTCTGGATGTTCTCGTACTTTACGAGTATAGCGGCATCGGTAGCCTTGAGGGTAATGCTGCCGAGCTTCAGGGGGCTCGAGCCTATCGCCTTGAGGAGATCCTCCCTTGAGACCTTCGTCGGGTTGTCGATGTTTGTAGCCGAGCTGTATAGCTTGGTGGAGTACTTTAGATCATTGCCATGAATTGTTTCGTTGGTAAAGTCTATGTCGAGCGGGCGCTTGAGCTCACTGTAGTCCTTTCCGGGTGTCGTCGCACTAATGATCGCCTGGGAAGGTGTGGAGAAGAAGATGATGGTGTAGTCTGCCGGGGCTATCCCGCTAATGCCGGTGATGGATAGCAGCCCTCCGTTGCTCTCAGGATTGAGCAGGTCTGCTCCCTCTCTGTCATCCTGGAATAATCTAATGTCTTTGTCGAAGGCATAGGCCACTTCTCCCGGGTTGCCAGACTCGTCCTGCTTGTACAGCACCACTCTGAGACCGTTCATAGTCCAGAGCTGCCCCTTGTCCTCTATGAAGTTGTTGTCGGCCCTGAGTCGTGCGTCAGGTCGTTGGTGGGCGGTGACATTGAGGTCAAAGGAGATCGATGCCGTACCGGATGTGACCGGATCGAGGTCGTCCAGCTCCTGTCGCGGGCTGCTACATCCTACTGTGAGAAGCGCTATGGAGGCGAGTAGGGTACTCTTTAGTCTTTTCATGAGTTACGTTTTAGCTATTAGTTATTGAGTATAATCTTATCGTGAGAGCTGTCCACAGTATATCCCTGTGAGGATAGGAAATTAAGCGTGTACTTCCACTCCTTACGGCTAAGCGTGGGAAACAGTTGCTTCAGCTCGTCCCTCCCGATACCCTCTTTGCCCCGCGAGAGTATCTCCTCCGTGATGTCGTGGATAAGTCTGTAGGTCAGCTTCCCGGACTTGTGGGACCGGCAGTAGTCACAGTATCCGCAAGGGAGTGGGTCTCGCTCCCCGAAGTAGTCCATCAGGATCCTGACCCTGCAGTCATCGTCGCAATGGATGTAGTCTATCATCCGCGTGAGGCGATCGATCTCCCCTTGCAGCTGATGGTCGTAGATATACGAGGGGATCTTGACCTCCCTCCCCGGGAGACGCTGCCGGGTGTATACGATGTAGTCAGATCGCTGCCCCGGCACATAGTCGATCACGCCCCATCGGCGCATCTGGATCAGCATCCGATAGAGCTGCTCGGGGAGCAGTCCCAGCTTGGACTGGAGCATCGACTCATCGATAAAGGCATACTCCGTAAAGACCCCCTCATAGCTCCGGAGTAGGAGCTCGACCAAGTCGTCATACTTCTCCTCCCCATCGGTAAAAAAGGTGTAGAGATCCTGTCGGTGTATGGTAAATATCAGCCGGCTCGCCATATGGTAGTCCTCCTTGTACTCTATGTAGCCGGAGAGGCTGAGGATCTTGAGCGAGGCTCTGAGGACGTAGAGGGGACAGTGATACCGCTTGATAAAGTCGTAAGGCAGGAGCTCGTGGTACGATCCTGTACCCGACTCCACAGCTACCCGGAAGAAGTCTCCCAGCCAATTGTATATCTGTACAACGGTCTCAGGCGGCGGGTAGTGCGACTTGATCAACTTGGATAGGTACTCCTCGTCCTCCTGTGGGGTATAGAGCAGCACGGCGTAGGACTGCTTTCCATCCCTCCCGGCTCGTCCCGCCTCCTGGTAGTAGCTCTCGGGGCTAAATGGAGAGATCGGGTGGATCACCAGGCGAACATTATCCTTGTCTATACCCATACCGAAGGCTGTGGTGCAGACCATGATCCTCAGCTCGTCGCTCTGCCAGGCGCTCTGTCGCTGCTGCTTCACGGCCGGATCCAGACCGGCGTGGAAGAAGTCTGCGCTGAATCCGGCGTCCCTGAGCAACTCAGCATACCGCTCAGCCTGGCGCCGGGTACGGACGTAGACGAGACTGCTCCCCTCCACGCTGGAGAGGATGTGGATCAGCTCACGAGGCTTATTGTAGGTCCTGCGGACGACATAGGAGAGACTGTCTCGGTAGAAGCTCCTCTTGTAGATCCTGTAGCCCTCCCTGAATTCCAGGCTCCGCACCACATCCTCCACGACGCGAGGAGGAGCCGTCGCCGTGAGCGCAAGTATCGGCACCTCCTCTCCGATGAAGGTCCGAGCGGACGCAATATTGAGATAGTCGGGTCTGAAGTCGTACCCCCACTGACTGATGCAGTGACACTCATCGACGACTATGAGAGAGATGTCCATCGCGCTCAGCCTGCGGAGGAAGAGCTCGTTTTGCAGTCGCTCGGGGGCGATGTAGAGGATCTTATAGTCTGATGCATAGACGATATTGTCCAGCACCGCAAGTGTCTCGCCTCGGGTCATCCCGCTATAGAGCGCCTGCGCGTGGATCTGCAGCGATCTGAGCTTCTCGACCTGATCCCGCATCAGAGCGACGAGGGGCGTGATCACAAGTGTGATCCCATCGAGCATCAGCGCAGGTACCTGGAAGGTGATCGACTTTCCTCCTCCCGTCGGCATCAGCGCAAGAGTGTCGTGCCCCTCGAGGACCGACCGGATGACCTCCTCCTGCATGGGGCGAAAGGAGTCGTACCCCCAGACCTCCCTCAGTACCTCAAGAGGTGTCGACCGACTCAGATCCTTGCTCATGTGCCCTCCCGATCCTTACAGATCTGCGGTGTGGAGACGGATGTCCTTGATATTAAGCTGAGTGTTGTGGTGCCCCTGCCTCGTGAATTCGTCTATGGTGTACGCCACGTCAAAGGTCGTATCCTGCTGGAGCATGGCAAGCTTGTCCGCCTGATTGTACGCCATGGCCTGCATAATAGGCATCTGATCGGGCATGCTGAGGACGAGCTTGAGATGCGACCCCTGGTATCCGGTGATACGGGGAGGGGTGACGCAGACCACACCGTAGGTGACGAAGATGGGCGGCTCATTCCCGTGACCAAAGGGGGCGAGCTTGAGCAGCTGGCGTCTAAATTTCGGAGTGATCTCCCTAAGCTTCAGCTCCTCCTCGATATGGAGTACGGGGGTGAGGTCGTCCAGCGAGATCTCCCGGTCAGCTAGCTCCGTCACTTCCTTGATGAATCGGTGGAAGTTCTTCTTCTTGATCGTCAGACCGGAAGCGAAGGGATGTCCGCCGAAGTTCTCCAGCAGGTCGGCGCACCGCTCGATCAGGGAGTAGATGTTGAAGCCGCGCACACTCCGAGCCGATCCCGAGATGGTCTGGCTGTCCGAGTCGGAGAGTACGATCGTGGGGCGATTGTACTTCTCGCTCAGACGACTGGCCACTATCCCGATGACACCGCTGTGCCAGGAGGGATCATAGACCACGATCACCTTGTGCTGATCCATGTCCTTAAATCCCTCCACGATCTCATTCGCCTCCTGTGTGATCGACTGGTCGATCTCCCGTCGCTGGGTATTGTACTTATCCAGATTGACGCTCCGCTTGAGTGCGTCCTTCGGATTCTTGGAGAGAAGTAGCTCCACTGACTCCCGACCATTTTGGATCCGGCCGGAGGCATTGATTCGTGGACCGATCTTGAAGATGATGTCCGATATGTCCAGCGTCTGATTGCTTATGCCGCTGACATTGATCAGCCCCTTGAGCCCCATGGTGGGGTGGCGATTGAGCTTCTTGAGCCCATAGTACGCCAGGATCCTATTCTCGTCCCTCAGCTCCACCAGATCAGCGGCGCAGCTGACGGCCACCAGGTCGACGAGGTCGTAGAGACCTCTCTTGTCCGATCTATTGCTCATGGCAAAGGCCTGCATGAGCTTGAAGCCCACCCCACATCCGGAGAGCTCCTTGAATGGGTATCCCGAGTCGGGAGCTTTAGGATTGAGCAGCGCCACGCAATTGGGTCGCTCACGTCCCGGCAGGTGGTGATCGCAGACGATGACATCGATGCCCAGCTCGGCTGCCTTCTCGATCATCAGCACCTCCTTCGTCCCGCAGTCGAGCGTGATCAGCAGGGTACAGCCGCTCTCCTTGGCGAAGTCCAGCGCCTTGTCGGAGATCCCGCTCCCCTCCGTGTAGCGGTCCGGTATGTAAAACTCGAGTAGCGGTGTGATCTGTCGCAGGTACTTGTATACCAGCGCCACGGCGGTCGTCCCGTCGACGTCATAGTCGCCGTAGATCAGTATCCGCTCCTTATTGCCGATCGCCTGATTGATCCTCCGGACCGCTGCGTCCATATCCTTCATGAGGAAGGGGTCGTGCAGCTCGCTCAGCCTCGGCTCAAGGAAGTGCTCCGCCTCATCGACGCTCCTCACCCCCCGCTGCACCATAAGTGAGGTGATGGAGGTAAGGAGCTTATATTTTTGAGCCAAGAGAGATGCTATCTTCTTCTCTTCGTCGGATAGCTCTTTGACTTTCCAGTGATTGTACATGGGGATAAATATTTATTCCCAAATGTAATCATTTTTGTCCATCCATCCCTTGAGGCGTGAGTTAGTGGCAGGTGGAGGCACGTCAGAGTCTACTGTCGCCTTACGACTTAGATATGGGGCTAAAGGCGGAACTCCTCGTATCCCTCAGGCATGTCGTAGATCGCGTTGCGGAGTATCTTGTAGCCCGCTTCTCTTCCATCGGGAGGGAAGTAGATCAGGAGGTAGTCAAATCGGATGTCCCTATAGGTCAGGTCTCTGCCACCATTCTTATCGCAGAGGAAGGTCTTAGCTGCCTGGAGGATATTGAGCTGCTTCTTAGGAGGGATGAGTGACTCTATGTCCCGCAGGGCTCCGAGGTTACTCCTCGCCTTTACCTCTATGAAGCAGAGGGTGGAGTCCTCCATAACGATCAGGTCCAGCTCCAGAGGGCCGGACTGATAGTTCTGTGCGATGATGGTGTAGCCCTTTTGCCGCATCAGGTCGGCGCACATCAGCTCCACCGTATGACCATCGATCTTATGTCCGTCGTCCTGCATCATCGTGGCCGCTCATCCCTCTCTCGTAGTCCAGCAGTCTCCTCTTCTGCTCCACGCCCCATCGGTAGCCGCCGATGGAGTGATCCGCAGGCACCACTCGGTGGCAGGGGAGGAGGATCATGTACCTATTCTGCGACAGGAGTCGACCCACCGCTCGGGCATATCCGACGGGTAGGGCATTGAGCCTACAGAGCTCGCCGTAGGTCACCGTCTTACCCCGTCGGATCCGGCGGAGGATGCTCCAGAAGTGTGGTGCCCACTCGGGACTCTCCTGGTGGAGCGTGTATCTGCTCGGTAGCGGGGTGCAGTGCGACAGGGCATCCTGCAGATCGTCATAGAGGGGCGTCTCCTCGTGGAGAGTACCCGGTGCGGGGAGACAGGACCACAGATCTAGTGTGACCGGGTCCATAAGTACCTGCACCGGACCTATCGGTGAGTCGAAGAGGTGTCTCTCACTCCTCGTAATCGACGCAGGCTCGGGAGACAAGGTAGGGCTTGATGTACTTACCCACGAGGGCGACGTGATCCGGGTGGACGGCGTAGTCGTGTAGCTTCCGGAGGTCCTCACAGTGAGCGATGAGCGCGAGGTCGTACTTCTCTGCAGGATTGACATTAAGCTCTATGTGTAGGTCTACCAGCTCCTCGATGGTGTGGGGCAGTTGCTCAAAGTCTGCCTTCAGTGCGGCGAGGTGAGCCTTCTTTTCTTCTCCTGCCAGTTTCTCATCGAGCTGGAAGAGGACAATATGAGTGATCATGATTTATTGGATGTTAGAGAATTGTATTTCGTCAAGCTGTGAGTCCTTGTATCCCAGGAAGTAGAGGATGCCGTCCAGCCCGGTCGTGGTGATGGACTGCTTGGCACTCTCCTGCACCTTGGGCTTCGCGTGGAAGGCTATGCCCAGTCCCGCTGTGGAGAGCATCGGCAGGTCGTTTGCACCATCGCCGACAGCGACGGTCTGGCGGATGTCGACCTTCTCCAGCTGGGCGATGAGCTTCAGGAGCTCCGCCTTACGTTGTCCGTCGACCACCTCACCGACATATCGCCCGGTCAGCTTCCCGTCAGGACCGACCTCGAGGTCATTGGCATAGACGTAGTCGAGGTCAAAGAGGTCCTTGAGGTAATTACCGAAGTAGGTGAAGCCACCGCTGAGGATGGCGATCTTAAAGCCGACACGCTTGAGGATATGCATCGTCCGCTCGAGACCGTCCATTAACGGGAGATTGACGGCAATGTCATGCATGACACTTGCGTCCAGCCCCTTGAGAAGTGCCACTCTTTCCCTAAAGCTCTCTCGGAAGTCGATCTCTCCGCGCATGGCACGGGCGGTGATCTCCTTTACCTGATCCCCGACGCCTGCCCTATCGGCAAGCTCGTCGATCACCTCGGTCTTGATGAGGGTCGAGTCCATATCGAAGCAGATCAGTCGCCTCATCCGGCGGAACATGCTGTCCTGCTGGAAGGAGACGTCCATATGGTGCTCGTCGGATATGCGGATGATGTGTCGCTGCATCGCCACCTGATCCTTGGGTGTCCCGCGGAGTGAGATCTCGATGCTGGCTCTCGGGTGCCTCTGATTCTCCACCAAGGGGATGCGCCCGGTCAAGCGATCCACGGAGTCGATATTCATCCCCTGATCCGCTACCTCCTTGGTGATCGCTGCCACCATATCGGCGGTGATGGTCTTGGCGAGGAGCGTGATGATGTACTTATTCTTCCCCTGATTGCCGACCCACTCCGAGTAACTGTCGGGATCGATGATGCGGAAGGTGACCGTCACGCCGAGATCATTGGCGCAGAAGAGCAGATCCTTCAGCACATTTCCGCTGCCCTGTGAGGAGACAGAGAAGAGGACGCCGAGGGTGAGGTGCTTATGGATGTCTACCTGTCCGATGTCGAGGATCGTCAGGTCGTGCTTAGCAAGTACGGTGGTGATGGCTGCAGTGACGCCCGGGCGATCGGTGCCATTGAAGACAGCCAGTAGGATTTCCTTCTGATCAGATGATTTCATGCTTTACAATAGTGTAGGCTCAAAACTTGTCTTAGCAAAGGTAGCAATTTCTCATCGGGGATGCGGACAAGTACATCGTGGACAAAGGCGGAGGTGAGCATATCGTGCGCCTCATCCTCGGGGATACCCCTCTGCTCCATATAGAAGAGCGCTGCCTCATCCAGCAGACCGGTTGCCAGTCCGTGAGCGCACTTGACATCGTCAGCATAGATCTCCAGCTGAGGCTTGGAGTACATCTTTGCCTCCTTGGAGAGCAGGAGATTTCGATTATGCTGGTCGGCATCCGTCCGGATCGCACCGGGCTCCACGTAGATCATCCCGGAGAAGCTCCCTATGGAGCGATCCGAGAGGGTGTACTTGAAGAGCTCGTCCGTGTGCCCGTCGGTCTCGCTGTGGAAGATATTAGACCAAATGTCGCAGAGATTGTCGTCGCGCAGGATCGCCAGTCCATCCATCTGCAGGTCGGCGTGCTTGCCGGCGAGGTCGATGAAGAGATTGATCCGCGTCCGCTCGGGGTGAGAGACGATCTCAGTCAGGGTCATGCGCGCATCCTCACCGATCCGGACGTGGACGTTGTGGAGCAGGCGCGTCCCGTGAGTCTGCTCGATGTAGTCGTAGAGGTGCAGGTCAGCTCGGTCGTGCAGGTAGATCTCGGTGGTGATGAGAGCAGCGGCCCCCTCCTCGGGGAGGTTGCGGTGCGACTGCATCATAGTCACCCGGCTCTCCTCATCGCAGATGATCAGTAGGTGTCGGGCGGAGAGACCGCGACCGAGGAGATAGATCAGCTCGAGCGGGACCTCCACCCGGCGGCGTGGCTCTACGTAGAGTACCATAGCCTCCTCAGCCAGCAGGTCGGTAAGCGAGGGTACAGCCCGATCTCTCAGGTCGCGCTGTGTCCCAAAGAGCTTTGCCGGCTCAGGATAGAGCTCAGCGAAGCAGCTCAGCGGTCCGACAAAGCAGCCCTCTATCTCTGTCCCCTCTGAGCAGAGGAGACGGCTGTCCTCCAGGAGCCGGTAGGGAGTCAGGTCGCTCTCCACTACTGTGGACTGACGTAGCTCGGTGTCATCAAAGATCCCCAGGTCGAAGTAGGCGTAGTGCTCCGGTCCGTGCTTGGGAAGAGGCTTCTTGCGAAGGAGCTCCCTCGCCTCCTCCCGACGGCTTGCCATCAGAGGGGAGTCTGTGGAGACGCTGTCCGAGAGGGTGAGGAAGTGCTCGGTGAGTTGTTCTTGCTTAGACATCATAGCTCAGTCCTCCTTTTCTCTGAGCCAATCGTAACCCTTGTCCTCCAGCTCCAGTGCGAGCTCAGGACCGCCAGTCCTGATGATTTCTCCATTCATCAGTACATGGATGACGTCGGGGCGAATATAGTCGAGCAGCCTCTGGTAGTGCGTGATGACTATTGCAGAGAAGTGGGGCGAGCGCATACTATTGACTCCCTCGGCAACGGTCCTGAGGGCATCAATGTCAAGACCTGAGTCAGTCTCGTCGAGGATTGCGAGCGAGGGCTCAAGGACCAGCATCTGGAAGATCTCATTGCGCTTCTTCTCTCCGCCGGAGAAGCCCTGATTGACAAACCTCTTCATCAGGTCAGAGGGCAGCTTCACCTGCTTCTGCTTCTCCTTGAGGAGCTTAAGGAAGTCGGCGGCCTTCACCGGGTCCTTACCCTCCTGCTTGCGCTTGGCATTGAGGGCGGCACGAAGGAATGAGGTCATACTGACCCCGGGGATCTCCACGGGGTACTGGAAGGACATCATCAGCCCTTTCTGTGCCCGGAGTGACGGACTCATCTCGAGGAGGTTCTCACCATTGAAGGTCACGCTCCCCTGCGTGGGCTCGTAGGGTGGTCGTCCCGTGAGGACGTTGGCGAGAGTGCTCTTACCCCCGCCATTGGGACCCATGATGGCGTGTATTTCGCCGTCGGGTATGTGGAGGTTGATCCCGCGTAGTATCTCTTTGTCGCCGATCTTGGCGTGTAGGTTTTCTATATGTAACATGATGTAGTATCTGTAGTAAGTGTCATTATCCCACGGAGCCCTCGAGGGAGATGGATAGGAGAGCCTTCGCCTCGATGGCAAACTCCATCGGGAGCTTCTCCATCACCTCCTGGGCGTAACCACCGACGATGAGCCCGATCGCCTCCTCCTCGGGGATGCCCCTCTGCTGGCAGTAGAAGAGCTGATCCTCGCTGATCTTGGAGGTCATCGCCTCATGCTCGATGATGGCTGTGTCATTGAGTATATCGGCGTAGGGAAAGGTGTGCGCTCCGCACTTGTCACCTATCAGGAGGGAGTCGCACTGGGAGTAGTTGCGAGCATTCTCGGCATTCTTCCTCAGGTAGACCAGTCCGCGGTACGAGTTCTCGGAGTAACCGGCGGAGATACCCTTGGAGACAATGGTGCTGCGGGTGTTTCTCCCCGTGTGGATCATCTTGGTCCCGGTGTCTGCCATCTGGTGATTATTGGTGACGGCAACGGAGTAGAATTCGCCCACGGAGTTGTCCCCTTTGAGTATGCAGCTGGGGTACTTCCAAGTGATGGCCGATCCTGTCTCCACCTGAGTCCAGGAGACCTTTGACCCATTGCCTCGGCAGAGGGCCCGCTTGGTGACGAGATTGAAGACTCCGCCTTTGCCCTCCTTGTCACCGGGGTACCAGTTCTGCACCGTGGAGTACTTGACCTCCGCATTCTCCTCCGCCACGATCTCGACGATGGCAGCGTGGAGCTGGTTCTCGTCCCTCTGCGGGGCGGTGCAGCCCTCGAGGTAGGAGACGTAGGAGTCGTCCTCGGCTACGATCAGGGTGCGCTCAAATTGTCCCGTATTCAGTGCATTGATCCTGAAGTACGAGCTCAGCTCCATGGGGCAGCGGACGCCCTTGGGGATGTAGACAAATGAGCCGTCACCGAAGACAGCCGAATTGAGTGCGGCGAAGAAGTTGTCTGTCGGGGGAACGACCGTCCCGAGGTATTTCCGTACCAGGTCGGGATGCTCCCTGACGGCCCCGCTGATGGGGCAGAAGATCACCCCTTTCTCAGCCAACTGCTTGCGGAAGGTAGTGCGAACGGAGACCGAGTCCATCACCGCATCAACGGCATAGCCGGCAAGGATTTTCCGCTCCATGACCGGGACACCCAGCTTCTCGAAGGTCTCCTCAAGCTTAGGGTCCATCGGTTCGTCAGCAGACTTCCTTTGCTTCGGTCGGGCAAAGTATATGATGTCCTGAAAGTCTATCTCCGGGAGCTTGACGTGCCCCCATGTAGGTACTTTCATTCTAGACCAAGCACGAAAGGCCCTGAGGCGGAAGTCCAGCAGCCAGTCCGGCTCGTGGCGCATCTCAGAGATGGTGCGCACGATATTCTCATCGATCCCCTTAGGCAAGTACTCCGTCTCGATGTCGGTGGTGAAGCCGTACTTGTACTCGTCTCGCTCGTCTAAGAGGTCGCTTATCTGTTCGTTATTCATAGAGTATATATAGTCCCTCCGAGGAGGGAAGGAAAAAAAACAACCACCTCCGTCAGAGATCAGTGACCTCTGCCGCGGGTGGCTCTAAGGGTGGGGTGGGGCTCAGTGCATCCCTAAGCGAGGGTGCAATTGGCTCGACTAGTTCATCTAAGAGTGGGTAGGCCTGAGAGCCTCGGATCCACTCCGTATCGGGATTGAGACTCAGAACCACTGCGCAGGCTATCCAGAGCATCACTCCCGTGAAGAGTGTGTTGGTCAGTGCCCCGAGGAGGCTGTCCGGTAGTCCGAAGCGCCCGTAGGAGGAGCCGGTGATTAGATCCAGTAGCAGACGGCTGAGCCAGAGAGCCACCGCAAAGGTGATCACAATGGAGAGCACCGAGATCGATGGCGAGAAGGAGATCGCTGACCGTATCAGCCCGGTGAGATAGAGGGCAAGGACAAGGCTCAGACAGCGGAGGGCAGAGGCGAAAAATCCCAGACGCCACCCCGCAAAGAGCCCATTGAGCAATAGTAAGCCGACTGCGATATCAAACCACGGCATCTTGCGCTCTCCCTTGCTGCTACTATCGTATTACTCGAGCTTACGCTTGACTGTGAATTCCTCGAAGGTCTCGATCTGATCTCCTGTCTGAATGTCGTCGTAGTCCTTGATCGAGAGACCGCACTCCAGACCGGTGGTTACCTCCTTGACGTCATCCTTGAAGCGCTTCAGGCTCACCAGCGGACCGGTATGGATCACGATGCCATCGCGGATCACGCGCGCCTTATTGTCACGCGACACCTTGCCATGCTCCACCATACATCCGGCGATGGTTCCCACCTTGGGGATGCGGAAGGCCTTGCGCACCTCGAGGGTGGCAGTGACCTGCTCCTTGATCTCCGGAGAGAGCATGCCCTCCATAGCGGACTTGACGTCCTCGATCGCATCGTAGATAATCGAGTAGAAGCGGATCTCCACTCCCTCGTCCTCGGCAGCGCGCTTAGCGCCTTGAGCAGGACGTACCTGGAAGCCTACGATCAGTGCATCAGAGGCAGCTGCGAGGTCTACATCACTCTGGCTGATCGCTCCGACAGCGCTGTAGATCACGTTCACGCGGATCTCTTCCGTTGAGAGCTTAACCAGCGAGTCGGACAGTGCCTCGACGGATCCGTCCATATCTCCCTTGACGATGATATTGAGCTCCTGTACCTCGCCGTCCTTGATCTGTCGGCTGAAGGTCTCCAGGCTCGGGAGGTGCTGGGTGCGCTCCTTCTGCTCACGCTGAAGCTGCTCGCGCTGACGGGCAATATCTCTTACGTCAGCCTCTGACTCGAGAGCGTTAAGGGTCTCACCGGCAGGCGTAGCACCATTGAGTCCAAGTACCTTGACCGGCATAGAGGGTCCGACGGACTCGACGGTCTCGCCGTACTCATCGTAGAGCGCCTTCACACGACCATAATTGGCTCCGGCGACAATGTAGTCCCCGTTGCGAAGTGTACCCTCCTGGATCAGAACCTTAGTGGTGTAGCCACGACCCTGCTCAAGTGTACTCTCAAGGACGGACCCCTTGGCGAGCTTATTCGGATTAGCCTTAAGCTCGAGGAGATCTGCCTCTAAGAGAACCTTCTCCAGCAGGTCTTGTACACCGATCCCCTTCTTGGCGGAGATCTCCTGGCACTGATACTTACCTCCCCACTCCTCTACGAGGTAATTCATGGCAGCAAGCTGCTCGCGTACCATATCCGGCTTGGCCCCCGGCTTATCCACCTTATTGATGGCAAAAACGATCGGCACGCCGGCCAGCGAGGCGTGAGAGATGGCCTCCTTAGTCTGGGGCATGATGCCGTCATCGGCTGCGATGACGATGATGACGATATCGGTCACCTTGGCTCCACGAGCACGCATGGCGGTAAAGGCCTCGTGTCCGGGAGTATCGACGAAGGTGAGCTTGCGTCCTCCCTCGAGTGTCACTCTGTAGGCACCGATGTGCTGGGTGATACCACCCGCCTCACCGGAGATGACGTCGGACTTGCGGACGGCATCGAGGAGTGAGGTCTTACCGTGATCGACGTGACCCATCACCGTCACTACGGGAGCGCGAGGCTCCAGATCCTCAGGTTTGTCCTCCTGAGTCTCGATCGCCTGCATAGCCTGAGCGTCGACATAGACAGCCTCGTAGCCATACTCATCGAGGATAAGGTCGATCTGATCCTTCTCCAGACGCTGGTTTATGGAGACCATAAGCCCGAGATTGAAGCAGTAGACGATGATGTTATTGACGGGGATGTCAAGCATCTTGGCGAGGTCGTTGACGGTGACGAACTCAGTCAGCTTGAGCTTCTTGCTCTCGCCCTCCTGTGCTCTCAGCAACTCCTCAGCCTCCTCCTGACGAGCCTCGCGCTTCTCACGGCGATACTGTGCTGCGGTCTTGCCGGGGCGGTGACCACGTCCCTGCATGGCCGCCATGGTCTTCTTGATCTGCTTCTGGATATCCTCTTGCGTGATCTCCTGCTGCTCCTCTCGGCGACGGCTCTTGCGTCCCTTCTTAGGATTAGCGGCTGCGCCGGACTTATTGTTGCGGTTGTTGCCGGAGTTATTGTTGCTGCCCCGACCGTCCTTGTTTCGACGGTTGTTGCCATCCTTACCGGCCCCCTTACCACTATCCTGCTTAGCTTGCTTGTCGATGTCGACCTTATTCCCCTTGATCCGCTTGCGCTTGCGTCGCGAGGTCTGAGGATCTATCTTGGAGAGGTCGATCTTACCGACTACAGTGAGACCCATGTCATCGGTTGTGCCGAGGCGGTATACTCCCTCGTCCTCCTTGGTCTCATCGTTATCAGTTGCCGACTTCACTTCCTCCTTCTTGGGCTCTGATGGCTTCTGAGTATCCTTATCCGTCTGAGGCTTCTTCTCCACCGCCGGCTTCTCTTTCGCCTTGGGAGCTTCCGGCTTAGGTTGCTCCACCTTTGGCTTCGGCTTCTCCACCTTCGGGGCGGCAGGCTTCTTCGGCTCCTCGACGGGCTTAGCGGGCTTAGGACTCTTGACCTCCGGTGCCGGTTTCTCCTTCGGCTTATCGCTCTTGGACGAGACAGGGATCACGCGCCCCTTGTCATCGAGTTGGAGGTGCCCCTTGACAAACGAGGGCTGAGACTTGGAGGCAGGCTCTGGCTCACTTGCCGGCTCTGTCTTGGTCACCTCCGGTTCCGGCTGCTTCGTTGACTCGGCGGGCGTGGTGGCCTTGGGAGACTTAGAGAGATAGCTCTCGGTGAGTCGCTTCTTATCGTCCGCACTCAGATCGCTACCGTACTCCTCCAGGACAGTCTTCAGCTCAGCCGTAGTCAGCTTAGTATTGGGACTCTTGTAGTCCCCATTGGGGTTTTTCTTGCTCAGGAAGGTGCTGAGCGTGCTTACTCCAACGTTTAAGTCTCGTGCGACCTTATTTATTTTGATTGCGGGCATATATTTCTCTCTAGTCTCGGTGTCTATTCTTATTCTTGGCAGAAGTGTGAGGTCAGTCTCCCTCCCAGGTGCTTACTCCTCAGTGGTGCTCTCCTCATCCTCGCTCTCGGGAGTAGAGGAAAGTGTCTCTGCCGCCTCGGGCTGTGGCTCCATAGGGAGCTGACGGAAGCGCGGATCCCTCTCCGGCAGGTCGGGGAACTCGTCCTCGGGCAGCTCGCTGTCGTCAAACTCAGCCATCAGCACCTGCAGGATATAGTCGATCGTCTTCTCCTCCAGATCAGTAGCGCGGATCAGATCCTCTCTACTGTGGCGAAGGACGCTCTTGGCGGTGTCGCAGCCAATGGATACAAGTAGGTCAATGATCCAGGGGTCGATCTCGTCATCAAACTCGGAGAGGAAAAGATCCTCCTCATCCAGCCCCTGTGTCTCATCTCTGTATATATCGATCTCGTAGCCGGTCAGCATCATGGCCAGCTTGATATTGAAGCCACTGCGACCGACAGCGTTACGGATCTCCTCCTGAGCAAGGTAGACGTCTGCGTGCTTCTCCTCAGGATTGATCCGGACATCGGCATTCTGTGCCGGGCTAAGTGCGCGCTGTATCAGCAGCTGGTCGTTGTCCGTGTACTGGAGTACGTCGATGCTCTCATTACGAAGCTCGGACACTACTCCGCGGATACGGGAACCGCGTACGCCCACCACTGCTCCTACAGGGTCGATGCGCGTGTCGACACTCTCGACAGCCACCTTGGCACGATCACCGGGGATGCGGGCGACGCGCTTGATCATCACGAGACCATCCTGGATCTCAGGCACCTCGCGAGCAAAGAGTCGAGCGAGAAAGTCATTGCTGGTACGGCTGAGGATGATCTTAGGATTGTTATTATTATAGTCCACGCGCTCGATACAGGCGGTGACATGGTCACCCTTCTGGAAGCGGTCTCTCGGGATCATCAGCGATCGGGGCATGATCAGCTCATTGCCATCGCCATCGAGTAGCAGCAGCTCGCGCTTCCACGTCTGGTAGACCTCCGCGGTGATCAGCTCTCCGACCCGCTTACTATAATTGGCATAGAGCGTATCCTTCTCCAGCTCGAGCACCTTGGAGGCAAGGGACTGGCGAAGATTCTGGATGGCGCGGCGACCGAAGCTCTCAAAGGAAACCTTATCCGTGTACTCCTCACCCTCCTCGAGATCCTCCTCTCCCTGAGACCGGACCTCTGAGACGGACACCTCCTTCATCTTATCAGTCACCTCCCCGTCGGGGACGATGATCCTATTGCGCCAGATCTCCACATCCCCCTCCTCGGGATTGATGATGACGTCGAAGTTATTGTCCGTGCCATACATCTTGGCGATGGCGCTACGGAGAGACTCCTCCAGTACCTTGATGAGTGTCCCCTGGTCGATGTCCTTCTGGCTCATGTAGTCTCCCAGAGCCTCCATCATTGTTGCCTGTATCTTCTTTGCCATGTATATAGTTGTATGCGCTTTAGTGTCACATCTTCAGATCATAGACCACTGACTTGACCTCCTCATAAGAGAGGCGAAGGGTCGTCGGATAGCCCTTGCGACGCTTGTCTCCCTCGTGCTTCTCCATCCGGATCACCTCCATCTCCAGCCCCTCCTCATCTGCGGCGAGGAGGGTGCCCTTCTCGACACCTCCCTTGCGGAGTGTCGCAATGACAGGCTCCCCGATATACTTACGGTACTGCCGTGGCAGGCGGAGTGGAGAGGTGAGGCCGGCACTCGTCACAGTGAGCTCATAGTCCTCTACATCACGGTCAAAGCGCTCCTCTATATAGCGCGAGATCTCCATGATCGCCTCGAGAGAAATAGAGTCGTGGTCGCTGTCTACGGTGATGCTGATAAGGTTTCCACCCCGCACCTCCACCTCTACGAGGAAGAGGTCTTCGTGCTGAGTCAGATACCCATCAAGGGCTGACTGTATGTCTGTTACGTCTATCATCAGGTCTGTATATGGAAATAAAATGAGAAGACTCGGGGGGTCCTCTCATCTCTTACCCTTGCAAAGGTACTAAATCTTACAGCGATAGACAATCTTCGTCCCTGCCGCCATCCCGTATCATGGTCTGGAGGGCAAGAAAGAGTGCTTACCGGAGGGATGAGTCAAAGGCGGGGCAGCGTCAGGATTGCTGACACTACCCCGCCTATGGCTTAGCTATGCTCTATCGAGCAGATGCCGGATCAGTAAGCGCGGCGAACGATCCAGGCGTCGCTGAAGGCAGGAGCGTACTTCTGCATGATTGCATCACGCGAGCGGACGGCTTCTTCCTTGGTGTCGTGACCGGTGACCAGCACGCGGTACATGCCGGACTCGTTCTGTGCGAGGATCGCCTCGCTGTAGCCGGCACTGATCATACGCTCGCGGAGTGAGCGGGCGTTGGTGATGTTCTTGAAGCTTCCGATGCAGACGCTGAAGGTGCGGATGCCATTGGGTGCACTCTCACCCTCGGGGACAGACAGTCTCTCCTCGCGGACGTCAGAGTTGTCAGCTACCACGATCGGCTCCTCCTGGGTGTAGGTGCTCTGCTGAGCCACCTCACGCTGCTGAGCCTTCTCGTACATGGAGCGATATGCGCTCTTCTTGGGCTTGCATGAGGTCATGCAGCCACCTACAATGAGCAGCCCCAGCGCAGCTACGAGTACATTCTTTTTCATGATGAATTTGTTGTCTAAGTAATAATCTATTTTTCTCGACTACAAAAGTAGCCATTATTGGACAAAATAGCGAATAGACAACATCTCGGAGTTGATAAATATGCATAAAGTGATGCCTCGGAGGATCGATTACCTCCCTACGGTCCTGTCTCGGTCTGGGTGAGAATGGCATAAAGAGGTGGCACACCGGAGTATGAGCTCCGGTGTGCCACCATATAGGATTTATGCTCAGGAGTGGTTACTCTACATCCTTGAGCGGCTTGATGTCCAGTCGTACGGGCTGGGTGAGATTCTCCGGATCCATGATCTCATCGAGCTGCTCCTTGGAGAGGATCCCCTTCTCGAGGACGAGGTCCACGATGCTCCTGCCTGTCGCCTGTGCCTCTTGAGTGAGGTGGGTCGAGTTGTCGTAGCCGATGTAGGGATTGAGCGCCGTCACGATGGAGAGGCTGTCGTAGACCTGCTTGCGAGTGTGCTCGGCATTGGCCTTGATGCCGTCGATGCAGAATTCTCTCAGGGTGTCCATGGCACGCATCAGGAGGTCAGAGCTCTCGAAGCAGCACTGGACCATGACCGGCTCCATAGCGTTGAGCTCCAGCTGAGCCGCCTCTCCTGCCATCGTTACGCAGACATCGTTGCCGATCACCTTCATGGCGATCTGGGTCACCACCTCGGGGATGACAGGATTGACCTTACCGGGCATGATGGACGATCCGGGCTGACGAGCGGGCAGGGTGATGTCTCCGAGTCCTGCGAAGGGACCGCTGGAGAGGAGACGCAGGTCGTTGGAGATCTTGCTGAGCTTGACGGCAAGTCGCTTGAGTGCTGCGGAGTAGCCTACCATATGAGAGGTGTCGGAGGTGGCTCCTACATAGTCCTTGGTCGGCTTGATATCCCACTCGGTTATCTTGCGGAAGGCCTTGATCACTGCCTCACGGTAGCCGGGCTGGGAGCAGATACCGGTGCCGATGGCTGTGGAGCCCATGTTGAGCACGAGGAATTGCTTAGCTGCATGCTCGAGATTGTCGATCTCCTCCTCGAGGATCGAGGCGAAGCCATTGAAGGTCTGCTCGTGCGTCATCGGGACGGCATCCTGTAGCTGGGTGCGACCGATCTTGAGCATCCCGCGGAATTCCTTAGCCTTCTTCCTCAGAGACTTGATGAGCTCATCGAGGTGGGGTGTCAGGTCGAGGAAAGTGAGGTAGAGTCCGATGTGTGCAAATGTGGGATAAGCATCATTGGTGGACTGAGAGAGATTGACGTGGTCGTGGGGATCACAGTGCTTGTAGTCTCCATGCTCGTAGCCGAGGATCTCGAGCGCCCGATTGGCGATCACCTCGTTGGCATTCATATTGGCCGACGTCCCTGCTCCTCCCTGGAACATATCGATGCAGAACTGATCTCTCAGCTCCCCATCGCGGATCTCGTCGCACGCCTGACACATAGCCTTGAAGACATCCTCCGGCAGCTCATTGAGCTCGTGATTGGCCATGGCGGCAGCCTTCTTGGTGATTGCCATCGCCTCGATGAAGCGAGGGTAGGTCGAGAGCTTATAGGGGGAGAACTGGAAGTTGTCCATCGCTCTCTGGGTCTGGATACCGTAGAGGTGATCCATCGGGATCTGCATGCTGCCGAGTAAGTCCTTCTCAGTACGCATCTTGGGATTTCCCATAATAATAGTTGTGTTTGTTATGGATTGATTAGTTATGATTTGATCGTGCTACAAATGTACAGATTATTGTTGACTGAAGAGACAGGGTCAGTCGGTTTGGCAGAAGAAAGGTATGGATGGAGCGACTCATGACCACAGTGGTTGTCTCATCTCGATCAGGAAAAAACTAATACCGATATTAGTGGCGACTAATACCGGTATTAGATTTCTCTATGATCGGTATTAGTTTACTCTATTACCGTATGCGATTCCTGAAAAAAGTACACAGTTGATTGAATATTACTGGGACTGTATACCGGTCATTGGATTAAGACCTGAGAGTGTACACACCCGAAA
>QWCK01002393.1_pt1 | contig 23693 bp, 30 predicted proteins | sample 1972571 | NCBI WGS metagenome assembly QWCK01 (sample SAMN09866710, study PRJNA288562) | Human gut metagenome isolate term2_stool, whole genome shotgun sequencing... | isolation source: gut | host: Homo sapiens | place: USA: California | reverse complement strand
CCCTGAAGAAAAACCTGAAGACAAACCTGAAGACAAACCTTCAGAAAAACCTGAAGAAAAACCGGGAGAAGAAAAACCAGGTACTGGTACAGAAAAACCTGAAGAAAAACCTGAAGAAAAACCTGGAGAAAAAGACCCTGAAGAAAAACCAGGAGAAAAACCTGGAGACAAACCTGAAGATAATAAAACAAATTCTGGTATAACTAATCCATCTAACACTATTAAACCATCAGCTGGTAAAGAAGATGGAAAAGACGGCAAAGATGGAAAAGATGGAAAAGAAAATAAAGCTGTTAAAGCAAAAGCAATTAAAATTTTAAAGAGAAATGGTAAAGAAGGCAAAAAAGGTGCACCTCAAACTGGAGATTTATCAATGAGTTTAGGTCAAGCACTTACTGGCTTTGTTGGAACTATTGGATCTGCTTTAGCAATCTTTGGTATAAGCAAAAAGAAAAGAAAATAATAAATAATATTAAGTCAATTTAATACTAATTAATATAGAGACTATAAATTTATGGTCTCTATATTTTCATAGCAAAGAAAGGATAAAATTATGAATAAATTATTTTATGAGCCGCCTGAAAATATTAATTCATTTCCACCTACAAGAAAATATGCTGGAGATGCTGGTTTAGATTTATTTATCCATGAAGATACAATTATTTATCCAGGTGAAACTAAATATTTAACTTCTTATGTTAGATTTGAATTAGATGATTTTTATTGTGTTCAAATAATTACTAGATCTAGCACATTTAAAAGTAGAGTTGTAGTTACTCCAACAATAATTGATAAAGGATATACTGGATATGTTTCTACAGTTGTATCTAATTATAATGCTTATCCAGTCACAGTTAAGGCTGGTACTAGATTAGCGCAAGCTTTATTAACTAAATATGAAACATTTAGTAATGAAGATAATGAATCTATTATTGAAAGAGGCCAAAATGGTCTAGGCTCATCTGGAGATTAAAATGCATGAAATAACATACGATATAGAAAGTATATACTCAGTATTTACAAATACTTTTATTGATAATGATTCAATAACATTAATGTTTTTTGGAGATAATTATTATGATAGACTTTCAGATGATGAATTATTAAAACCTATTTATGATTATGTAGATAAAAACCACTTAATGTTTGAAAAAGCTGGAATCTCAACTACTCCAGAAATTAAATTATTAAGATATTATTCAAATTCCTATGAAGATGCTGAAAAATTAGGTAGAGAATTAAATAAAATATTATATTGCCAACCTTTATCTACTATGGATGCTGATAAAGCACCAGTTAGTTATTGTGGTTGGAACTCATATAGATACGACTTATCATTAATGGCTATGACTGCTACAATGGTATTAGCAACTGGCTCTTTAAATAATTTTCACCCATCTTTAATAAAAGCACTATCAGACTGTATTATTCATTATACTGGTCCAGAATGGGCTTTTGCTAGAAATGTTCAAGAAATGTTAAATGAAAGTCAATTTATGAAGTATAATTGGAAAAAAAGATGGGATATGACTACATATAAAAAGAATTTTAATGTAGCCATGTGGTCAGAAAGGCATATTGATTGGGCCCGTTTAGGTAGAGTTACAGAAGAAGGTCAAGGGAATGCTTATCCTCCTTCTCTTAAAAAAGAAATGGCCCGTTATGGATTTAATATAGTAATGGATGATCAGGTCTCTATGGGAGGAACTGATTTTCTAAATGATGATTTAATTTATGATTTGATTTATTATAACGTTAATGATGTAGTTGGAACAAGACTAATAGGTCAAAATCAAGTAATACAATCAGGTTTAAGCACAAGAGATACAATCAGAAGATTATATCCTTATACATCACCAAAAAATACTCCATTTAATAAATTAAATAAATGGTCTCCATCAGAAAGAGATTGCACTGCTGCTACTTTGGCTGGTGAGGTATTAATTGGTCCAAATAGAAAAAAACCAATTGACTATCCTAATATTTCATATTATTTCCCATTAGCTGATGGTAGGTATGTAGATTTGCTGGAATTTATGAAAGAAAACGAACCCTTTATGCATCCTTATATGTATGAATTTTTTGCATATTTTAGGGGCAAAGACACCACTACTAATTTTCAAGATTTTAATGTTAAACGAAAACAGCCTATCACCCACGGGGCAACCATTAATATACCATATTACAAAGATGGTAAACCATTAAACGTTTATATTAGAGCCTCCACAGGCGGAGCTCACGGCTCAGTTATGGCTGGACTTGCTGACAAAACTGAAGAGGAAATTAACGAATGGATAAAAACGGATGCTGGAGCTGTAGGTAAGCAAAAAGTAACATTAGATTTAAAAAATGTTGTCCATGTAGATTGGTCATCATTTTATCCAACCTTGGCATCAAAAATGAAACTTTATATAGGTTCCGATGGTGAAGATAGATATACAGGTATTATTACAACTAGACTTGATTTAAAGAAAATAATACCTCATGATAAATCAACTTGGACCCATCAAGATTTTGTAAATAATGAAGACCAAGATGGACTTAAATTTATATTAAATAATGCCACTGGAGCAGGAAATATGCATAAAAAATATGCTTTATTACCAGTTGATAATAAAACTATTTCAATGAGATTAATTGGAAATATGCATATTTGGTGCTTAGCGCAAAGAATGTCTCAAGCTGGTGGTTATGTTTTTTCTACAAATACTGATGGTATTTATATTGCTGGATTAGATTTAGAAACAGCTCAAAAAGTAGTAGATGATTATATTGAGATTTATGGTTTAGGCGTTGATCCAGAATTTATGCCTAGAATGATTAATAGAGATACCTCTAATAGAATCGAATTTGTAGATAATAAAACTATAAATACAATTGGCGGTAGATTAAGGCATGGTAGAGCATTACATTATTTAGATGAATCACTAGGTAGAAATATACCTTATCCATTAGCTGTAGGTAATGCTGTATTATCATATATGGCTGATGATGATAAATGGCTTGAAAAACCATTTGATAGAGATAAATTAAGAAATTATTTATTAAAAATAATTGAAGAGGATGATTCAATCACTCCTTGGTACCATATTTATGTAGCTACTAGTGCAAGAAATTTATTGGTAGGAGGAGAAAAACAGCAAAGAATTAATAGAATTATTTTAACAAATTCTGGTAAAAAATTGCAAATTAGCCAATTAAGAAAAGCGCCAAAATCACATATTATGGAAATATTTAATTGGTATATTAATAGAGATTGTAGTTTAAAAGAATTAGAAGAAAAATTAGATGTTGAATTTACTTTTGGTGAAAATGATAAATTAAGCTTAGCTAGAACAATACCAATAAATGATGGTAAAGATAATAAATTATTAAAAATTAATAGAAGTATACCATTTAAAGATAAAGAAGAATTTAATAAACTTTGGGATTCAATTGCTAAAGCTAAAGGTTCAAATTTATTTTTAGTAAATTTAAGTGAAGAATTAGCAGAAGGTGAAGAAAGAGAAGAATTAAAAAATTGGTATTATTCATATCCCACGGGCTATCCGCAATCTGAGGGTATTATAATTAATACTGCTGAAGAAGTAAAAAATGTTAAAGCAATTGATGCTGACTTAAACATTGAAGCCTATACTGATTGGGCAGAAAGTTTATTGCAAACTTGGAAAATAACTGGAGAAATTCCAGAATTAAATTTAAAATCTTATGATGATAATTTAGGATTTAAAGTTACAATTAAAGAAAAAGCAAATAGAGCATCAATAATGGAAGAAGAAATAAAAGATTTATATAAAAATATTGCCAGATTAATGGACAAATATAATAAATAATATTAATATTGACTGGCAATAAAAATAAAAAAGTAGTGTAAAATTCATTTTAATTATTTATAAATATACCTTATTAATTTAAGGTATATTTTTTTTTTAATTTTGTCTTAATTAAAATATTTATTAAAAATTTTCCCAAAAATTGTTTACAATACTTAATTTACATGATATAATATAATTAATAAAGGAATTTGATAAAATTAAGAAATTAGGAGAACTAATATGACAAATTTTAAATTAAATAATAAATTATATAATAATAATTGCAATCCAATTAAAATTAGTAAATATAATTATAATTTTAAATCAATAATTGATGATGAAACTAATACATTACTAGGAAATACAAATGATGTATGCATAATATATATGCTAAATGAAGTTCCATCATATTTAATGCATTCATTATTAGAAAATAAATTTGATATACCTTATACTACAAATCATAAATATGGCGGAACAAGTAGTGAATATACTATTAACCATCGCTTAGAATGTACTTTAGAGAAGTTTGAATTAGAAAACGCTTTTATTGAAATAAATAAAAATAATTATAATTTAAATAATATGCCATTAGTTAACCTATTATTTAATAATGCTAATAATATTCAATTGATATTAGTGGTCGCTTATAATTCTAAAAATAGTTGTTTAGAATATTGTAGAATTAATTTATCGCAATTAGAAAGCAAATTATGCGGTATATATGAAGAAACAGTAAAAGAATATAATACCAGTAAAAATATAAATATAGTGAATGATATACAAGAATTAATAGATAATTTAGATGAGGAATATTTTAATGATATAATAGATTATATAAATTTTAGGAGGAAAATATAATGGCAAAATTAAATTTAATAATTCATTTTCCGTATAAATATAAAAATGAATTTGCTTTATATTTATTAAATAATTTTGATGCAATAGATAAATTTAGCGAAAGATTAAATAATGATACACTTAGCAAAATAAATGATTTAATGCCTAATGAATTATATGATATAATTGAAGATTTAAATAAAACAGCATTTTTTAAATTTATTGATTATGTTAATAGTTGGGAAAATATGATAGTAACAAATGAAGAATATGCTTTAGCAACCGTAAAAGATATTTTTAAAGACGATATTAAAATTAATAATATAAATTATAATGGTAAATTTTTTGAATTTGAGTTAGATAATGATATAAACATTGATGATTGTAAATATGATTTAACAATGAGAATGGATATATTCAATCAAATATTTAAAGATTATTTTGATAATTTTAAAGATAATATAAAATATACATTATTTGATAAAGAATATAAAATACCTATAAGAATTGATTATTTTTATATTTATGATTTAATTGAATATTTAGATATTGGTGTTTGTGTAGATTAATTATAGATAAAATTAAAAATAAAAAAAAAAAAGGAGTAATTTATGAAATCTTTAGAAGAATTGAAAAAAGAATATAAAAATACAAATAATGCAATAAATATTTCATCAAGAGATTTGGCTACAGCTGAAACTGTTGATGCTTTAATAATTGGAGCTGGTCTTTATGGCTTGCACATTGGAGAATTATTAAATAAAAATAATATAAAGCATAAAATTGTTGCTAAAAATTATTATTTAGATTATGAAAATGAATTTTATTCAACAACTAATAGTAGAATTCCTATGGCTTCATTAGCAAATGGGGCAAAAATAGATTCAGGATATATGGATTATACTAAAAAAGTAGATATTATTAAAAATGATTTAACTAATTATACTAAATTTATTGATGAATTTAATGATGAATTAATGGTTCCAAAGGATTATAATAATTTATATGCTTTAGATGAAATTAATAATGAAGACAAAAATTGGGCTAAAGCTATAAGAAATATTAAGAAAAAATATAATGCTGAAGAAACATATACCAATACTTTGATTAATGTTCGAGAAATGCATAATATAAATGAAGCGGCAATTGATCCTTTTAGAATGATGGAAAGAAAAACTTATAATTATTTAAAAGGAAGTGTAAATACTAATAACGAAGGCATTATCTTAGATGAAATTAATAAAGCAGTTAGATTAGATGATTATTGGTATATTAAATTAAATGAAAAATCTCAATTAATTAAAGCAAAATATATTTTTAATTGTACTTATTCAGGTATTAAAGAAATAGAAAAAATATTTAATATTAATACTAATATAAATTTAGTGTATGATATTTGTGAATTAGTTTTATTTACAAGTGGAATAATGGATGAAGAAAATTTAAATAATAATGCTTTTACAATTTTAAATAAAGATAAATTTAAATCAATAACGCCATTTTGCTATAGTAAAATTATAACTAGTGATAGCATATCTAATTGGGTATTTGCTGATGAAACGTATAATAAATTTGCTGAAAGTTATGATTATAATACAATTTATGAAGAATTTACTTGTGGAAGTTTAAGATCAAATAAAGTAGATATGCTAAAGTCAATTAGTCAGTACGTTGGTTTATTAGATAAAGAAAAATATAAAAAATCAATATTTACAATTAAAGCAAAAGATATAGATAATAAAGATAATAATTTAATAATAGAAAATGATAAAACTAATACTTTTTATTCAATTTTGGGAAATAAATTAAGTAGTATTTATGAATTAAATGAAATAATAAATAATATATTTAGTGAAAAGGATAAATAATGCAAAATAAATTAAAATATATACTACTAATAATACCTTTATTATTTATTTTTATTATAAGTAAGTACTATTACAATAAAAATATTGATACTCAAAATGATGAGAAAATTATTAAAGAAGAAGTAAATAAATATTTAAATGCTGCTTATACATTAAATCATAATATAATTATTGAAAATGAAACTGGTAAATTAGAAATTAATGCAAATCCTAATAAAAAAGTCTTACGAGCTGCCAAAAGTTTATCTAACGAATCTAAAAATAAAATTATTAAGTATGATAATAAAATAAATAAAATAAATAAACAATTCAAAAGTAAGCAAATAAAAGAGCAAGAAATTAATAAATTAAATATTGAAAAAAGGCAAAATGATTTTACTATTATTAAAATAAATAATAATGAAGATGAGATTATTGATGAATTAAAAAATAAAAAAATTATAAAAATAGCAAATAATATTATTAATTTAAAATATAATAATATAAATAATTCAGGTATAGATAATTTAATCGTAGACATAAATAAAAGAATGAATAAATGTCCATATTTTTTAGATGCTCAAAAAGAATTAAAAAGTAAATCATTTTATGAGTATAGAAAGTTTGTAGAAGAAAGAGAAAAAGAAAAATTTGAAAAAGGAGAATTAAATGATTAGTAAAGAATTAGTTGAAAAAGAATACCCAAAAATTTATAGTTCGTTAGGAAAATATAAAGTAAATATTAATGACCAAGATAATATTTATTTTGTAGAAATGTATAAAAAACAACCTTATGATTATGATGCTATTAATATTATTATAGCAAAATCAAGTAATAGAATTAGAATAATTGAAGATACAAAAATTATTAAATTAGATAGTTTAAATTTTACTAATTTTGATGAGATACCAAGCGTAGTTGCTGGTTCAAGCGTAAGAATGTGGAAAGAATTGGATGAATATAATTATGATTTTATTAAATTAATTTTAGCTTTAAATATCGCATTAGATAAAATTAATAAAGAATATGGAGAAAATTTATGAAAAATATATTAATCACTGGAGGTACAGGCTATATTGGTTCGCATATTGCTGTAGAATTATTAAATAGTGACCAATATAATGTAACTTTAGTGGATAATTTAAGTAATTCCAGTATTAAAGTAGTTGATAGAATTAATGAAATAACTGGTAAAAAAGTAAATTTTTATTATGGAGATATAGCTGATTGTAGTAGAATGAGATTAATATTAATTCATAATAATATTGATACTGTAATTCACTGCGCCGGGTATAAAGCTGTAGGTGAAAGTGTTCAAAATCCAATAAAATATTATAGAAATAATATTAGTGGAACTTTAGCGTTGTTAGATATAATGAATAACATTGGAATTAAAAAAATTATTTTTTCTTCATCTGCTACCGTTTATGGGGAACCTACTATATTACCTATAACTGAAGATTGTCCTAAGCAACCTTGCACTAATCCTTATGGTTGGACAAAATCAATGATTGAACAAATTTTAGAAGATATTTATAATTCAGATAATTCTTGGAAAATAATTATTTTAAGATATTTTAATCCAATTGGAGCTCATACCTCAGGCTTAATTGGAGAAGATCCAAAAGGCATATCTAATAATTTATTACCTTATGTTAGTAAAGTTGCTACTGGAGAATATAAATCAGTAAATGTTTTTGGAAATGATTATAAAACTAAAGATGGGACTGGTATTAGAGACTATATTCATATAATGGATTTAGCTAAAGGTCATTTAGCTGCAGTTGAAAAAATTGATACTATTAATAAATTAAAAATATATAATTTATCGACTGGAAATGGTTATTCTGTATTAGATATTATAAAAACTTTTGAAAAAGTTAGTAGTAAAACTATACCTTATAAAATTAGCAAAAGAAGAAAAGGTGATATAGCAGTTTGCTATGCTTCTTCGCAAAAAGCTAATAAAGAATTAAATTGGCAATGTCAATATAATTTAGAAGATATGTGTAGAGATACTTGGAATTGGCAAAATAAAAATCCAAACGGTTATGAAAAGGAGTAAAGATGAAAATTTGTATAACCCATGCTTGGCACGACGAAGTAACTAAAAATCATATTATTTGGTGTAACCCAATAATGGTGTATGAAAGAATGCTTAGTAAATTTAATGCAAATGTTGATATAAAGGCAATTCAAGATATTGATTTTGCGGAGTATGATAAAATTATTTTATTTATTACTGGTAAAATTGATGAAAAAATTGAAAATAAAATAATTGAAAGTGGAGTAGAAGTTATTTTTATAGCAGACGATCCAAATTATGAAATAAATATAAATCCAGAATTAATTAAAAAATCTATAATGATGAATTCATATCAATTATTAAGTTTTAATTCAGTTAATAAAGATGATAGTGTTTTAAAAGAAGCATTACCTCATTATAAATTTAATAGACCTAAAGCTTATAGATTTTTTCCGATGGGTGTTTTACCATTATATTCTAAATGGTATATTTCACAAATTGAGCAATTAAATAAATTAAAATATAGGGAAGATTTAGTAAGGCAAAGTTTAAAAACAAAATCAATTTATTGTGGAAGTTTAAAAGAAGATAGATTTAAAAAATTTACTAAAGAAGAATTTGATAATGGAATTGATTTTTTCACTAATAGATTAAATAAGCAAAAATTAAATGAATTAACCGGTTTGGATACGAAAAATATAATTTGTCATAAAAAAATTACACCTTATGAAGTAGTGCATGCAATGACCTTTATGGATAATGTCTATTTCCTTCTAGAGGATAGAATGCAATTAATGAATAATATTTATTTACGTTATGCTGAAATGGCTTATAGTGGGGCTAGAATTATAATTAAAGGTGAACCTTATCAACTAAAAGAAGAATATTTTAAACTTAGATCTTGGGGAATGACAAAAGATAATATTTTACCAGTAGAAGCATTAAAAAGTGCTTGGAAACCATATTTAACAATAATAGATAACGAAATTAAAAAAATATTGGAGATTTAATGAATGAAAGATGTAATTAAGAAATATAAAAATGATTTACGATTTATATTAATAATACTTGTTAGTGGTATAATAGGTAATATATTAAATATGGACATTTTTGAAGTAGTTATAATATTTATGTTGTATTATGTTTTGCAAATAAATGATAGAGTAAAAGGAAAATAAATGGCCCAAAAAGAAACTAGATTAGTTGTTAGTAAAGTTGAAAATGAATTAATGCTAAATCATATTAAATATTATAATTTTCACGGTTCAACTTTTTCTGAAAATGGCGCCCCAGATATAATAGCTTGTGTTAATGGAAAATTTGTTGGGATAGAATGTAAATTAGAAAATACTCAACCTTATATTAATCAATTAAGACAAGCTATTTATATATGCCGTTCTAAAGGAAGATATATAGTTGCTAAAGAAGATTTTAGTATAAATAATATTTTAAATAATAATTTACCAAAATTTTATTTAAAAAATGAAATAGGAGAAGGTGAATTTATCGATACTAAAAATGCACCCAAAATAACCTATGAAATTTTATTGCAAGCAAAGGATAAATAATATTTTTATTTATCCTCTTTACGTTGTATAATATTAATATAAGGTAAGACAATAAAATAATGAAAGAGGTAAATTATGACAATTAATATACAAGCAATATATAATACTAATATTTTTCCTGCTGATTTAGTAGGAGATGAAATGTTAAATGATTTTGAAGATAATGTTTATGACGCATTTGATAATTTTGATGGACCAATTATAGTCGGTAATGGTGAAAAATTTACAGCTGATACTTTAATTAAATATATGAATAGATTTTATAATATTTTTTTAGGTGAAGTAGATAAATTAATGGAAGATTATTATAATGAATTAAGCAACATAGTTAATAGTAAGGCTAAACAAATTATTAGAGCAAATCCAATTTCTCAATATGTTAATGCTAATGATAGTGGTGATTTAGAAATTGATTTAGAATATGATGAAAATGATTTGCTAGAAGAAAATGATGGAGAAATTTATTCTGCTGAAGCTTTAACAGAAAAAATTAAAGATGAAATTGAAGCATTAATACCAGATGAAATTGATGATTTAGCCCAATCATCTTATAATCAATTATTATTTGATAGTAGAGAAAAATTTTTAATAAATAATATTGAAAATTGCTGTGAAGAAATAAAGGATTTAGATGAAGAATTATTAAATCAATTATTGACTGGTATAGAAGAAGGTGATTTTAGATATAGTATTAATAAACAATTTACTAAAGGTTATCCTGAATTAGATGATATTAATTATTCTGAAAATTAAAGGAGAATAATATGGGAGATTATATTTTAACTGTAGAGCCTGGTATAATTAATTATGGTGCAGCAATAGATGATTTCATTAAGCCAGAAATATTAGCTGCTATAGATAATGATATATTTTTATTAAGTAATTATTCTGCACATCCAGATATTGAAACTTTAGTTAGTGAAAGAATTTTAAATAATATTAAAAACACATTTGATAATGCTGAAGAACAATTATCTAGCGCTATAATTGAGTGTCTGACAAATTTAGATATTGAAAATTGCCATATCAATAAAATGCTAAATGACGGAGATAAATTAGTAGTATATAAAATAGAAATGAATAATGCCGATTTAAATGAAGATTGGCTAATATCAGAATTAAATGATATATTAAATGATAATCTTGGCGAATTAGATTATAAAATTATGAATGTTTCAAATGATGAATTAGAAAATATTATTTATAGTTTATATGAAGATTTAGGTCATACTGTAGATGATATAGATTTTGAATTTGGCGATTTTAATGTAGCTTGTTATTTTAATGAAATTAATATAGAGGAGGCATAAAATGACAATAAAAAAATATAAAGTTCAACTACCAATCACTGCTTATAAAGATGACATGACATGGTATAATGTAGACAGACCTGTTTTTGGTTTAATGAACTGCCCACATGATGAAGAATTATTGGACATAAATGAAGATGATATTAATATTTTAAGCGATGAGTGCTGGGAAGAATGGAAAGAAGAAAATTGGACTTCTGGCATGACTGAAGAAGATAAAGAAGATTCTGAAGATGAATTTCTAGATTTTTGGTATTCTGTAATGAGTGGTAGCCGCTTAGATGATTTAACGGTTGATTTTGTTGGTTGGCAAAACCCTGAATTTAGGGATAAGTTATATGCTGAATATAGAAAATTAGCATTAGCAGAGTGCAAAAGTGTTATCGAGAATAATTGTAATATTATTGATGAAATTATAGATGATGGATACCATAGCTTCATAGTAGAAATAGATGATAGTGAAATAGATACTTTAAAACAAGATATAATTAATGCTGCATTAAAAGCTAATGCAAAAGTAACAGATAATGGAACTATAGAATCCGTGTATAGGTATGATAAATTAAATAATAAAGTATTATTTAAACTTTGCATAAATTTTGATCAAATTTGTAAACAAGTTGAAATAGAGGAAATTTAAAAATATTAATTTATGGTGAAATATTATGATTTATAATTTAAATTGGAAATTTCAACACAATAAAGAAGAATTAAGTCAATTAGCTAGCGAAATAGCCTGTAAAATGACTAGTGAAGATTTTTTATTGGAATAAAATAGAAGAAATGCTTAGTATGTCTGAAGCTGATCAATATTTAGAAAGCCTTGGTATAGAAAGAGAAGGCAAATCTTATACTGATTTATTAGAAGAAATATCAGAAAAGCATTTTCAACAATTAATAGAAATAATAAATGAATATTTTGAAGATATATTTAAACAATTTGCAGATTTTACAACAGATATATTTAGCAATGAGATAATTACTTATGGCTTAAATGAATTTGAAATTGATGCAGTTGATTATGAAGGAGATAAATATTCTGTAAATTTAGATTTTGTTTCAGAAGTGTCAAAAGATAAAATTATACGATTTATACAAAAAGTTTTTAAAGATAATTGTGAAGCTTATGATTCCAGTTATTTAGAAGACTTTTATTGTGAAATAGATTGTCCAGGTATTAGATATATTCCTTTTAAATTATATTCACGAGAAATATATAATAAAATTTCAAATTATTTATTTATTGATGCTGAAGTGAAAGAAGTAAAAGAGTAAAGGAGTTGATAAAATTTGAGTGTAAATATGTTAAATACTAAAGCGTTATCTCCAACACATGCTTTAATGGGAGTTGATTTGGACGGTAATACCATCAGTATGGAAATTGGGGCAGGGCCCCATTGGATAATCTGTGGGCAAACCGGTTCCGGAAAATCTGTAACTATAAACTCTATTTTAATCTCAATGATGTATCATACTATACCAGCAGAGGAATTAATTATAACTTGGGTAGATCCTAAAAAGGTAGAAGCAACTGCTTATATTGATTGCCCATTTTGTCCGATAAATCCTATCACAGATATGGGTGATGCCTTTGGTTTAATGCAATATTTAACTTGGGAAATGGATAGACGTTATGAAGATTTGTCTGCAATAAATGCTAAAAAAATTGCAGATTTTAATGATTGGGTTGAAGAACATCCCCAAGAAGCTAAAGCTAAAAATTTAAAGAAAATGCCTTATTGGGTAGTTGTAATAGATGAGTTTGCTGATATGATAATGCAAACTCAAGAAGTAGAAGCTCCAATAATTAGATTAGCGCAAAAATCCAGAGCTGCTGGTATTCATTTAATGATTGCTACGCAAAGACCTTCTGTTGATATTATAACTGGTACAATTAAAGCAAATATACCAGCAAGAATTGCTATGAAAGTTGCTGATACTAACAACTCATTAATTATTATGGATGAACCTGGGGCAGAAAAATTAAGAGGTTATGGAGATTCTTATATTAAAACTACTACAGAATTTGTTAGAGTGCAATTCCCATTTGTTACTGATGATGAGATAGCAGCAATAATGAAATCATTAAGGGAAAAATATGGTACGCCTAAGCCAATTGATTATAAAACAGTTGTTGTTCAAGAAGGCTTATGTGATTGGGCTGAAGAATATGACGAAAGTGTTCCAATTGAAGATAGGCATGTAATTAAAAAAGCAAGAAGAAGAGCTTATAGATAATAATTAAATTAAAATGAATAATTAGGAGTATGTAATGATTAGTTTAAACTTTTATTATTATCCTCAATTAAATTTTGAATATAATAGAATAGGAGACTATAGTGCTGATAATTTGTCAACTGCTATTATCTCCTCAACAACGTCAGATATTGGTGGTGGTGATTTGGAAAATTGGTCTAATATAGATTATGAAGAAGTATATGATAGAGCTGAAGGATTTTTGATACAGCAATTAAATGATGAATCTTCTACATGTTATGAATTATTTGTAAATAAACTCAAATATATGTATGATGAAGATAAAATGGATAGATTATTTGGTAAGTCATTTAATGAGTTAGATATAGATGAATTAGAAGGTGTAGCATTTAATTATTTAGATAAGTGTAGTGATATATGGACATTACTTGATGAAACTGTATTTAAAGAAATTAATGGAGAATTAGATCAATATTGTGTAGATATAGCTAATAATTTTTTAGAATCTAGTGAATTTAAAAAAATTGAGCATGATATTTATGAATCTATATTTTATAAAGTGCAAGATGCTTTAGAAGATTTTCATAGCATAGATTATGAAATGGATGAAGAAGGCTATGTAGAATCTAAATTTAGTAATTTAGATGATGATTCCCTCAAAGCACTAATAAGTAGACTTAAAGCCATTGCTCCCTATGCTAAAGAAAAAGTAAATTCTTATATTAAACCAATTGAAGCTAAATTATCTAATGGATTTGTAGTATTTAGACGAATTCCTAGTGATTTTGACGTTAAGCTAGCTTATCATGCTGAGTTTTAAATTTAGTAAGTTAGTACGATATAATAAATTTATAATAATAGGCATTATAAATACTAAATAGGAGGTAAAATAATGACTAAATGCATATACAAAATTAGTAAATATGGACTATATGGTAGTAATATAGCTGAATTTGGCGATGAAATGTTGCAAAATGCAGCCGCATGTTATGGAGTAATTATAGATGATAGAGATAGATGGTGGAGTATTGATGAAGATTATATATTAGATACTTTAGAGCAAAGTGCAGAGTTTAGGCAAGCTTTAGTAGAATCTGGAGTTGACCAAGCAATATCTGAAAATGATATTCTTGATTTGTCTTATCAATTTTATAATATAGATTTTGAAGATATGATAGAAGACTGTTGTTACTTTATTTGGGATTATCGTAAAAAATTAGAATCATTATTTAAAGAATACTCTATTAATTTTAGTAAATACTCTGATAGTGAAAACATACATGACAAATCAAATATTATATATAAATTTGAAGTAGATTCAAATAATAAAACTGCTATTCTTAATGAAATTGAACTTTTACAAGAATCACTTAAAGCAGATATACAAAATATTCCTGCAGCTAGCTATAAATTTAAAGGAGTTAAAATATTTAATATAAAAATTAAATATGACAGTAATATTATTTTTAAAATTTATAAAATTTAAAGTTATAGCACTTGAGATGTGTATTAGCTAAAGCATATATAAAAATATTAAGCATATCATAAACTATTCGTGGTGGGTCACTAGATGATTATTTTAATGGCTATATATTAACGATAGAAAGGAAAAATAAAATGGCAAACAATATACAATTATATAAATTAGATATTAAATCATTAAAAGTTGAAATTGAAGATATTAGTAAATATATTTACTTACATTTTCAAAATTCAGACATGCTATTTAAATGGGATGAAGATTATTCTGACCAATTAACTACATATTTAAAGGAAATGGAGAAAAGTGGAATAGCTGAAGAAGATATTGACACGTTAAAGCATAAATATATTGCATTAATTGAAGATGTAGCCAATGATATTAATGATAATGTTCATGGCAGTATGAATTATGAATATTCAGCTGAATTAGATGATTGGGAACATTTATCTAGCTCAGTATTAAGTTCAGCTATGATGTATGATTTAAGTGAAACAATTACAGATAACGATACTGAACAAGTATGGAATGCTCATTATACACCAGAAGGTATGATTGGAAGAATTATTGGTACCAGAAAAGGCATTGAAAATGCTAAAGAAAATTTATTATATGATAATATTGCTAATCGTTTTGCTACAGATAGAGGCTTCCGTAATGATATGGGTGGAAAATATACTAAATATCTTAGCAATTTTGATTATAGTCATACAGTATTTCCGTCTGACAATGTCGTTATTGCTAAAATAGAGTGTGATATAGCTTTAAGTAATGAATCAGCTAATGCATTAGTGCAATATAGTGATGAACTAGAAATTAAATTTAATACTGACGATATTAAAAGTGTAACAAAAATTGAATTTGCCGGTGATATAGAAGAAATTGAATTTAATAATAAATTTAAAGATGAATTAAGATTTGGCGAAATTGACTTTAAAAATAAAGGTGTTCCATTTACACAAAATATGCAAGCAAAATTGTATGACATATTAGTTGCTAATATAAAGAATAGCGATCAAGTAATTGAACAACTATCATCACGAATTGAAGATGCATACACTCAAACAATGAATGAAATATATAGAGGCAAACAAAAAATTGCTAGAAAATTACGTCTATATAAAGAAGATATAAACACACCAGATGATGTAGCAGATTGTTTAGCAAGTGCTGTTAGAGATGAATTAGTAAATAATATTAAAATAACAAAAGATGAGTTTTTAACTCAAATTAGAAATCCATGTGTTGCTGAAATTGATGAATATTTAACTGAAATTAGTAGTGATAATAATAATGCATTGAATGAATCAAAATTATCAGAGATTGACATATATGCTTGGAATGTATCAGTAAATTTGATAGGTGAAAATATAAGCGCAGTTGAAAATAAAATAAAAAATATTATAACTAAATATCACAAAAAATATTTAGATTTAATTACCACTAAAATTAATGAAATGCCTGCTCAAATTACAGCAACTATTGATAAAGAAGGTTTAACTGAACTTATACATGATGCTATTTCACATAGATATGGTGGCTCTAATACTGATGGATCAGAACAAGGGTATGATTATAATACAGATAAAAAGAAAAAAGAAGTGGACAATATAGAAGCAGCTGAAATTGTAAAAAGATTATCAGTGTCAAGTGTTAAAATTGATGCTAGTAAGAGTGTACATTTATTAGCAGATGAAGTAATAGCAGCATATATGGATAGAGCTAGTATATATGCCCAAGTAGAAATAAAAAGATAGTGTGAGCAAATGTTAATTAAAGTTGAGTTTTAATCAAGAAAGGGGGCTAAAGTGAATAATCAATTTACGGTTACTTTACAAGAACCAGTAAAAAGAGATGACTATAATGAAATAAATTTAGATAATTTAAAAGTCAATAGTATAGAAGATTTATATAATAAATTTGAAGAAATGTTTATGGAGGAATCTTCAGATTTTACAGGCAGTGTAAGTAGAATAAATAGTGCTTTAGGTTTGCACTCTCCTACTGGAAAAGTATATACTGAAATTAAATTAATAGATGAAACTTTTACTTCAGTTGAAATAACTTTAAAAGGCGATAGGCATTTTGCTTCAACCTTAAATGAAAATGAAGAAGAGCAATTTATGCATACATTAGAACTGATGCTAGAAGATTACAGCAAAGCTTTTTATAATAAAGCAATAGAACTAGGCTTTATTAAAGAATAATATATGAAGGAGTAGTTATTATGGCAAGAGAAATGATAGACGAAAGATATGTAGACATGCATTCATACTTATTTGGAAGTTACGAGTTAACATTTACAATATATAAGGAAACTGCAATGAATCTGTATGAAATAGAAATTACAAATTCACTTAGTAGTAATGTATGTCCAATTATTGAACTTTATTCAAAAGAAGCAGCATTAAAATATATTGAAAAATTTGCTAATGCTGTCGAAGAAAACGATAGCAATACATTTATAGATTTAATTTAATAAATAAAGGAGAAATAATTATGGCAATTAAAGAATATGAAGTTGATACTTACGGAATAGGAATGGACGATTTTGGCGACAGCATGTCAATGAATACAGATTGTGAATATGGAGTAATAGACAACGCTCATCACTTTTGGAATATTGATTGGGAGTATGTAAATGGTGCTTTAGAAGAAAACGAAGATTTTAAACAAGCATTAGTAGATGAAGGATTTGAAGTTAATTTTGACAAATATGAACCTGCTGAATTATATAGAAAACTAACAGGTACTTCTATTGACAGTTTATTTGAGAGCTTTTGTGATTTTGAAGATATAGGTATGAGTTTTGATGGGGCATTTGATATATTAAGGGATCAGGCAGAAGAAGCTAGAGAATATCTTGAAAATAATGACAAAATTGAAATAACTTATATGCAAGAAAGCTATGAAGAAGAATTATATGTACGTTGCACATTTAAGACAGATGAAAGCACAGCTGTTGAAGTTAAAGACAAGCTTAACGAAATAGAAAATATATATACAAATAAACTTCAATCAGTGGGTGAACAATATCATTATTGTGATGACCCAACATTTGGTATTGAGTTGTTTGGTGTTAAACTAATTCCAGATTTAGCAGCTAATGAATTTAGCGTTAAAGAAGTTTAATTAAATGGAGAAATAGTGAAATGACTTTTAAACATTATAAAATTACGTCAAATAAATTAGAAAATTATGGTGGCATTATTGATTACATTTGTTCACATCATGCAAAAGCATTATATGGAATTAAAATTTATGGTGGCAATTGGATGACTGATTATGATTATATTAATACTGCCCTATTAGAAAATGATGAGTTTTTAGCTGATGCAAAAACATTAGATGATAGTATTAATTTTGATAGGTATGAGCCTTATGAAGTGTATCAGAAATTAGTAAATGATGATATAGATTATATTGCAAGTGAAAAATTTTCTCACTATGACGAGTTAAATATAATATTAGAATCTTATATTAATACACTTAATAAGCAAATTAATGATTTAAATGAATATCTTACTAATAATGCAAATATTGAAATTTTGGAAAGTGATGTTGATAATGAATACGGTATATTTAATTATATTGTTGAATTTGACGATGCGTTACTTGACGATGTTGCAAGCACATTAAGTACAAACAATAAAAAAGCTGAAGCAGCTAATGATATAGTAATAAAACACGCATATTGTGAAAAGCATTATAATATACCTTTATTTGGTGTTGAATTTTCTAATCCTGGTTCATTAGAAATAGAAATAAATGAAATAAATTAAAATTTAATTTGTACTTCTCCTTTAATGTATGATATAATAATATTAGTTATAAAAGTTAATTATGAAAATTAAAGGAGAAGTAAATGAATAATTATGGATATAAAATAGCTGCTCAAAAAGCAAAGCAAAAAGAGCAGAAAAAATTAGAAAAAGTTCAAAAAGAATTAAAATATCCAAAAAAGAAAAAGAAAAAACCAGAACCTGTTTTAGATTTATACCCATCTATTAATAATAAAAAATTTAGAGATATAGATTGGGATAATAATGAAATGGTAAATTGCTCTAATAATTTATTAAAAAGATATGAGAAAAATAACCATAAACTACAAATTATAAATTTAGATACAGGTTTTGGTAAAACTGCTTTAGCAATTCATTATGCAGCACAGCATTTAAATAAATATCCTAAAGCAAATATAATAATAGTAGCTCCTAGAGCTGTTAAAGATGGTTTAGGCTGGCATGAAACATTATATTCATATAATAAAACGCATAAAATAAAAATTCAACCATATATGATTGAAACACCAGATAGGTTTGCTTCAATTTTAGACAATCCTAAAACATTTAAAAAGGTTATTAAAGAATTGGATCCAAGCTCATTAATTATTTTAGATGAAATTCATAATTATAAAACACCAACTTCTAAACGTTCAAAGAAATTGCAAAAATTACCATATATTAGAAAATTAGGTTTGACTGCAACTGCTATATCAAATGATATGGTATTAGACGGCTGTAGTTATTTAATTATGGATGGAAAATATAGAAATAAAACTGATTTTTTTACTAAAAGTGATTTAAGTAATAGAATTGGATTTTGGGGTGAATTGTTAATTTATGATGCAAATGGAGAATTAAATTCCGCTTTATGGCCATACACTGAACAATTTAAAGAAGAATTAGCTCAAATTTTATTTAAGCCAAGCATAAATCCAGATAATTTTATTATGCCTCAAGTTAATACGAAAATTATTGAATTAAAATCAAATAATCAATTAATCTCAGATTTACAATCATTAAAAAGAGCATATTTAGATAGAGCTTTTGATTCTGCTGGAGATTTTACTAATGCTGTAGTATATAGAATAAACAGTGATAAAGATAGATTAGATGAATTATTAAAAATAGTTAAAAAGAAAAATATATTTCAACCTTTAATTTTTTATCATAATACAGCTGTAATGGAAAAAATTTGTGAGATATTTGACGATAATAATATAGATTATCAGGTAGTGTCTGGCGACAATCCTATCTCTTCAATTGATAAGTCATTATCCAATCCAATTTTAATTCAATATCAAGCTGGTGCTGAGGGTATAGAATTTGCTGAATCTAATACAACAATTTTTTACCAAAATCAATATTCTTTTATAAAATTAAAACAAGCTAAAGGTAGAAATGTTAGAAGAGGTAAAGATCATAAGGTAACGCATTATTATGTTAAAGCATTAAATACACCAGATGAAGAAATATTTAATAAAGTTGATGGATTGTTTGAGTTAAATAGTAATTTTGTAAATGAATTAATACAAAATTATCAATATACAAAGGAGAAATAAAATGGTAAATATAGATTTAGAAAATTTAGGTAAATATCAACCTTTATTTGATTGTCAAGGCGCACTATTAGACATTAATATTGAATATAAAATTGTAGACCATGGAGATGGTACATTTTCAGTGAGTATAAGAGATTTAATGAAAGATGATACACTTTTAGTATCGTTATTTAAAGAATTTAAATCATTAGAAGAAGTTGAAGAATATTTAGTAAATTATTATAATAAATTATTTGATTTGGCTGCTTATGAAAGTCAGTTAAAATTTAGTTGGTGATAAATTTAATAAAAACGTACAGAATATGTTAAAGGAGAGCTAACTAATGAATAATATAATATTAAAAATAAATACAAATAGTAATTTTTCACTTAGCAATTATACGGATCGTATAAGCAGTGAATATTTATATGATTATTTCGATAATTTTATAAAAGAGTGCCAACTAATGACAAAAGATGGAGATAAAATTACAGCCAAAATGCTAATTCAAAAAATAGACCCATACTTTTCTGCAATACGTTTATATACATTTAGTGTTGCGAGTGATGAGTTATTTAGCCAAATGAGAGAATATATAGAAAGTGCAATACAAAAATTTAACACTAATTTCAAAATTACAGATTTAGCTTATGATAACTTTGCATCAGATATAAGACTATGGGCTAACACAGAAAATTTGTCAGTGTTAAATGAAAATTATGATTTAATAAATGATATTGCTAGCGAAGCATTTACTACATTTACTAATGATATAGTTAAAGCAATGAATGTGTGTTTAGATGAAAATTTGTTTAATGAGAATAAACTAATTAATTTATTGCAAGATTATATAGATTTTAATGATAACGACGCATTATTTTTAATAGATGATATTTGCAATGACCCAGGCAGATTAATAATAAAAAACGATTTAATCATAGGAAATGCTGACATAACAATAGAAAATTAAAAAAAAAAAAGAGAGGAGAATTATTAAAATGATCGACATTAATTTAGAAGAATTAAATGAATGGCAATATTTATATAGTTATTGCGGACAAATAGTAGATGTAGAATTTTATTATGAAATTATTAAAAAAGATACTGGGTATTGGCTAAGTTTAAGAGAAGAAGTTAGTGGCTCGACAATGGTTACTGATAGTCTATTTAATAATAAAAATGAAATAGAAGAATACTTAAATAATCTTATTAAGCAATTGGAAAAATTAGCTGAAGTAGATTATAATATTAACATATTTTAAAGGAGTTATAGACAATGGATAATATAATATTAAAATTAAACACAAATAGTAGTTTCTCAATTGATGAATATATGAATCATATTTTATATTCAGTTTTATATAATAAATTTAATGATTTTGTAGAAGAATATAAACCACTAACAAAAGATGGGGATAAAATTACAGCTAAAATGATGGTCGAAAAAATTGAACCATATTCTGTTACACTAACATTAAATGCTTTTACTGAAGCAAGTGAAAGTGAATTAACACAATTAGCATACACAATAAAAGATTATTTAAAAAAGTTTGATGAAAATTTTGAAATAGATAATATAATATGTGAAAATGAAGGAAAAACTTTATATTTTGCAACTAATTTAAAAGATACACTTTTATTAGAAAAATATTATGCAGATTTAGAAAGCATTGTAGATGGAGCTTTTGATACAGTAGTTAATAATATAATTAAAAATATAAATGCTTTTATGGATAAAAATCTGTTTAACGAAAATAAATTAATTCATTTGCTAAATGATTATATTGATTATAGTAGTGATGATATGTTATTTTTGATTGACGATATTTGCTACGATAGTGACCATAAATTAGTAAGAAGTGATTTAGATATTGGTAAAGCCGAACTATTAATTGAAAATTAAAAAAAAGCAAAGGAGAACCAAAAATGTACACCTATCAAACAAAATTTTATTTATTAGCAGACGTATTAGATTTAGAAGATGCTCAAGCATATTTAGAAGAAGATAATATGCTATATTATTTTGATAATGAAGCAATAAAAAGAAAATTACAATCAATTGAATGGCATTTGGTCGATGAAGGTTCAGGCTATATTGAAGTTATTGCAAATACTGAACTTTCTGACAATGAGTTAGAAGAAATCTCAGCTTATATTTCTGGGCAAAATTCAGACGGCTTGGGCGAAGGCTTTGAGCAAAAAGATTTTGCAAACTATGATGCTGCTTTAATTGATGAGTATGGTAATGAAAATAGTGAATTAGCTTGGGCTGATGACTATGAAGAAGATTGGGTTATGGCAAGCTTTGATTGGCAAAATAATGATTATAAATTAGAATTAGTTTCAGCAGATTAATACACACAAAAAAAAAAGGAGAATATAAATGAAAAGTGTTAAATTTAATGTAAATAAAGCATTTTCGATTGACAATTTAGTAAATATTATATGCAAAAGCTTTATTAACGGTCAAGAAATAAGCCATAACAAATTTATTAATATGCATAGCAAAGATAGTTCTAAAGAAATATCAGAAGCAACAGATGAATTATGGGAATTACTAGCTAATTATGAAGATCGACAAGATCTTTATACCGATAAAGATATTGACAAAGCAGTTGACTTATATGAAGACTATTTGTATGAGCTACACACTATTTGGGACGAAGCACATTCTAAAATGATTGATATATTTGATAAAGCATTATCAAATATAGATCCGGATTGTATTGAAAATTGTAAACTTAAATATTTAGGCGATGGTGTTTTTCAATTGAGTGCAGAAAATATGTGTAATCTTATAAAAGGATTTGAAGATAAAGCACGTGGTGTGATTACACCTGTAATATATGAAGCAATTAGTAATTTTATTAACACGGAGTTAGATGGTGATTTACACAGTACAGAGATGAGATTAGGCGAAATAGGCCAGTTTAAGATAACAGCTTATACATACAGCAAAGCAAAAGATGTCTTGTATGCGTGCTCAAAAGATGTGTTAGCTATGCATCTACTTGATAATGATGATTTACAAAATAGTGCAGAGGGCGATTATGGAGAAATTAAGCATGCCTATTTCTACATGCCTGATAAGTGTTTATCCATTTATAATAAAGATGCGAGTTATCACAACATATCACTGGGCACTTCATATTATGTTGACGAGGTACAACAATATTTCTCTGACAACCTTATGAAAGATAAATCTTATGCTGATCAAATATATAAGCTTAAAGAAACAATTATAAAAACATTAGAAAATACAGAT
>QWCK01002377.1_pt1 | contig 23830 bp, 25 predicted proteins | sample 1972571 | NCBI WGS metagenome assembly QWCK01 (sample SAMN09866710, study PRJNA288562) | Human gut metagenome isolate term2_stool, whole genome shotgun sequencing... | isolation source: gut | host: Homo sapiens | place: USA: California | reverse complement strand
AAAAATATCTTTAATTCCTAAGTCTTGTTTTTTTATCCACATATCAAACCATAAACGAATAATATCTTCTCTATTCCTCATGAATATCACCTCAAAAATTTTTATATTACCTATATACCCATATTAAAAAACAATCAAACCTCTATCATCATAAATAGATTCACTTGTATCATTGCCACATCTTATTGCTCTATCTAAAGCCATAATTGTAGCTATAACTCCGTCTATCTTTTCTGTAGATTTTTCTTTATCTGCCTTTATATTTCCTGCTGGATCTGTTCGTATAAATATGTTATCCATCATCCACCTTAAAACTGGGTGTCCTGCATGAGCTATTTTCCTTTCGAGTGTTAACTTCATCAATTCTTTTGTAGGTGGTGACATATCTTTGAAACCTTGTCCAAATGGAACTACTGTAAAACCCATATTTTCAAGATTCTGAACCATCTGAACTGCTCCCCATCTATCGAATGCTATTTCTCTTATATTATACTTTTCTCCCAAATCTTCAATGAATTTTTCTATAAATCCATAGTGAACTACATTACCTTCTGTTGTTTGAATAAAACCTTGTCTTTTCCACAAGTCATAGTTTACATGGTCTCTTTTTACTCTTAAATCAAGATTGTCTTCTGGTAACCAAAAGTAAGGTAGTATTTGAAATTTATCGTCCTCATCTAGTGGTGGAAACACTAAAACAAAGGCTGTTATATCTATTGTAGATGAAAGGTCTAGACCACCATAACAGACTCTACCTTTTAATTCATCTTCATTGACAGCAAAATTGCATAAATCCCATTTATCCATTGGCATCCATCTTATAGCTTGTTTTACCCATTGGTTAAGTCTTAGCTGTCTAAATGAGTTCTCTTCTGATGGATTCTGCTTAGCAGAGTTGAATGCTTGTCTTACTTTTTCTATTGGAACAGTTATACCAAGAGACGGATTAGCTTTATACCAAATTTTCTCGTCAGTCCAATCATCATCTCTATTAGCTCCATAAATAACTGGATAGAATGTAGGATCAGTCTTTCTGCCCTCAAGTATGTCTACTGCCTTTTGATGTGTTTCATAGCAGATGGATTTCGTATCTGTTCCTGCAGTTGTTATCAAAAAATATAAAGGTTGTGTTCTTGCATCTCCAGATCCCTTAGTCATTACATCAAATAATTTTCTGTTGGGCTGTGTATGTAGTTCATCAAAAACAACTCCATGAATATTAAATCCATGTTTTGAATATGCCTCTGCTGACAATACTTGATAAAAAGAATTTGTAGGCTTATATATCATTCTTTTTTGTGAGGCTAGTATTTTTACCCTCTTAGAAAGTGCTGGTGACATTCTTACCATATCTGCTGCGACGTCAAAAACAATAGTTGCTTGCTGCCTATCTGCAGCACATCCATATACTTCTGCTCTTTCTTCTCCATCGCCACAGGTAAGAAGTAAAGCTACAGCTGCTGCAAGTTCTGACTTCCCCATCTTCTTTGGAATTTCAATGTATGCTGTATTGAATTGTCTGTAACCAGTATCTTTTACAATACCAAATAAATCTCTAATGATTTCTTCTTGCCAATCAATAAGCTTGAAGTCTTTACCTGCCCATCTACCTTTTGTGTGCTTTAGGCACTCAATAAAGGTAACAGCATAATCAGCCTTCTTTTTATCATATCTTGAATTTGCTAGCATAAATTTACTTGGTGTGTATTTCTTTTTCATTGGTCCTCCTTTCTGAAAATGGGCATAAAAAATACTAGCTTATAGCTAGTTCACTACGACAAATAGAGCCTAAGTCCATTTTGTCTTTTATTTTAAAATAAATTGTCTATTTTATTGTATTCATCTCTTAGTTGAGTTAGCTCTTGATATATGCATTGAGCTCTAAAATTGTTTCTTGTTTCTCTTAGCTTCTTTTCTAAATCGTATATTTCTTTCTTTCTTCTTGTTAATACCTCAATTTCGTCTCCTTCTAATGCTGCCTTATAATCTTTTTCAAAACTTGTCATTTTTTTCCACCTCTTCCTTTTTCTTGTGTACATATTAGCGTACATCTAGGAATAAGTCAAGTATAATTTGTAATATAAATGGCTATTTTTCAATGTTTTTATTTGCTTTGCTTGCCTAGTTCGTAAGCTTCTCTAAGCATTTCTTTTAAAGACCATACTGAAATGTCTAAGAAGTCTTCTGAATCATTATTTCTTTTTTCTAAGTCTCCTCTGTTTTCTACTGCGTATGAATTTTTCTTAGCGATTTCTAGAAGTTGTAAATTTTCCTTTTTTAATTCTTTATTAGCCATTTTTTCTCTCCTTTTCCTTTTTTGTTGTGTACATATTACCGTACTAATCGCTATAAGTCAAGCTATATTTTCAATATAACTGGCTATTTTTCAATCTTTCTTAAAGATTATCGATGAAATCGTCGAACCACTTTGCTCCGATCTCTATTCTTATCATTGGAAGCCTTCCTAGTGTTTTATATTTTAAACTTACTATTCTTAAATCATTAGGTAAGTCGCTTCCGTATAGTTCGTTTATTGTTCTTCCCATTGTAATGTAAATATTGTCATCTTCCAAATAGTCCTTTAGGTATTCTTGAAATGCTAAATCTCCATTTTTGCCTTCACAAAGTCCAATCATTGTTATGGCTGATGAATCAATCAACTCTTGAATGTCTCTTTTAGTTTCTACGTTTTTATATGCCATTTTTTTCTCTCCTTTTCTTTTTTTGTTGTGTACATATTACCGTACTAATCACTATAAGTCAAGCTATATTTTCAATATAAATGGCTATTTTTCAATCTTTTTAACCCTATCAACCCTATACAAAACATTAAGTATTGATCCATTGTCCCACTTAACTAAAATCGATCCAATATCATCAACTCCATATACTGTTCCTAAAGTTCCAGCAGGAGGTGCTTGCTCATCTTCCATGCTTAGTAGTTTTACTCTAGCACCTGCTGGATATGTTTTTCTTAAATCTTTTATAATTTCCTTTGAAATCATCTAATCACCTCACATACATATATTGCTCAAACGCTCTATTTAGTCAAGTCTATTTGCTCGTATTTATATGATTTTCCATCTCTTAAAAGACTTACATCTTCATCGCTACCAACAAGCTCAATGTATCTATTTACAATGACATCGACAAACTTTTCATCAAGCTCTATCATTCGACATGCTCTATCTGTCTGTTCACAAGCTATAAGGGTGCTTCCACTGCCGCCAAATGGATCAAGCACTACTGAGTTAACCATTGATGAGTTTTTAATTGGATATGATAAAAGTGGAATCGGCTTCATTGTAGGATGATCACCATTCTTTCTTGGTTTATCAAATTCCCAAATAGTAGACTCTTTTCTGCCAGTGTACCAGTTATGTTTGCCCTTTTTCTTCCAACCATAAAGTATTGGCTCGTGTTGCCATTGGTATGGACTTCTTCCTAAAACCAGTGACTGTTTCTTCCAAATGCAAGTGCCAGAAAGATAGAAACCAGCATCTTGAAATGCTTTTCTAAAGTTAAGCCCTTCTGTATCTGCATGAAACACATATATAGAGCCATCGTTAGCTAAATATTTTTCCATATTTAAAAAGGAGCTTAGTAAAAATTCATAAAATTTACTTTGCTCCATGTTATCATTTTTAATTTTTCCAGCAGACCCTTCGTAATTAACATTATATGGTGGATCTGTAATTATAAGATTAGCTTTTGTATCTTCCATTAATCTTTCATAAGCTTTTTCATCAGTGGCATCACCACATATTAGTTTATGCCTTCCTAATGTCCATATATCTCCAGCTTTTGAAAAGGTAGGTTTTTCTAGCTCTTTATCTACATCAAAATCATCATCTTTTGTCTCATTATCTAGGTCGAATAAATTGGATAGTTCTTCACTTGAAAAGCCTGTAAGATCGACATTAAAACCATAATCTTCTAAAGCCTCAATTTCAGCTCTTAAAAGTTCCTCATCCCAACCAGCATCTAGTGCCATTCTATTATCAGCTAAAATGTATGCTTTCTTTTGAGCTTCATTTAAGTGATCTGCAAAGACACAAGGAACTTCTTTTATTCCTTCCTCCTTAGCTGCCATAATTCTTCCATGTCCTGCAATAACTCCGTAGTCTTTGTCAATTATAACGGGATTTATAAAACCAAACTCTCGTATAGATGCTCTTAGTTTGCTTATTTGGTCTGGTGAGTGAGTTCTAGCATTATTTATATATGGTACTAATTTGTCAATATCGACAAGCTTCATCTCTTTTGTCGTTATCATATTAACCCCCACTTAGCAAATTCTTCAAAACCACCAATAGAGTAAATATGCTCTTTTGCAATTGCTACAATCTCTGAGTACGGCTTTCCATCTATTTCGTCATCGCCAATAGCACATGAGAGCTCAACCTCTCTATTTTCCTTTTGAGCCTTTAGATAAGCATATATATTAACAGAAACGTCTGCTTTAGATAAATCTTTTCCATGTAATCCTCCGCCTGTTACTGCTCTACCCATATCTGAACCTATTTTTCTATTTGTAGCTCCTGTGTCGACATCTGTTCCACCAGTCCAATCACCTAATGGATTGATGATTGCATTTGGATAATTATTTTGTAAGGTTTCTGCTTCTACATTCGATTGACAAATAATAAGTTTATCTCCATCTAAAATGTACTTACCATCGTATGGGTGATTAGAGAAAATCTCTCTAGCTATTTCTGCTAGCTTTCTTTCTTCATTTGATATTGGCACTCCTTTAAAAATTCCATTGTCGCCACATCTTATTTTATCCTCTTGGTTTTTAGCAAGCTTTGTATCTTGTTTTACAATCTTTATATCACAATTTACATCTCCTGCTATTCTTTTAATAATTGCTTCTATTTCTTTTATTTCAAACTTGCAATCTGTCTCTATAATGACATGACAATTGCCGTGACCTAATAAAACTTCAACAGCTACTTTTGCTTTGTCTTGTTTCTTGTATGCTAGGTCGACAATAGCTCCTGCAATGCAATCTGCAATTTTATCAGGATGCTTTGGATTTACTTTTTCAAACATTTTCTACCTCCTTTGTCTTAGTAGTTTTTCCATCATATCTTCTCCGTAATCTTCATATACCTCCGTGCAGTTTTCTTTTACAATATCATATATTTCATACCATAAAAGGTTAGCTGACTTTTGAAACTGAGAAGACATTTGAACGAATGGTGAGGTTATTACTCCACCTGTTGTTGGATGTTTACCTAATAGACCAAACTGACTTATTGCTTCTTCACATTGAATATATCTTGCAAAAGCTTGTGAGTATGATTCTAATAGTCTTGGATTTACTAATTTTTCACAAGACCTATCTTTTAGCCACTGCCATGTCTCTTTATATATTTCATCAGCTCCAAGTGGTATGCCATTCTTTTGTTTTGCTGACAAATAGTCACTTGGCTTAGGCATATCATAACCCTCCAGCTCAACTCCGTCAGGTAAGTCTTCAGCATCAAGCTCGTCTGGACTAAATGTTGGTATATTATTCAAGATAACCTCTACTTCTTTTCCTTTTTGTATTTTTTCTATAGCAGGCGTTGGTTTTCCACCAGCACGAACTCTTCGTCCACCTCTATATGTTCCATCTTTTGCGATAATATCACCTCCTAATATATAATATTCTTTAATACCCCCTTTGAACCTGCCTTTTTGTGCGTAAGAGGGCGGCACCGTTGGTGTGGGACTTTGCAGTAGAGAAGCTGCCTCCCCCTCCCCTCAAAGATTTTTTACCTGCCAAACCTATCTCCAAGCTCTGCATGGATCTTTGAGTGACAGGATTTACACAAGCTCATAAGGTTCTCCTCGTCATTTGTTCCACCAAGAGATAAAGGTTTAATGTGATGAACGTGTTCTGCTTTAGTCATTCTATTTTCTTCCAAACACTTATCACAAAGTGGATGCTCAGAGATATATCTTTTGCGAATGACTCTCCAAGCTTTTCCATAACGCTTGTATGTTTCTGTGTTTCTTTTATACTTTTCATAGTTCTTGTTGTATTCCTTTTCATGTTTCTTACAAAATCTTCCCTCAACTAACTCTGGACAGTTTGGATAAGAACATGGTCTTTTAGGTTTTCTTGGCATCTTACTCTCCTCTTAAAACAAAAACCTTGAAGAAATATTCTCCAAGGCTCGTTTTATTATTCTTTTTCTATTATAATGATACTACAGATACATAGTGACATTCAATGACATTTAGTGACATGATTAAATATCTTTGAAGTTTCTCTTAGTCCTTGATTATGCAATCTGTGAATATGCCTAATGTCATAGTTTAGCTCAACAGCAATCTTCTCCCAAGTTTCAAAACAAAGATATCTTTTTTCTAAAATAACTTGAAGCTCTTTATCCTCAATCTTATTAATCACACCTACAATTTCACTTTTTAAATCTACTAATTTATCTATATCTTTATTGATCTCTTCTTGCAAGTCAATAATTTTTACTATGGTGTCTTCAAGTCGTGATGTTTCTCCATTTGGATTCTTGGGCATATCAGACAGAGTTGAATTAGCTTTTGTTGCTAAAGCATTCAAGCCATCTACCTGTTCTAGCTTTGAGTTGATTCGTTTGTCAAGATAAAATGCCTGTTGTAAGTATTCCTTTGTATTCATACATATCACTCCTTATATCAAATTAACTTTAACTGCTTCAATTAGTGCAGCTTGTGTTTTATTCTTATTTTCTAACGCTTTCATCACATCTTCATCAATGGTGTTTTTACAAAGTATATGATGTATCACAACTGTTTCTTTCTGTCCCTGTCTGTACAGCCTTGCATTTGTTTGCTCATACAACTCTAAGGACCAAGTTAATGAAAACCAAATAAGCGTTGATCCTCCTGCTTGCAGGTTTAGTCCGTGTCCAGCAGATGCTGGGTGGATAATTGCAATTGGTATTTTTCCTTGATTCCACTCCTTAAAATCAGCACTTGTTTTTAACTCTCTCACATCAAATCTATCTTTAATTCTTTTTAAATCCGACTTATACCAGTAAGCTATTAATACTGGCTTGCCATTTGCTCCCTCTATTAAATCTTCTAGGGCATCAAGCTTTCTATCGTGAATATGAACAGTATTCTTATCCTCATCGTAGACAGAACCAGATGCCATTTGAAGTAATTTATTAGATAAAGCTGCAGCATTGACTGCATCTATTTCTTTATCCTTTATGCTTATTACTAGATCCTTTTTAAAGCTATCGTATGTTTCTCTCTCTTTATCCGAGAGATTTACAAATACCTCGTTATTTATTTTTTCTGGCATCGTTAGATAATCTTCAGCTTTCATCGATACTGTTATGTCAGATATCTTTTTATATATTGCATCCTCAGCAAATGGTAGTGGCTTATATGAATAAATGATTGCTCCATTTCTTTTATCTGGCTTAAAGTATATTTCTCTATATTGTCCGATAAATCTTCCAAGTCTTTCTCCCATATCTAAAAGTCTAAACTCTGCCCATAAATCCATTAAGCCATTTGAAGAAGGTGTTCCTGTTAATCCAACAATTCTTTTAATCTTTGCTCTAACTTTCATCAATGCTCTAAATCTCTTAGACCTCTGAGACTTAAAAGAAGAAAGCTCATCTATTATTATCATATCAAAATTAAAATCACTGCCACTTTTATTAACTAGCCAGTCAACATTTTCTCTGTTAATGATATATATGTCAGCTTTTTTATTCAGTGCATTTAGTCTTTCCTTTTCACTTCCAATTACCACAGAGTATTTAAGCATCTTTAGATGAGACCATTTATCTATCTCTTCTTTCCATGTATCTCTTGCTACTCTTAGTGGTGCAATAATAAGGACTTTAGAGATTTCAAAAGAATCAAATAGTAAATCATTAATAGCTGTTAGACTTATAACTGTTTTACCTAACCTAAGCCCATATCCAAAAATAATGCCGTTATTTCATTATTTTTTATTTGCTCAATAGCATAGCTTTGATAATTATGTGGATTGAACTTCAATAAAGATCACCTCCTATAGCTTTTATTACTTCATCTATCTTTTCTTTTTCATCCAGTATGAAAACCTTAAATCCTAATTCTTCTAAGTCTTTTATTCTTTTTATTTGAATAGGTCTTGCTTTGCCACCTGGTCTTTTAAGTTCTACAAAACCAAGCTTACCTTTAGGTAGAAGAACTATCCTGTCAGGTATTCCCATCATTGATGGAGATGCAAACTTTATGCAAAGACCTCCTAAGGCTTTAACTTTTTTAACTAATGCTTTTTCTATTTCTTTCTCTAACATATAAACCTCTATTTTTAGCCATTGTGCAGGTCGTGAAACTCTCTTCTATAACCTCTATATATATACTAAATTTTTTTACTTACTATATAAAACATATAGATATGACCTTCACGACCTGCACAATGTGTATTTTTACACAAATTCAGACTTTAACTTAAGTCCACTTATGACAATTCCTTGACTTGTTTTCCTCCTAACAAATCCATTGGATGAAAGAGCAGCATAAAAATCGCCAGTACTTCTTACATAATCTCCTGTCCTTAAACAATAAGATCTATACTCTTGATATAAATCTCCAGACTTTTCTTCATATGATGAATCAAGCTCACAGCACTCATTTAAAAAGTGCTTGAACCAATTGTTAGACTCCTTATATTCATCAATTGCATCTGAGACTTTTTTAGGAAGAGTAAACTTGAAGTCTTCATCAATAGCTTTTTTAGCACCCTCGATTAACCAGCTAAGAACTGCTCCTCCAGCTTTGTCAACCAAATAATCTGTATAGTTTTTAATATCACTACTACCCTTTATTTTTGCTTCAAAAGGAATTACTATAAGTCTTCTCCACGTTCCCTCATCTAAAGCACTCACCTTTGGTAGGTGGTTGGTATATAGGACAAGAGTGTGCGAAGGGACAAACTTAAATGGATCTCTATACTTTTTCTCTGCTACAATCTCATCTGTTGAGCACAGCTGCTTTACATTGGAAGTATTGAGCCTAAGTCCTTCTTGTAGCTCAGCTGCTATAAGGAGTCTTTTACCTCTTGTTTCTGCAAGCTCTGGCTTTGCATTTCTTTTTGAATTGACTGTCAATATATCAGCAGATATTGAACCACTATATAGGTTTAATACTCTTGATATAGTATTCCAAAAAGTAGACTTACCATTTCTACCATCTCCGTAGGCTATAATTAATGCCTCGATATATACTTTTCCAATAAGAGAGATACCAGCTACTTTCTGAACATAGTCAATAAGCTCTTTATCTTTTAGAAAAAAAGTATCAAGTGCGTCTAGCCATAGATCCATATTATCTACACTTGGATCAGTCAGCGTTTCTTTTGTGATATAGTCCTCTGCGATATGCTCTCTGTATTCTCCTGTTTTTAAATCAACAGTAAAGGATGGTGTATTAAGCAAGAATTCATCTTTATCTAGTTCGCTTTGATTTATTTCAAGCATAGGCTTTGACTCTTTTAATGTTGCATGTATAGCTCTTGTGTCGCCTCTCTTAACAGCATAATTCTTATATGACTCAAGTGCGATCAATTTATAATATAAAAACTTTTGCTTATCATCAAATACGCTGAGAGCTTTTTTCTCCGACATGCTTGAGAGTATTTCCTTGACATTTGACTTTTTAAGATCGTCTTGTATTTTTATAAGCTCATTATTTATTTCTTCAGTTTGTCTCAAAACTAATTCTTGAGAGTAGCCTTGAGCTTTAAGTTCAGATTCTTCCCAGTAAGAGTCGTTATATACTAAGAAGCCTGTTGATGTAGCAAATCTGAGTCTATCCTTATATTCGTTAACAAATACCTCCGCTTGACCTATATCAGAAAACTCACTAGGCTTTAAGCTTATGCCATCTGTGTATTCATCTGGAGGGATATACTCTTTGCTACTAGAGACCTTCTTGTAGAATTTACAAGCTGACTTCCATATCTGTTCCAATTCATCTTCAGGAAGAGGTGGTGAGCAAAGAGCTGCCTTTTTATCAAACAGCTCCCTAGCTTCATCCGTCTCGCCATATCGAATAAGAACCCTACCAGCAAAATGATTCATAGTTGAGTTTCTTGAACCTTCTTCTATAATGTCTGATAAGTTGTCAAGCTCAGCAAAGTCATCTTTTATTACTTCCGTAATAAATTTAGTGCCTCTTACAATTTCTACAACAGGATTGGTAACTCCAAAGAAGAATCTTGCTCCATCAAGTGCATTGCTGTCAAAGAATGAATACTTATCTGCTATTGCTTCTTTTATGGAAACGTATTCATCCAGCGAACTTACAATTGGTATAGGAAAGTAAATATGCATTCTTGGTCTTGCTGCCTTACCATGCTTTTGCTTATTATGATGCCTGCTATAAACAACAGCAAAATTAACACAATCGAATATTCTCTTTACTTCATTTATATCTATCCACTCATTTGGATTCTCAGATTCATCGTTGTCTATATCCATAGCGATGCAGTTTGACTCTATAAAATTATCATTTGAGCGATAATTGTTTTTATATTTTGCCATTACGTGGTCAAAAGATGCTACCTTTTCAAATGACCTTATATTTATTACATCGTTTTCATTTGGATAAATACAGTTTGATTGATTAGCTATACAGTTCGAAGTGTATATTTTCATCTACTCACCAGCTTGAAGTTCTAAAACTTTTACTGCAAATTTAAGAGCTTTAATAAATGTCATCAGCTCAGAGTCTCCTTCAAAAATCAACTCTACTTCTTGAGTTATAATATCGCCTACATATGCTGGTCTTATTCTCATCTCCAAATCAGTTCCGCCTAAGTCTTTTAATTTAAAATAGGTTCTTGATCCATGTCCACTATCTCCACCTTTAAATCCATTAGTACCTACTTCAACTGAAATTGCATTTGCTGCAAGAAACTCTTTAGTTAATGTTTCTACTGTTTTTTCATTTATAATTCTCATTTAAATTACCTCCTTGATAAATTTAATCTTCATCTTTCTTTTCTTTGCTATTCTAATTTCTTCTAACATTCCAAAACTTAGATCTTCTCCAAAGACCCATATCTCATCGCACTTACCTAATAAGACATAGTTAAAGTGCATGGCAAGCCCTCTTTCATTTTCTTCACTCATAAACTGAGGATACATAAGGTGTGGTGTTAATGGGATGCATCCGTTGTCAATAGCAAAGCGTGAATAAATCCTTGCATTCTTTACATTCTTATGTGTATCACCAGCATAAGGGCTGCATATATACACCAATGGTAGATATGACTTTTTCTCTCGTACATATTTTTTATTCATATAAAACCTCCATCAATCTTTCTTGTAAAAGTTTGCTTCAAATCCATCTGCATCTAAAACGAGGCCATTTGCCCATTTTGGAACTATGGACATAATTTTATTTACTTCATCTAAACTCGACGAATCTGTTTCAATAACAACCTCGTCATGTATATGCATAACGATATGAAGTCCTTTATTTTCTAATCTTTTCATAGCTTCAGCTAATATGTCTCTTGCTATTGCTTGCACTATATTTTCTACAAATTTTCCTCCATAGGATTCTATCTTTTCCCACTTATTTCCAGCACTTAAACCTTCGTATATAACTGACTCTCCACCAAAACGATTAACTCCAATCTTAGCCTTTGGATAAGCTAGTCTTCTCTTTGATGGTAGTTCTATAAAAAGAATTCCTTTCTCATAGCTTATGCTTAAGTTTTTGTAAGTCTCTTTAACTTTAGTCTTGACAACTCTTTTTACAAGAGAATCTATGTCCCACCATAGACTGACAATATTTGGATTTGCTTCTCTCCATGATGCTACAATGGACTGCAATTCATCTTCACTAAGCCCCATTTCAATACCACCCATAGCTTTTAATGCTCCAAGAGCTCCTTGGTAGCCACAAGCAAGTGTAGCTATTTTTCCTTTTTGTCTTAATTCACCATTAATTCCGTGCTTTTCAACTGGTACTCCAAACATTCTACTTGCAGTTCTGCAATAAATGTCCTCTCCGTTTATAAAGGCATCTAAGACCCACTTCTCTCCTGCAAGCCATGCTAACACACGAGCCTCTATTGCTGAGAAGTCAGAAACTATAAATCGTGTGCCTTTTTTAGCTATAAAAGCAGTTCTTATAAGCTGCGAAAGAACTTCTGATGATGATTCAAAAAGCATAGAAAGCGTTTTATAATCTTTATTTATAACTAGCTCCCTTGCAAGTTCTAAGTCTTTTATATTATTCCGTCTTAGATTTTGCACTTGAATAAGCCTACCTGAATATCTTCCTGTTCTATTTGCTCCATAGAATTGAATTAAGCCTCTTGCTCTATCGTCTTTGCCTTTTACATTTTCCATGGCATCATATTTTCTTACAGATGATTTAGAAAGTTCCTGTCTAAGCTCCAAGACTTCTTTTATTTTTCCTGTAGCATTTTCTAAGGCTGCGTCAACATCTTTTTTAGAAAGCGACTCTATATCTAATCCATTTTTATTCATCCACTCTTTTAATTGAAGTGGTGAGTTTGGATTTTCAAGGCCTGTAATATCAATAGCTCTTTGCATATTTTCTTTTCTTAAAGTTTCATCCAAGCTTATAGCTGATTTAACTAAGTCTTCATCAATTAATATGCCTCTATCGTTAATATCTTGGTCCACCCAGTAATTCTCCCACTCCGATAATGGTACTGGAAATGGAAATAGCTTTTTTTGTATTGCTCTTTCAGTTTCAACATCTCGTATGTTATACTTCTTAAAAGTTGTCCACTTTTCTATGTCATCTTTTGCTAAGTTCCTAGTTCTCATGCCATTAGCAATTGTAGCTTTGCATGGATAAGAAAAATATTTTATTAAAGCTTTACCTTCACTCATCTTTTGCTTATCTAATTTAAGAACCTCTCCTACTTTTTCTAGCGATAGAGGAAGTCCGAGATATGCAGACCAAATTCTAGTGCAGTACCAGCCTTTTGGTTTTAGTCTCTTTCCTATAAAGCTAGATAAGCAAACTCTCTCAAAATTAGCATTAAATGCCCACTTTTCTATGGACTCATCTTCCAATGCAGACAGTATGTTGCTTGGCAATTCTTCTTTCTGTGCTAAATCAACTATCTTAACATCACCATCATCTATAGCATATGCAAAGAGGAGGACTTCAAAATCCTCACTCTCAGCATATTTATATACTCCACACTTAGCTAAGTCTACCGATGAATAAGTCTCAATATCAATTGATAGTTTTTTCATTGTTATTCTTATCAATTGTTTTCTTCATTTCTTTTAAAATTCTATTTAAGTGCTTTATATCAGATTGAGCATAGCCAATTGTGTAGAAAACAAGTGCAAAAGTTCCTACTTCTAGAATTGTTAATAGTACATCCATGTTTCAACCTCTTATGCTAAAAAGTCATCATCTTCATCAACTGCATCAAAATCATCTGAAGCGTTTGACCTATTGCCTAGTGGCTGTCCGTCTCTCATTTTTTGAATGTTTCCAAGTCCAACTGCTACACCTTTATTGCCATTTACATTGTATGCATAGAAGTTGATTGATACTCTAGCATAAACACCTGAATATACTTCACTTCTATCAAGTATTGGTTCTACATTTTTATTAACAATCTGAGGTGCTGTTAGTGAATTAGCATTCAAGAAATATGCATCAGCATATGCTGGATCGTCTTTCTCTACATCTCCGTCTCTAAGTGGAAGCTTAATAGCACTCTTATTAGGTTTTTTGCCATTAAACTTTGATAGTCCTTCTTCTATTGCAGCATCAACTGCTTTTTCAATTTTTTCAATAGTCTTTTGGTCTTTCTTAGGTATTATGATTGACACAGAGTATTTTTCCTTGCCACCATTTATGCTCTTGGGTTCCCAAATATTTGCATAACTTAATCTAACCTCACCTGTTACTACTTTTGTTTTATTTTCATTTGACATATTACATACCTCCAAAATCTTCTTTAACACTGTCAATTTTTACTTCTTCTCTTTTATCCTCACTACTTACAAGTGTGAGTTTACCTACTGGCTTTTCTAATAAGCCGCCAATATTTTCTTCAAATACTTTCTTTCCTAATAACTTGCTCATGGCAGTTATTCCTAGCAATTTCTCTTCAAATGGGTTGAAGCCCAACTCTTTAACTTTACTTATTACTTCCTCTTCATTCCTGTACCTCCTATTTGACCTTCCTTCTACAAGCTTAAAATTATTCCACCTGTAGCCTTTGAGTGCTTTCTCTAAGGCATATGCCTTGATGTCTTGAACCCATTGCTCAAATTCATCGAGCTTAGGTAGTAGTTCTTGAATTTCTTCATCTGTTAATTCTGGTGGAATTTTAAACTCTTCTCTAGCTACTTTTAAGCTTTCCTCAGCTCTCTTTCTACAAACGCTTTTTGATGGACAGAACACACACCATGGTCCACAGGAATATTCTCCACCACCACTATATGCAAGCTCTGCAATAGCCTTAATTGACTCTCCCCATTCATATAGCTTTTTACTATCAATCTCAAAGACAGAAATGTTTTCTCTCCTTGGTTGATATATATGAAGGACTACTTTTTCTATGTCGTAGATATTATCAAACAACACCAATGCACCGAGTCCATAAAGCATAAGCTGTGAATTTTTCTTAGCATCAACTAAAATGCCTTGACCGTACTTCAGGTCTATTATGTGTAGGTCTTTATCTCCTACAATGACACAGTCTGCTGTTCCAAAAGACTCTTTAACATACTTTGATAAATCAAGTCTTTCTTCTATATAGACCTGTGGATCTTGGTATTTCTCAACGACTTCCATAACATACGAGGCATAGTTATCTGTAGCTTCCTCCATTTGCTCATCGTAAAACTCTAGCTCATTCCTTGGATCTGTAGTATCTAGATTCAACAATTTTTTTAGCTTAAATTCTCCAAGTAAGTGAGCACATGTTCCTTCAAGTGCATAGATGCTTACTTCATCTAAATATTTCTCTGAGAGCTTTACACTTGGTGGACAATGAATCCACCTATTTGATGATGAAGCAGATAATATAGCATGAGTAGCCATTATAGTTTCTCCACATCAGCAAGTAAGTCTTTATACTTACTTGGATCAATCTCAGATAGCTTTGTAGCTCCGTGCTTTTCTAAGAGTTCTCTTATCTTAGTCGTATGACCTAACCTTGATTTGTCAGCTAGTATTTTTCTAACATCTTCAATCTCATAGGTCTTTTCATTTTGCTTTACTTTTTCTTCCTTTTTAGGTGCTTCCTCATCACTTTCTAAGGCTTTAAGAAGAACACCTATACTAGATGCAAGATTCTCTGCATCTTCCTTTACTTCCATTAGTAGCTTTATTCTTGACATACTTCTTTACCTCCATTTCGTTTAATAACTCTTTTGCCAGCTTTCTTGCTACAATAGATATGGCAAATAAGCTTGTTGCCATTTCTTCTTTCTTTTCCATGAAGATTTCCTCCTTCTCTAGATGATAGAGGTAAGAACCAATAATTAATTCAGTTCTTAACCCCTTCACTAGCCCTAAGACAAAAACGACTATCTTGTTAGGTTATTTTTTAGAATTTCTTTATTTTTTTTAATACTCGTATTAATTTTCCACACAGAAACCCCTAAAATTTCAGCTAATTGCCTTTGAGTTAAATCTGTGTGAAAAACTAATTTCATAAGTTTTCTATCAAAATCTGGAAGTTTTTCAATTTCGTCAGCTAATGCTTCTAACATCAAATGTTTTTCAGCTTGTTCCTCTACATTTATTTCAGACTCTATTTCAAAGTCTGTATTTTCCATGCTTTGTTCTAATGAAATAAGCGTCTCTTCTTTTTCTGCCATTTTCTTAAACATTCTTTGTCGTCTTTTCTGATATTTACGTTCTTCACGAATAACTTCTAAATAAGCTTCTTTGCTAACTTCTTCTTTGTAGACATAATAAGTTCCATCTTTTCTTCTAACTTTTACTAATTTATTAATATCAAGTCCAAAATCTAAAGCTGCTTCTTTTGTCATTAAAGTCTCTAACCATCGTTTTTCCATTATAAAACCTCTTTCTACAATCTCTTACGAGATGCAAAAAGAGGTTTTCAAATAGCTATAATACAATTTTGCACACGACAAAGAACGGTAGCTGCATTGAAAGAAAAATTAGTCTTTATCCACTAATTTCTATTCTTTTTGCATCTCCGTATTCGTGCGCACTCATACTTTTTGAGATTAATATTTTTTGTACCAACTGGTACAACTTTATTTTAGCAAATATCTATTTTTAATCCGTTGAATAAACTTCAACGGATTAATAGCTTTTTTAAGTCATTTAAAAATTATCACTTATATAAACCGCTTTTTTTTAAGGTTTTGCCGTTGAATAAACTTCAAAAAATTTTATTTTTTCAAATAAAAAAGGACCAGATATTAAATCTGATCCTTAGTCGACTGGATATATTTCTTATTTATTAATTTTTCCTTTTAGATTTTGGGTATTTCAATAAGTATTCCAAATTTTGATCTTTTAGCTCTTTAATAATTTCAGGATAATCCGTAGCCCATTTAAAATGTATTAACATATTATACGTGTTGTTATCATCTCCAGCTCTACCAGGTAAATCCTCATCTATTGTCACTTGAGCTAACTTAAGCATTTTCTTGCTTACCTTTGAAGGAACATGAATACCAAGACAAGCCGATATAACATTCAATTTGTTTAAATTCTGACCTTTTTGCATATTACTTATTGTTCTTTTATCAAGTCCTGTATCTCCTTGTAAGTTCTTAAATGAACAATCACATATGTTTTTGCTCATCAGTTTTTTTAGAGAATCTCCAAATTCAAGATTATTTATAGCTTTTAACATTTCATTAGACATTTGATTGACAAGGCCATATTGAGTTAATAAGTCTTCTCCTATATATTCATAGTAATAAAATGTTTTGCTAGCTAATGCTGACGGTAAAGTCACATATTTGAGTTGACCGTTCTCATCTTCTACAAATTGTAAGAAACATTCTTCCTCATTTTCTTCGGCATAATCTGTTAAAGCATAACCACCTGTCGATTTCTTTTCAACATAGTCCTCTGTATTTAAACATAAATGATTGTCAACAAATGCAAAACAATCACTCTCAATAATAGATGCTAAAGCTCCGCTTTCTTTATACCAGGAATTTAATTGTGCAGTTGAAACTTTATTACTAATTTTTTTATCTTTTAAGTCTTCCTTAGTTAAGGAAACATCGATTTGTTTGTACTCTTTCTTTTTATATTTTTCATTTAATGTTTCTTCATAATCTACTTCAATAAACTGATCTTCCCCATTATTTAAAAGAAAGTGTCTTAAATATCCATCTATATACATAGGTAGACGTTTATTTGAATATAAATCACCATATGAATCTTCAAAGAATTTTCCTGATTTTTCTTTATCGCAACTTTCTTTTAATTCATCGAAAGTTCCATATTCAGAAATATTATCCTCAGTTACTTCTTTCTTATATAAATATTTTAAAAGCTCCTCAGAACATCCTAACAATTTTACAACTCTTCTAATTTTATTGTTCTCAAGCTTTGCAAGCATTTCATTTATATAGTCATTAAAAGTTTTATTTGGGTTTAATTCGATATTTCCCGACTGAATATCATATATTAAAATACTAGCTAGCTTTTGCCTTTCTTGAGAAAGCATTGAAAATGATGCATGTAGTTCTTTTCTTAATTTCTCTACTTCTTCTTTAGAAACATCTTCAGTTAATAATTTGATATACTTTTCAAATCTAGAGTTCATATAGTCTTTATCTATTTTCTCGCTATCATGTTCTATAATTCGAGTATCTATATCAAAAGGAACTTCATCTTTTCCATGACCTCCACCACTCTTAGGTAATTCATTATATCGAGCTAAAAGTTTCAAATAGTCTTCTTCTGTAAAAATCACAGAAATTGTAGATCCTTCAGTTTCATATTCTCTAATTTCCCACTCAAATCCCTGAATCAAAGCAGCATCCAAATATTTTGAAAATTTATTAAACTCTTTAGCAAATTTAGCTTTGACACTATTTTCTTCAGGTAGTTTTTCAAAATTTTCTATATCTGAATTTTCAAAAAGAATCTTCATATCTTCGAAGCAATTATTCATATTTCTAATATTGCCGGGTAATTTATCAACAAATAATCCAAGTGGTATGTCTCCAGAATATGCTTTTACTGCTTCTTTTAGATTTCTATCCATTGTATTTGGTCTTCTATACCACTTTATAATTCCAAAAGGTTTTTCTTTTTTGTTGTAGATTCTGTTAGTTCTTGAAATTGCTTGGATTAAATTCTCATATTGAAGCATTTTATCAAGATATAAAGTATTAACCCTTTTAGAATCAAATCCAGTTAACATTTGATTTACAACAATTAAAATATCAATTTGTTCATCTCTATCGATGTTTTCATATGGTTCTTTATGTGAAAGTCGCCTACTTACATCTTTCCTAAACTTATCATACGTTGGAATTGTAAAAGACATATCATATTTAGCATTATAGTCTTCCAGCATTTCTACAATCCCATCCTCTTTATCCAAGGAAGACTGCCCTTCATTATCAATACTAGGGTCAAACATGGCTGTAATATTAAGTTCAGGCATTTCTTTTTTCATAAGTTTATAATAATCTACTGCTTCAGGGATGCTTGAAGTTGCAAAAATAGCATGAAACTTATTATCATTACTATATAAAGGCCACTTATTCTTTATATCAGCAATCAAAGCCAGTCTGTATTCTTCAGTTTCATATTGTTCATTTGGGACATAATCTTCTATTCCCTTAACCCACTTATTATTTATTAATTCTTCACACATACCTACTTTTGAAGAATCCATAAATTTCATAAATACTTTCTTTTTCTTTTCATCAGCCATAGCTTCAGCAATAGATTCTGCTTTAGCTTGGTGTAAAGCAACCTTTTCTCTTATTTCTGAATCAGAATAAACTTTTACCATATATGGATCAAAGCCTAATACATTTCCATCTCTGATACCATCAGATAGAGTATATCTATGGATTTCATCTCCAAATATTGTTGGAGTCGTGCTGTCTTTCTTTATGTTCACCTCTTGAATAGGTGTTCCTGTAAATCCAAATATAAGCGCATTCCTAAATGTTTTCTTTATAGTAGTAAGCATCTCCCCAAAAGTAGATCTATGACATTCATCTATTATTATGACTATTCTCTTTTTTGATATATATTTAATATCGTCAATTTTTAAAACTTCTGAATCCTCACTAATATTAGATAATTTTTGAATTGAGGTTACTATAAGTGTATCATCATATCTATTGCTTTTTAACTTACTAATTAAAATATTGGTATTTTTAGTAGCTTGCACCGACTCAGCATCACTTTTAAATGCTCTATATTCATCTAATGACTGAACAGCAAGCTCCTTCCTATCTACAAGGAATATTACCTTATCGGCATCATCTGAGGATGCAATAAGCTGAGCAGATTTAAAACTAGTCATAGTTTTTCCAGAGCCTGTTGTGTGCCACACATATCCGCCTAATTGCTTCCCATCAAACCAAGTATTTTTAGCTACCCTTTCTGCAATTCCATTTGCAGCATAGTATTGGTAAGATCTCATTACTTTCAAAATACCATCACTAGAGTCAGCAACGGTATAAAAGCCTATTAATTGATGTGCCATTGGAATATTTAATAAATTAGCTATTACATCCGCCCAATGGTTTATCGGCTCATTATTAAAATCTGCCCAATGGAAATAAAAATCTTGATTGAATTTACCTTCACCAGGATTTGCAAAATAAACTGTTTCGTCAGGTTGCATAGCTACAAATATTTGAACTAATGAAAATAATCCCTTGAAAATACCTTCATGTGAATATTTTTCAATTTGATTATATGCCTGACTAACTTCGATTCCGCTTCTCTTTAGCTCTAAATGTATAACAGGCATACCATTAATAAGTAGCATCAAATCTCCTCTTCTATCATTTAAAATTGAAGATTTTGCTTTAAATTTTGGTTGACTTACAATTTGATACCTACTTTCTCCAAAGGCAATTTCCTGCCTATCATATATTTTTAGACTTACTTCCTTACCAAAATGTAATTTATCGTCTGGATTATCCCTCTTGATAGCTACGCTCTTACCATTGATAAAGCCATTGAGTTTCATAGGGCTTTGAAGAGCAATAATTTGCTCCAAAATTTGATCCATTTCAGTTCTAGTAAGTGGTACATCATTCAACTTATCTATTTGCCTATTATTATTAAACAGTATCTCAGCCCAATTGTTTATAAGCTCTTCTTCAGTCGGATAATAAATAACTTCTTCTTCCCATCCATACTTTATTAAAGTCTCAATAACAGCTTTCTCAAATTCAGCTTCGTTATTAAATTGCATTTTCTTCACCTCCTAAACAAACATATTATCAAGCAACGATGACTTTACGTTCTTTAACTTATCTAACTTTTCCTTATTTAAGTTGATGAGATTATCTAATCTAGAAAAATATTCTCCTATTACTTTTTGCTCATTATAGTTTGGAGCCGAAATAAATAAATCTAAAAAGTCCTTTTCATGAATTCTCCATTGTCCGTAAACGACTCCTTGTCTTGTTTTAATCATTTTATTAATAAATTCTTTTCTTGTTAAAACCACTCCTATAAAGTTATAATCTACTTTTTTCTTAGCTGAAAATATACTATATACTGGCGAAATGCTAGATTTGCCAAATTTATTTAACCCTATAGAACCTGTTGTTAAATTATTTGAACTATAAATAAAATCTCCAAGTTCAGTTCTCTTATATTTTTTATTATCTTCATCCTTTACTAAAGATGACCTGTCGTATCTATCACCTTTATCAGCTATCCCTTCATACGCTATAAATGCCTTCAAAGGATATTCTTCATCTTTTGGTAATTGAGTGTTTCTTTCTTCTAATAATTCTGATATAGATGTTTTTTTCCAATCTTCAGTAAAGCCATTAAATCTTATCTCAGGAGTAACTTCTCCTTCTTTTGGAAATAGCTTATATAGCATAGCTTTTTTAAGATCGAGAAGTTTTTCATATTTATGCTTTTGTGAAGATATAAGATTGTCTAAATTTTCAAAATAATTTCCAATCATTATTTGTTCTTCTAGCTCAGGAAATTTAATCTCTATTTTTTCTATCTCTCCTAAATTTATCTTCTTAGGAAAAGCAATATGAAGTGTTCGTCTCCATAAATCTTTCTGTACACTTTTACTATTAATCGAATAAGATAAATAAATACCATCAATTTTTTTTGGTTTTAATAGTGCAAGAGTTACATAGTATCCTAATGCCTCATCTGACTTAACGATGTTTGTCGTCCCGATATCACCAATTCTAGTCATTAATACATCACCTTTTTGAGGTCTTTTACTAGAATATTCTTTTATAAAATCATCAATGCTTATATATTTATCCGTTTCTAATGACTTGATATTCTCAACACTTACAAATTTAACTCCATTTTTCGTGTATTTGGGGGTCTGATGTGTTCCATCAAATATATCTACTAATTTTCTTAGTTGTCCTTTTGACCACTCTTCATTAAATTCGTCAAATCTTATCTTTGGTACATTTTTATCATTTCTCATCTTATACCTCCAATAATTTTTGAAGTTCTTTTATTCCTGCTAAATCTTTTTCATTGCCCATTAGTTTATCAGACATGGAAATAAATTCCTCTTGGGTATAATATAGGTCTTCTTCTATTTCAACAAATGTCTTTGCATACTTTTTGTGAATAGCTCTTATATTTTCTTCAAGATTTATAAGAACATTTTTTCCCAATTCATCCAAGCCTATTACGAGTGGAGCTATCCATTTTTTATAAAGTAAATCTAGAGATTTATCTTCATCTAAGTTTTCTATTAAGCCTTTTGTTTTTAGGTGAAGCTCTTCTTTCTTTATTTTTAAATCAGATTTTAAATTAGTTTCTTCTTCAATTAAAAAAGTTACTTTTTGAAGCTTGCTTTCCAAAGAATCTTCCTCAAAGCTAAAAGTTTGTTGAATTTGAGCTATTCTTTTATTTATTTCTGTTTTTGTGTAGGTTCCACTTTTACCCTTTTCCATTAAGCTCCATTCAATGTTATTATTTTCATTAACATATTGTTCTTTTTCTGCTTTTTTAGACAATTCGAGATATCCATTTAATATTTTAATTTCATCTGTTTCTATCTCATCACAAACTTCTTTCATATATTTTTTGACTTCAGCATTTACAAAAGCAGAGTTATCTTCCTTTACATAGTCCGCATCTTTTTCATCTTCTTCCAGTGAGTCCAGTATTTCTCCATATTCAGATGTTATTTCAGCAAGTCTAGCTTCTATATTTCTTATTTCTTCTATCTCATCTTTTAATAGATTTTCCTGAACTAAATCAAATGGCAATATTCTACCTCTCCATCCTTCTTGAACTTCGGGAACTTCTTCATCGTCTTCTTTTTTCTTCTTCACAACCATATTAGGATCAACTAAATTTATAATATCAAAGCCTTCATCTAGAATCATTTCTAGGTCTGCTTCTATAGTATTCCAGTTATTTGCAAATATTTGATATGCCTTATACTTATCTACTAATTTTATTGTTTTTAATCTTTCAAAGATGTTTTTTACAATTTTTTCTCGTTCTTCTGCAATTTCAACATCTAAAATCCCATCTATCAAATCTTCTTTAAGGTTTTCTTTAAAACCATTAAAGGCTTCTTTGTATTTTTTGATATATTCATGAGATGATTTATGTCCTTGTATTATTTGATTTAAATCTTCAATATTTAAATCAAAATATTCCCCATCTTTTGTTCTAAAAATTTCATCATCTAATCCTTTTAATTCCTCCCAGTAGTCACTTAACTCCATAATTTCAGACTTTGGGATACCTCCAAACATGGTTGCATATAAGTCATATTTTTCTACAGGTTCTGAAGAATCAACATAACGAGGGATGTTAAGATTGTATTCATTTTTTCTTATTTCATCTTTCGTAACTACCCTAGAATATTTTTCAATGCTAATTCTATCCCTTATAGTGTCAGTTATTTTCCTTATGTCACAATTTCTTAGTTTGTTACTCTTTCCTGATTTTTCAAATCCTTTTGATGCATCAATTATTAACACATCATTATTTTCTTTGTTATGTTTTAAAATCATTATTATAGTTGGTATACTAGTTCCAAAAAATACATTAGCAGGAAGCCCTATAATTGTATCTATTTTGTTTTTTTCTATCAGATTTTTTCTTATTTCACCTTCAGTATTTCCTCTAAATAAGACCCCATGAGGTAATACAATTGTCATAATTCCATCTGGTTCTAAATGATATAAATCATGAAGTAAAAATGCATAATCAGCCTTACCTCTTGGTGCTGTACCATAATATTTGTACCTTGGATCATGCTCTTTATTTTTAGGCGACCATTTTTGAGAATATGGCGGATTTGAAACAACTGCATCTGCTTTTACTAGATTGTAAGTACTGTCTTTTCTATCATCTTCAAAAAATGGCCAATCATCTTCTAATGTGTCTCCATTTCTTACATTAATATTAGCTGGTTTAATATCTCTCATAACTAAATTCATACGAGTTAAGTTATAAGTATTTTCTTTTAACTCTTGAGCATAATAATCTATCTTATTATCACTATCTAAGTATCTACGCATTGCTTTCCCAATGTTAATTAGCAAAGAACCACTTCCCTCTCATGTCAAGCTTATGACAAAAAAGAGGTTATTGTTATGTAATTTAAAAGAGAGTGATTGCTCACTCCCTTTGCTACTTCCATATTATGTTC
>QWCK01002374.1_pt1 | contig 23900 bp, 16 predicted proteins | sample 1972571 | NCBI WGS metagenome assembly QWCK01 (sample SAMN09866710, study PRJNA288562) | Human gut metagenome isolate term2_stool, whole genome shotgun sequencing... | isolation source: gut | host: Homo sapiens | place: USA: California | reverse complement strand
AAACAAGCCGATAAAGCAGCTTTGGCCTTTCCTTTCATTCTCTAAGACAGTCCTCGAAACGACCGTACTACAACCCGAACCGAATTGAGATAAAACTGCATCAGGAGCGTTGTTGTCGAAGAATGCCCAACCACACAGACCGGAAAGCATATCGGGCGTTGCATAGAACAGTACACCTTCTGTCCCATCGAAAGATTCGGTTTTGTCTATCCTGATGAAATTGAGATAAGGCTTCACAGGTCATTTCATCCCAAGTCCCTGAACGAAGTCAACAACCATTTCAGGTGTTTTCTTGTATTTCTCTTTCAACGACACGAAGCCTGGCACTCGTTCTGGCATATCAGTAAAACCAGTGTAGAGTTTGCCACCGCCACATCCAATAACATCAACGCTCAGGCTGACGGGCTGCCCATCCCTCGCATCTTGAAGCCCTTTGAAAAAGCAACCACCTATCTTCTTTGTTGCAGCTATCGGTTTTTCGCTATAGCCAAACAACAAGGGCAATGGAGCATTACTACCAAAAGCCTCCTTATAATTCTGAATAAATTCCTTTATTTCCATAATCATTATTTTATTTCATAGATTCTGTCCTCTCGTAAAACTTTCGAAGCTGTTTTCCCTGCCACTTTCTAAGTGAAAAATGAAGAGGGAAAAATATAAGTGAAGAGGGAAGAGTGAAGAATCAACGCGAAGCCCAATTGTGAATTATGAATTATGAATTATGAATTGTAGACTCAGATTGTTATTTCAAATATTCTTCACAGAGCGCCACCCAGAGCGATGCTCCCGCGGCCAAGATGTCTTGGTCGAAAATGTATGTCGGATTGTGCACCATGGGCGTGTCTCCGTTGCCAATCATCACGTAGCAGCCCGGTTTGCGCTGGAGCATGAACGCGAAGTCCTCGCTGCTCATCATGGGTTTGCACGGGTACACCACACTGTCTTCACCAAATCGCCGGCGGGCCACGTTGGCGGCAAACCGGGTTTCTTCCTGCGTGTTCACCAACACGGCACCCGGCTGTCCCTCCCTGATGTCGTACTCGCATCCGAAGCACGCGGCCTGGGCTGCCGTAATCTCCCTGATACGGCGCAACACTTCGGTGCGCGCATCTGTCTGCATGTTGCGCATGGAGAGCTTCAGCACGGCCTCATTGGGGATGACGTTGCCCGAATTTCCGGCTTGAAACGAGCCGATGGTCACCACGCTGTTTTGCCAAGGCGACAGATTGCGCGACACGATGGTCTGCAGGGCCATCACCAATGACGCACCGGCCACCACGGGGTCTATGGTCAGCTCGGGCATGGAGCCGTGCCCTCCCCTGCCCGTAAGCCGTATCTCCCAATTGTCCACGGCCGACAGGGTCTCGCACTCGTGGAAATGGAACACGCCCTTGGGCAGTCCCGGTATGTTGTGCATGGCGTACACCCGATCCACGTCGAAACGCTCAAAAAGGCCGTCGGCGATCATCGAGAGGGCACCTTGCATGGTCTCCTCGGCCGGTTGAAAGATGAAACGCACCGTTCCTTCGAAATTCTTGGTCTTGGCAAGGTATTTGGCCGCACCCAAGGCCATGGCCGAATGGCCGTCGTGCCCACATAGGTGCGACACGCGGTCGTCCTTGCTCTTGTATGGCAGGTCGTTGGTCTCGGTCATCGGCAGCGCGTCCATGTCTGCCCTGATGCCTATGCTTTTTTTACCATCGCCGTGGCGCATGCTGGCCACCAATCCCTCTATGCCGTTCTTGCCCACATGTTCGCACACCTCGTAGCCCCACTGCCTGAGCAGCGACGCTATGTATTTAGCGGTGTCGTGCTCTTGGGTAGACACCTCCGGGTTGGCATGGATATGGCACATCCACGATTTCATTTCGGGCAGCAGCTCTGCCACACCCGCAATAGGTTTTGCTTCCATTTTACTCATATCACATTGTTATTGCACCGGTCTTATCTATCACCAAGCTCTATCGTTAGTCCATGCTTTTCTGGCCGGATGATTGATAAATTGTTCCAAACAATACCAAAATTTGTCGACATAACTCGTTCGACGTCGATAATATTTCTTTTTTTTGTAACTCATGGGTTGATTCTGAACTAAAATCTAAAATACAGAATTTGGAGTTTCCCTTTGTGTCAAGCGAATCAGGACAAATGATTTCAAAGGTGACAAGTAAAATAGGAAACAACAACAAAAACTGACAAGTGATTTCAGGAAAAGGCAGTGATAGGTGAATTGTGAATTATGAATTGCAACCTCCGCTCGGCTTTGCCGAATCTTAGAATATCAGGAGAATATATTTTGTGGACGAAAGGCTCATCGCAAAATATCTTCCCATTTGCTTCGCAAATAATCTTAGAATATCTGCTAACCCTCCAACGAGCAGCCTAATTGTGAATTACAAATGCGTGCGCCTAATTATCACGAGTTGATGAGCTTGCGAATAATTATGAATTAGCAGCGCGTTAGCCTAATTGTGAATTATGAATTATGAATCATGAATTATAAAGGCCTAATGGCCATGCGGTTAGGGCCTAACCACCGTGCGGTTAGGGCTTAACGGCCATGCGGTTAAGGCCTAACGGCAGCACGGTTAGGCTTTAACCGCGCAGGGTGCTGAACTTCGCTCGTCACACAGTTGAGCTAAAGGTGAGTTTTTCGAAATCACTTGTCAGTTTTTGTTGTGGTTTCCTGATTAACTTGTCAACATTCAGTCAGGCCTACTGTATCACTTGACACGGTCGCTGCCTCCCTTCGGAATAACTTGTCGGAAGGATAAATCATTTTGTCGAAAGCAATAAGATTCGGAGGGCGGACTGCTATTTGATAAAATGGGGATGAAGCGAATCGCCATAATTTTCGCGGTAGCGGTAGCCATTTTGCTCAAACGCGAGCAGAGATGAGGGCGACGAATAGCGGTTAAGCAGGATTTCGCGGGCCATTGCTCCCCGACAACTCTTGGCATGGACCGCAACCATCTTGAGTCGATGGCCTTCATCGGCGTAGAACATCGGCTGCACCACCGTAACCTCACGGCACACCCTACCCCACTCGAAAAGCTGTTCCATCTCGCCGGTAGCCAGATGCACGAGCACGCCATCGTCGGACTTCACGGCATCGATGAGCACATCGGTGATGCGGCTGCGCCAATAGGTCAGCATCGTTTCACCGCCTGTAGTCTGCAGGCGCACCTTGCCTTCCAAACGGTAAGGGTGTATAAGGTCGAGCGGCCGGAGCAGCCCATAGAGAAACGAACAGATAAACAGGTGGTCGTGGGCATACTGAAAGTCGGCGTCGCTAAACTCCGACGCACGGAGATATTTAAAGGCCTGACCGTAATACGCCAGTATGGCCGGCAGCTTTTCTGTCTCGTCGAGGAATCGCCCGTAGCGCAGGTGGTTCTCCTGTGCGAGCGAATGACTGCAGTGTAAAGCCCCTGCAAGCTCATCGATAGACCACTGACCGAGTTCCAGGGCAAAGCGATTGGCATCGGCTTCAAACCGAGGCGAACTGACGCGTGGCACGCTCACCGTCGTGGCATTGTTCATGATTTTGGCGCAAGCCAGTAGTATTTGCATTGTCGTTGAGTTCTGTTGGTTGTGGGCAAAGATACATATTCTTTTGCGTAGTCTGTCGGCATGCACCCTGTTTTTGTACGATTTTGCAGCCTTGAAAGTCGGATTTGACGTTAAAACAAACTTTTTAGAGCAAAAAATCACGCACGTTTAAATCCTCATATAGGTAGCAGGATAGGATTCACCGCTACCCCTTCGTTTATCCGTCGTAAAGCTTTGGATATGAACATGATAAGAAAAATATTTTCTAATCCTGAGACCATCGGTCGTTTTGAATCGGTAGTCGAAAAAGGTTCGAAATAAAGCATTTTAATGCCTGAATCCTTGAAGAATTTCAAAAAAACTGTATTAGTGGCCGAAAAATTAGCAAAATTCACAGGGTTTACACCAAAATGAACTTTTATTCCGATAAAAAACATGTTTTCTATTAATTACGTAGTAATTAATGGAGAAGCTGGAGCGATTTTCCATTCCGTGTCAAATAAACAGAACAAGCTCCCTATTTGTCGCAGGTTTAAGAAAACATGGCAGCAAACATCCTCCCTATTTGTCGTAGAGTTTTATAATAGATTAGTAATAAATAACTTGCAAGAGTCATATAAAACGAATTTTTAGACAATATCTGGAAGAAAAAACTTCAGAATCACTGAATTAGAAATATAATGTCAGGAAAATATAAAATAAAAATCATAAAAACACACAGATGTTCCCTATTTGTCACACCAATACTCCCTTTATGTCGGCAATCTAAAAAACATCCTCCCTTTTTGTCGCACACACCCTACTAAAATGTCGCACCAATGTTACTAATTTGTCGCACCGATGTTACTAATTTGTCGTAGTTCAATGCATGTGTCTACTGGTTTACAGTAAGTTATAGTCCCCTACTAATATATGAACTAATGATATATATAATGATATAATAATCTTATGAAAATTTTAATTTTTTCTTTTTATTTATTTTGACTTCCATCCATGAGGAATTCAGATAGTTTCTCTTAAGCTTATATATTTATATTTACACATAGGAGTATATCAATATAAATATATTAATATATAAAAAAATATAAAGTTATATATTTGTAGATATATAAATATGTGCAATTTTCTTCTTATTTTTTGCAATACGACGACTTGATGCCATATATATTTATCTAAATATTTGTTTGCCTATTTGTATATCTATATTTATAGTTATACTTTTAATATACTTAGATATATATTTCTGTATGTCTATATAAATACCTGAATAGATAAATACTTTAATATATAAATATATCTCCGTTTGTTTATATAGTTAGATACACATTTAAATATATTTCCAAATAAATATATTTAGATATTAATATATGTGCATTTATATACTTACTTGTTTATTTATTTATCTATATATAAATGCTAATAAATAAACATATTTATATACATTAATATATTTATTCTCTCCGAGGTTTTATCTGTGAAATACTGGTTATAAGGGGTTTGCGGTTTGTGGTGGGAATTATATAAATATATAAAAACTTAGTTATTTGTATATACAAAAATATAAAAGTATCCGTATATAATTAAATACTTAAATATATAACTATGTATATAAAAGTTTATAGGTATAATAACGTTATTATATAAATATATAAAAGAATATAAAAATATAAATAGAAATGTTTATATGTATTTATAATCAAATATACGTAAATATGTTTGTTTGTTTAGATATAAATACTTATATTTGCAAATGCAATTATATATAAATATTGATATATGAAAAATCGCAGGATAGTATTTGCCAATCAAAAGGGTGGCGTGGGCAAGTCGACGTTGTGTATGCTCTTTGCCAATTACTTGGCATGGAAGAAACAAGATGTGTGTATCATCGATACAGACTTGCAGAAGTCGATCTCCATGCAGCGACGCAAGGACATGGAAATATACGAGGGACAGGAAGAACCTTATACCATTCAGGATTTTGATGTGCAGGATCCCGAGACGATGCAGCAGTTGATGGATTCTGCGGGAGAAACGGAAGGATTTGTACTGTTCGACTCTCCGGGTAATGTGTCGGAGGACGGATTGGTGCCCATGTTTACTTCTGCCGACTTTATTATATGCCCCTATGAGTATGAGGAGAAGACGCTCGACTCCACGGGCATGTTTGTCCAGGTGATCAATGCTCTGAAGCACACGACGCCGGAGATGGGTGCCAAGCTGTTTTTTGTGCCCAACCGCATCGATGTGAGAATCGGTACGGCCGACGAGTTGAAGATGTGGAAGCAAACCGATGCCATCTTTAAACAGCTCGGTTCGGTGACACCGCGTATCACGGCGCGGGCAGCCCTGAAGCGTATCAACACCTTTGAGATTACATCGGCGCAGCGTGACGCTGTGAAGCCGGCGTTCGAATTTATGATTCGGCGAATGAGAGAGTAGGGTGGGGGAGTGTTGCTCCGGAGGGGCAACGAGAACATGTTACACCCGATGTATGTATAAATATATATTTAAGTAAACATATAAAAATATAAAGATATAAACCTATGGCTAAAAAGAAAACACGTGTTATGCTTCCTGGTGGTATTCAGGGATTGGTACACGATTTACAGAATGGCACATCGAGATTTGCGCAGCAGCCGATCGTCGATGCAACTGATACCGATGACGCAGCAGAATCATCGGACGAGACTCCTGACACGCAAGAGACGGCGAATGAGCAGGTTGCACCTGAAAATCAAGAGGTTCGTATGGAGGTGACGCCTGCTGAAACAACGCTGGCAACGGAGAAACCTGCACAGGTGGACAAAGAGGCCGCGGACAAGCCGTCTGGCGATGCCGTAGATGCCACGGAAAAAAGTGGTGAGCCGCGCATGCGTGAGTACCATATCGTGAAAGATGATTCGAAGGATAGCTGGGACTTATTCATCGACATGGCACGACAATACAAGTCGGGCGGTGGTAAGTTGGCAACGATCTATATCGACGAGACGCTCAAGAGTGTGCTCGACCGCATGAAATATGCCGGGACGGAGAAGTTATCTACATCGGCCATCCTGAGTTCCATCGTGGCACGTTTCGTCTATGACCATGAGGACGAAATCAGGAAGGTGCTCTTCAGCGGGGATCTGCTCTAACCCAATCATCAACATCCGCTTGCAACGACATTTCCTTGCAGCGACATTTCTTTGCAGCGACTCACACGACTTTTCACGGTTTTTTTTGCAGCGACTTTTCACGACTATTCACGACTTTTATTTTTTTTGTCGTGTTCAGTCGTGTGAGTTGTTGCAAATAATTATTGTCGTTGCCATATTATTTTAGTCGTGTCAAGTCGTGGGAGTCGATGCCCATATTATCTTAGTCGTGTAAAGTCGTGGTAGTCGTTGCAAAATAATTATTGTCGCTGCAAAAAGTCGTTGCTGCATAACGTGTTTGTCGTTGCAGTGGTGTGTGCCACTGTCTTAAAAAAATTAAATTTTTATTTGGATAGCTTCTTAATTTATAGTATCTTTGCTCCATCATGTCCCTGGGAGAGCCTTAGGGACAGCAGAATGCTCCTGTGTGGGCATTTATGATAGCTAATCTACACATATTAATTTTTAAAAAAACATGTCTGAGAATTTAAAACACATTCGACAGTCGCTGCTCGTATTCCTGCTGTTTGTGGTGGGCGCGGTGCAGGCGCAGACAGTCACTGGCATTGTCAGGGACGACACCGGCGAACCCATTATCGGAGCCACCGTGATGGAGCAAGGTGTGAGTGGCAATGGAACCGTGACGGATATCGACGGAAACTTCAGCCTGCAGCTGAAGGGTAAGTCTAAGAAAGTAACCATCTCCTATATCGGTATGAAAACGCAGACGGTGGATGCCTCTGCGGGTAGCGTCAATGTGGTGCTGCATGACGAAGCCACGAGTCTGAATGACGTGGTGGTGATTGGTTACGGTACGGTGAGGAAGAAAGACTTGACCGGGTCGGTGGCCTCTATCGGTGCCGACGATATTGCCGGAGTGCCTGTGTCGAACGTGGGTGAGGCCATGACCGGAAAGTTGGCCGGTGTGAACATCACCACAACCGAAGGGTCGCCCGATGCCGATGTGAAGATTCGTGTGCGTGGCGGTGGCTCACTGTCGCAAGATAATTCACCTCTTTATATAGTAGACGGTTTTCCGGTGCCATCGATTAGCGACATCGCACCTTCTGAAATCGAATCGATCGACGTGTTGAAAGATGCTTCGTCGACAGCTATCTATGGTGCGCGTGGTGCCAATGGTGTGATCATCATCACCACCAAGAGCGGCAAGGAAGGCAAGGTGCAGGTAAGTTTCAACGCCTCATTGGGCTACAAGAAACTCACCAAGGAAATCAAGGTGCTCGACCCCTACAACTATGCGCTGTATCAATACGAAATAGGCTCGACCGACTATGGCAACTACCAGGACATGGATATTTGGAAATCGGTGGAGGGCCAAAATTTTCAGGACGCCCTCTTCGGTCGTACAGGTGTGCAGCGCCAGTACAACGCCAATGTGAGCGGTGGTTCGAAAGACGTGAAGTTCAACGTGGGATATGCCCACAACGGCGAGAAGTCCATCATGCTCGGTTCGGGTTATGCCAAGGACAATGTGAATGCGAAGATCAATGCCAAGCTCAACAAATGGTTGACTTTGGACTTTAATGGTCGACTCGCCTTCACCAAGATAGATGGTATCAGTGGTGGTGCCGAGAACAACCAGAGCAACGCGGCCAACAGTATCGTGGCCAACACCGTGCGCTGGCGTCCGGTTGAGCCATTGGCATCGACCGATGAGGACGAGAACAACTCCACCTCCTCGCAGCGCAACCCCCTGCAGCGCATCAACGATACCTACAGGTTGAAGCATCGCTTCCGCCAGAACTACAATGCCGGACTGAACTGGAAGCCCTGGAAACATGTCACTTTCCGCACGGAGTTTGGCTACAGCTGGGACTACGACAAGGACGACTTGGTGTGGGGAGCCAATGCCGTGACCAATTCCAAGTATGGCTACAACGGTGCGCCCCAGTTGCGATTCGAGCGCAGCGACAGCCGCGGATGGCGCAATGCCAACACCTTTACTTATGACAACAAAAAACTCGCGGGTGGACGCGACCACATCAATGTGCTGGTGGGGCAGGAGTGGAGCAACTCCAAGCAAACCGACCGCAACAGCACGGCTGTGAACTTCCCTGTGAGTTTCACCATCGACGAGACACTGGCCAACACCGCAGCCGCAGCCGTGACGCTGCCCAACGAGGTGAATATCAGGGCCGACCAGAATATGATGTCGTTCTTTGGACGTGTGAACTACACGATGGCCGAGAAGTATCTGGCCACCTTCACCATGCGTGGTGACGGTTCCTCGAAGTTCGGCAAAGACCACCAGTGGGGCTTGTTCCCATCGTTGGCATTGGCTTGGAGAATCTCTGAGGAAGACGGACTGAAAGACAGCAAATGGCTCTCGAACCTCAAGGCTCGCCTGAGTTTCGGTACGGCTGGTAACAACCGCATCTCCTCGGGTCTGCTCGAAACCACCTACACCGTGACCAGCAACAGCGACAAGCATGCCGGCTTTGGTGAGAAACCAGCCACCCAGTTGCAGCACAGCAAGTATCTCTACAACCCAGACCTGAAGTGGGAAACCACCGTTACCCGTAACTTCGGTATCGACTATGGATTCTTCAAAGGCCGTATCAACGGTACGCTTGACTTCTATTGGAACACCACCAAAGACTTGTTGATGCGTGTCGAGATACCCACATCAACCGGTTACGACTATCAGTTCCAGAACTTCGGCAAGACCTCCAACAAGGGTGTCGAGCTGACGATGAACGCTGCTGTGGTGGAAAGCAAAAACTTCAACCTGAACAGTACGTTCAACATCTCATGGAACAAGAATAATATTGACGAGCTGAGCATGAAGAATCCCTGGCAGAGCAGTAACTTTGCCGGTTCAACCTTCACCCCATACGACGATTTCCGCGTGGCCGAAGGTGGCAGCCTCGGAGAAATTTGGGGATACAAGAACAATGGTTTCTACACCGTTTACGACGCCAAGTCCAATCCCAACGGTGAGCTTGTGCTCGGCAATGACGGCAAGTGGAGTCTTCGCGACGGCCTGAACGACAAGAGCTACACCATGACCGGTGGTGCGCTTGTTCCGGGTGGACCCAAGTTCGAACTCGACGAGGACGGCAAACCCCTCAAGCAAAAGCTCGGCAACACCATACCCAAGGTGATGGGTGGATTTGGCCTGAACGGCAACTGGGGCAGTTTCGACTTCAACCTCTATTTCAATTATTCTATTGGAAACAAGATCGTGAACGGTACGAAACTCGCCAACTCGTTCTACAGCAACAGCCAGAAGAACTACAACATTGTCAACGACTTCAATATCGACAACCGTTATACATGGATCGACCCGGCTACGGGAAGAAATCTTGGCAACGGCATTACATCGACCGTGATTGCCCAATATGGCGGCGTGGAAAATGTCATGTCTCGTCTCAATGAGCTTAACGGCCATGCAAGCATCTGGAATCCGGCAGCTTCGCAGAAGTCGCCGATTACCAGCTATGCCATGGAGAATGCATCGTTCCTGCGCCTGAATACCGTTACGGTGGGCTACACGTTGCCCAAGAACTGGGCGAAGAGCATCTTCCTCAGCAGCGTGCGCGTCTATTTCACGGCCTACAACGTGCTTTGCTTCACCAGCTACGACGGCTACGATCCCGAAGTGGACACCAGTGGCAGAAAGAACCCCATGACACCGGGTATCGACTATGCAGCCTATCCCAAGAGCCGCACTTTCCTCGGCGGAATCAACGTGACATTCTAAACTAAACGAATTTACTAAAATGAAAAAGATATTATCAGCATTTGTGCTTGCCGCCGGCATGGTGACTTTTGTCTCGTGTGACGACTTCCTCGACCAGAAGTCACCGTCGGAGCTTTCCAAAGCCAATGTGTTCAATTCGGAATATTACACCAGTACGGTGGTCAACCAAATCTACGGCGACCTCACCAACGACCGCACCTATTCGCAAGACTGGGCCATCCTCTACGGACTGGGCACCGACTGCGAGCTGGTTGACGGCTTGGGCTCCACAGCCACGGCTTCGAGCGAGCGCGGTTATTTCAACTATAACTTCGGCGGAGAATACGCCAACTGTGGTAAGATGTGGTCGTATATGTATGCCACCATTGAAGATGCCAACCTCGCCATCGAGGGCATCGCGGGCAGCACTTTGAAAGACCAGACCTCGATGAAGCAGTATTACGGCGAGGCTGTGTGTCTGCGTGCCATGGTCTATCTCGACCTGATCCGCGCTTTCGGTGATGTGCCCATGAAGTTGGCGCCCACCCAGTCGGATCTGAGCAATGCCTACCAGGGCAAGACCGACCGCGACGTGATTCTCGACACCCTCATCACTCAGGTGGAGGGCGTCATCGACATGCTGCCCTGGGCCGGAACCAACGGCTATACCACCGAGCGTGTCACCAAGGGCTACGCCCATGCCTTAGTGGCACAGCTGGCCATGACGCGTGCCGGATATGCCATTCGCGAGGCTGCCAAGCAGGGATATGAAACGGCATCCTATTCGGATCCCACCTATCCCACACAGCGTCCCGACCAGGCCACCCGCAATGCGCTCAACCGCAAGGCCCTGAAACATCTCTCGGCCATCATCACCGGCAACGTACATAAGATCAATCCCTCGTTCCACAACCAGTGGTACCTGATCAATCAACTGAAGCTCGACACAGAATTTCAGGAGAATATCTTTGAGATTCCCATGCTCCAGGACGTGAGCGGCGAGTTGGGCTACACGGCAGGCTTCCGTCTCAACGGCGTAACCTCGCAGTATGGCTACGGCAACTCCTCCGGTAAACTGAAGGTGACCGCACCGCTGTTCTACTCCTATGATAAGAACGACACACGCCGCGACATCACGTGTGCCACCATGCAGGTGAAGCCCGTGCAGAAGGCCATCACCTCCAACCATGAGACGATTGTAGACCCCTTCTGCGCTGTGGAGTCGCATGTGGGCAATGCCCCCTTCGGCATCTACTGTGGAAAGTGGGATCCCCGCATGGAGAACGAGGATTGGCTCAACCAGAACCTCAAGGCCAGTGCCAAGCACATGACGGGTATCAACGTGGTGAAGGTGCGCTATCCGCAGGTGTTGCTGTGGTATGCTGAGTTGATGAACGAATTTGTCGGACCTGACGGAACAGATGCCGACGGAGCCGGAATCACAGCCCGAGAGGCATTGAGACAGGTGCACACCCGTGCTTTCAGTGATGCCGACAAGGCTGCTGCCGAAGCATATGTGGCCGGCATCGCCGCTGACAAGAGTGCTTTCTTCGATGCCATTGTGCAGGAGAATGCCTGGGAGCTGGCCGGCGAAGGCGCACGCAAGTGGGATCTCATTCGGTGGAACTTGCTGGCACAGAAGATTTTTGAGATGAAGCAGAATTATCTGACCCAGCTCGAGGACGGCACCTATCAGGAAACCATTTATTACAACTATAGTGATGCCAACCAAACCAAGATCGATATGAGTAGTGTGACATGGTACGGCCTGCCCGATGGCAAGACGGCAGCCGACTACGACAACTCTGAGTCTTCGTTTGGCAAGAAGAACAGTACCCAGATGGAAACCAACTTGAACTCCATTTGCAGTGGACTTGTGGGCACCGATGCCAAGACTTTTGGTCATGGCGAGGTGATCAACCGCTATCTCGTGCCCATCGGTTCAACCATCACGAGTAGTTCCAATGGTTATATCAAGAACTCGTATGGATTCACATTTTGAGAAGTGAAAAATGAAGAGGGAAGAGGGAAGAGTGAAGAATGAAGAGTGAAGAGTGAAGGGTGCTCTGACCCGGAACTTTTCCTCCTCTAAAACAACAAAACAACAGCAACAATGAAATTATATAAAAACATAATAAGCAAGGCCGCTATGGTGTGCATGGGCGCAATAGCCCTCACAGCCTGCACCGACAGCAACGACTGGAGCGTGGACAGCGCTGTCAACCGACTGTTTGGCCCGAACGAAAAAAATATTGCTGTGAAGCCTGATGCCACAGGGGCTGAGGTGACGTTCACGACAATAAAAGAAGCCGAAAACTACATGATCCAAGTGAGCAACGACTCGCTCTTTAACGAGGGAATCATGACGTTCGGCGAGAACAAGAAGATTACGACCAGTCCGGTTTATATCGACGATCTGGAGAGCGACACCATTTATTACCTGCGCATCAAATCGGTGGGTGAGGGGAAAACGGAGTCCAACTGGGCGCGTCTCGACGGACATTTCAAGACCAAGAGCGAGCAAATTCTCAATCCGCTCGACGAGGCCAATGACTTGACGGCTACCAGCGTGACACTGCGTTGGCCGGCCAATGCCAAGGTGACCGCTGTGAAGTGTAACGGACAGACCTACACGCTTACGCCTGAACAGATTGCAGCGGGGGCCTTTACAGTGACCGGACTGCAGCCCGAAACGGAATACACGGCCAATATCTACAACGGCACGAAGAAGCGTGGTGGACTGACCTTTACCACGGCAATCGACCTCAACGGAGCTATCTTGGTCAAGGCCGACGAAGACCTGAAGACCGTCATCGCGAATGCTGAAGACGGAGCAACGCTGGCACTGATGCCCGGTGAATACAAGGTGCTGTCCGACGACGGATCTGCTACTTCGCTCAACATTACTAAGAACGTGGCCATCAAGTCGCTTCGTTCTTACGACCGCGCCGTGATTAAGGGTGGATTCACGCCCAAGGGCGGCACACTCCAGCTCAAACAGCTGGTGCTCGACGGTGACGGTTCTGTGGGTTACATGATCGATTTCAAGGGAGCAGCCGACTATGGAGACTACGAAATCGACGATTGTGAGATTCATAGCTATACCAAGGGCTTGATGTACAACAATACCGACAAGGCTAAGGTTAACCAGATGCTGTTCAACAACTGTCTGATTCACGAAATGGGCAGTGGTGCCGACTTCCTCGACATCCGTAAGGGCTATATCGCAGCACTCACGTTCACCAACAACACGGTGTGGAAAGCTGCTGCCGCCCGCGACTTCGTGCGCTACGACGACAAATCATCGAATTATTCGGGTGCACCGTCACCGGTGATCACCGTCGACCACAACACCTTGGTGGGCATTTCCAACACCGATTCCCGTCGCCTGCTCTACGTGCGCTATGCGGGCAACTCGTGTGTATGGACCAACAATATTGTGGTGGCTACCAAGGGTATTGTGACCAATCAGTCGAGCACCAACGTGACGACGATGAGCGGCAACAACAATGTGGATTGTCCCAACCTTTCCTCCGCCACATCCACGGTGACGACACCTAAGGTTTACGACGACGATGCCACAACACTCGACCCCGAGTTTACCGACGCTGACAAGGCCGACTTCACCGTGGGCAACGCCCTGCTGTTGCAGAGGCGTGTGGGTGACCCGCGATGGATTAAGTAATCCCGTTGAGAACATAGTTGAGAACACAAACGAATCGTCCCGACAGCTTGTTGTCGGGACGATTCGTTTATATTTAGCACATTACATTTACAGTTTTATATGTTAGAGTTGATATTCCTGATACATAGACGAAAAGTAATAAAGATATGTTAAAAGTGATAATTTTCCTAATTGAACATAAACTGTTTACGTCTATATATATATAAACCTAATCATAAGAGCCATGCAGGTATAAACCTAATTATAAGCCATGCAGGACATAGAGAAAACCGATATTTATCACATATCACAAGGTAATGAAATTGCCTTCAGTCATTTTATTGACTATTATTCTTCCCGACTTTATTATCATGTTTATGGTATAGTCAGGCGGAAGGAAGTAGCCGAAGAAATTGTGAGTGACGTTTTCGTGATAGTTTGGAACAAGCGCAAGACATTACATAAAATCAAGAATATGACCAGTTGGTTAAACACATTGGCATACCATAAATCATTAGATTATCTGAGAACGAAATCACATATCCACCGCGAGATGCTACTTATCGACAATGATGAATTCAAGTTTCAATTCCCAATCATTCAATCGCCTATTGACAACATTATTTCGCAGGAGGAATGCAAAGAACTTCAAAGAGCCATTGATATGCTTCCATCAAAATGCAGGCATGTTCTTTTTTTGGCAAAAATAGAAGAAATGTCATATGCAGATATTGCACGTATGTTGAATATCAGTGTATCTACAGTTAACTACCACATAGTGTTCGCATTGAATGCGTTGAACAAGAAACTCAAACGAGCATAAAGACATATCAATGATTATAGAAATGAACAATGAAAAATTTTTCAACTCCTTGCCTGAAACCAGCGAAGAGGATATCAAACTGAAAAACTATCTTCTGAAGTGTCTACCCAAGGACGTTGATACAGATAAAATTAAACTTTCTACTTTTCATAAGATAAAAAGGGAAAGGCAGGTATCGCGTGTGCTCAAGACTATTATCGCTCTTTCAGCAGTTGCTGCGAGTGCTTGTTTTTTCATATTTTTGCCTCGTCAACAAACTGTTACTACAGACGCCGTCAAGACGAAGGTTGTTGCGAAACAAATGCCTGAATATCATGTTGTAACGGTGCCTACGACCCAAATTAAGAAAGTAGTGTTGCCGGATGGTACACGAGTAACGCTAAACTCTCGTTCGCAGCTGCGTTATCCTGAAAAGTTTGATAGCAGGACACGCGAGATTTATCTTCAGGGGGAAGCATATCTTGAAGTAGCTCATAACAAAGAAAAACCGTTCATTGTCCACGCAAATAATTTCAACATTCAAGTTTTAGGTACGAAGTTCAACGTAAATAGTTACAATGAGGAGGCGGCTTTTGTCGCTTTGGTCGATGGGTCAGTTCAGGTGACTACTGCTAAGAATCAGAACAAGGTCATGATGAAGCCCAACAACCTTTTGCGTTTAAAAGATGGAAATATAGATGAGCTGGTTCATACACAAGCCACAGACTATATTTCGTGGTTGGACAAGAAGCTGAAGTTGAATGGCGATAAGATGGATCGTATAATGACTAACTTAGCCAATTATTATGATTTGGAGATAGTATATAAGAAACCAATACCCCAAATCGGACTTTACGGAAAACTTGAACTGAAGGCAGAGCCCCAAAAAGTTTTAGAAGCGATTAGTCAGCTTTCCGGACTATCCATAACAATGGAAAACAAAAAAATCTATATAACCTATTAATTTTTTTTTTATGAACAAAAGAAACATAATGAAACAAATTGGTCACCGACTACTATCTCTATGTATAGTAGGGTTACTTTGTGTTCCTGTTAATATTTATGCTCTTGGGCATATTAAGTTGTCCGAGTCGAAAGGTATATATACTTTACAGGCCACTCAAATGTCTATGAGGCAGGTATTTAATTATGTTGAAACCAACAGCAAATATATTTTTGCCTACGACAAAAATGTGAACAATCGCCTTGAGGAAACCGTCTCTATCAGTGTAAAAGGAAAAAACACGCCTCAGATAGTTCATGAGCTTTGTCAGAAGACGGGATTGAACTATCGCATATCCGGCCATCAGATCATCCTATCCAACCGCACGGCAAAGATACAGCAAGCTAATCCGAGCAAGCCTGTGAAAAAGGTCACCGGTGTTGTCAGCGATGCTACTGGAGAGCCTCTGGCGGGTGCTACAATTGTGATAAAGGGTGACAACACGAAAGGAACTGTGTCTGCAATTGATGGCTCTTTTTCCTTGGAAGTGCCTGAAGGCGCAGAAATCATAGTTTCGTATATAGGATTCGATAGCCAAGTATTACAGGTTGACAGACGAACACGTTTCAGTATAACATTGAATGAGGATAACAATATGCTGAACGAACTTGTAGTCATAGGTTATGGACAGGTAAAGAAAAAAGATCTTACTGGCTCAGTGACTGCAATCAACCGTGACGACATTAATAAGGGAGTTCAAAGCACTGCACAAGAGGCTTTACTTGGTAAAATGGCCGGTGTGAATGTTGTGTCTGCCTCAGGTGCTCCAGGATCAGCTTCAACCATCCGAATCCGTAGTGGAGCATCGCTATCCGCAAGTAATGATCCATTGATTGTTATCGACGGCGTGCCTGTGGACAATTCATCCATTGAGGGCGGTGGTAATATTTTAGGAGGAATTAACCCTAACGACATTGAAACATTTACCGTGTTGAAGGATGCCTCTGCAACAGCAATCTATGGTTCTCGTGCTTCCAACGGCGTGATCGTTATAACCACTAAAAAAGGAAGCGACAGTGGTGTAAGGCTCAACTATAATGGCAACGTGTCTATTGGGACTATAGCCAAACGCCTTGACCCACTAACTGCAGATGAGTTCCGAACTTATGTTCCAACGGTGACAGGCGTTCCTTCCAATGTTGTGTTTGGAAAAGAGAACACTGATTGGCAGGATGAAATATACCGCACGGCTATTGGCACTGAGCATAACGTATCTGCTTCGGGCAATCTGATGAAATCAGCACCTTATCGCGTGTCATTGGGCTATACCACCCAGCAGGGTATTATCAAAACCAATAACTACAATCGTTACACATTCGACGGAAGCATTTCACCTACATTCTTTGACAAGCATCTTAGTGTCAATGTGAATATGAAAGCATCAGCAGAGAATGACCGTAAAGTAGATCACAGTGTAGTCAATAACGCCCTTCGTTATGATCCCACGCGTCCAGTGAAAACGGGTAGCAGTACTGCATCTACAGATCCGGGGCTGGGATATTATATCTGGATGAACGGAACTTCACCAATGGCCATCCAAACAGACAACCCCGTAGCACAGTTGGAGTTACAGAAGATTTGTAACAATGTGAATCGCACGATAGGAAATGCCACCGTGTCTTATCAGGTTCATGGATTAGAAGACCTACGGCTCAATCTTAATTTAGGTTTCGATTTATTGCGTAGCAAATACACCAAAGAAGTTCCGGATTTAGCAGGAACCATGTACACCTCTAATATGAAAGACGGAACCGGATTGAATTATAACGGTATTCAGAAAAAGAGAAATACGCTGATTGATCTTTATGCCAACTATCAGCACGAGTTTGCCAGCAAACACAACTTTAATGCTATGGCCGGTTACGGTTGGCAGCACTTCTGGAGAAAATATAATGACACTACGTTGTCTCCCAAGGGAAAAGAATTGTTTTCTCCTACGCATTTCGAGTCAGAGTATTATTTGTTGTCACTTTACGGTCGATTGAATTACACATATGATGACAAATATATGGTGACAGCAACACTTCGTGCAGACGCCTCTTCCCGTTTCGCCAAGGACAATCGCTGGGGCTACTTCCCATCAGTGGCACTTGCCTGGCGCCTGACAGAAGAAAAGTTCCTGAAAGACAATCGCATCATGAGCAATTTGAAACTTCGTTTGAGCTATGGTTTGACAGGACAGCAAGATATTTTGAACGACTATCCTTATATGACAACGTTCACCGTGTCTTATCCTGAGTCAAGTTATCTGTTTGGAGACAAATGGTATAAAACCCTTCGTCCGAATGCCTACGACAATGATATCAAATGGGAGACGACCTCCACATGGAACTTTGGACTTGACTATGGGTTCTTGGGCAACCGCATTTATGGTACATTGGATTTCTATACGCGCAGGACGAAAGACCTACTGAATACCATTAATGTAATTTCCGGTACTAACTTCTCCTCTGTCCTGACAACAAATATCGGTGAGATGGAGAATAAAGGCGTTGAGTTCTCGATCAATGCACAACCTATCCGGACTGAGGATTTCACTTGGGATATGGGATTCAATTATACTTGGAACACGTCTAAGATTACCAAGTTGAATACCATTGACTCTGAATCGAATTTTGTACAGACGGGTGCAATTTCCGGAACAGGCAAGTATGTTCAGGTATTTATGGTAAATAAGCGTCCGTACACTTTTTATCTTGCCAAGCAGGCATACGATAAAAACGGAAAGCCCCTTGCCGGAAAATATATTCAGGAAGACGGCTCTGTTTCGACGAAAGAGACACGTTGTGCAACGAATAAGAGTGCGCTACCTAAGGCATATATAGGATTTAATACCCACTTCATTTATAAAAACTGGTATTTGGGTATGAATGCACATGGAGCATTTGGATCGTATGTTTATAATTATATCAAAGCAGATCAGTATTTGCAATCAGTTTATAGTGACCAAGGGAGTTTCTCCAATATTTTGCCATCAACTCGTGATTTAGGCTTTGATACCCAACAGCTCTATACTGACTATTTTTTGGAGAGTGCGGACTTCTTGCGTATGGATAACATCACATTAGGCTATACATTCAAGAATCTTTGGAATGGGAGGAACGACTTACGCTTAGCGTTTGCTGTTCAGAATGTATTTACGATCACCGGTTACAGCGGCATATCGCCGGAGTTATCCACCGGTATAGACCGTGATGTATATCCCAGTCCTCGCACATTCTCTATTTCTGCTAACTTAAACTTCTAAAAACCAGAATGATGAAAAAAACTTATAACATATTGCTCATAGGAATATTATTTGCCTTGTGTTCTTGCTTCAACGATCTCAACACAATGCCTTTGGATAATAATCAACTCGTGAGCGAACAAGTCTATAGCACGGCAGACGGTTATACCGGTATGCTTGCAAAATGTTACAGCTCTCTGATCTTGACGGGTCAGAAAGGAGGCGATGGAGGCGATGGAGACCTTCAGGGAGCCAATGAAGGCTATTCTGGATACGTGCGTTTGTTGTTTTATCTTGAAGAATTAAACACAGACAACTTCCTGATGCCATCATCTTCAAACGGATTGCGCAAGTGCCTGAATATGCAGTGGGACGCATCCAATGCCTCTGTCATTACATGGACTTATCAGCGTTTGTATATGACCATTGCCTATTGTAATGAAATCCTGCGCGAATGTACTGAAGACAAACTTAAAGGACGTGGCTTGTGGGATAAAATGGGACGTGAATGTGCCACTTATCGCGCTGAAGCAAGATTCTTGAGAGCATACTGCTATTCGATGCTGTGTGATTTCTTTGGTAATGTTTCATATATTGATGAACATACTGGTGTAAAGGAAATCCCGACACAGTGGTCAAGAAAGGATATTTTCAAATATGCAGAAAGCGAACTCAAGGCTATTGATGCAGATCTTAAAGCACCTCACACCAATGTTTATGGACGAGTCGATAGAGTGGCTGCCTGGTTCCTGTTGTCAAGAATGTATTTGAATGCAGAAACTTGGATCGGTGAGAATCGCTACACGGATGCTCTGACCTATGCAAAGAAGGTTATCAACGAGGGAGGATATCCGTTGGCATCAGACTATCGTGAAATCTTCTTGGCTGACAACGATCAATGCTTGGAAATCATTTGGCCGCTTGTTCAAGACGGTCAGAAAGCACAAAGCTCCGCAGGAACCAATTTCTATGTGAAAGCCTTTGTTAATGGTCCGATGAACGAACTGTATCAGACCGGTGTAGGCGGACGCGGATGGGGTAATGTTCGTGCAAAAATGACACTCGTAGATGCGTTTGATGCGGGCGACGTGAAATTTGATACAAAAGATACCTGGGGCAATCAGAAAAAAGATAAACGCGCACTGTTCATGACGGCACTGCCCAATCAGAAGAAGGAAACCTGCGACGATAAAGGGCAAATGACCAGCACCTTTACTTGTGGATATGGTTATATCAAATGGCGCAATGTGACCAAGGACAACCGTATTCCGGCACAGGGCGATGCTTATGTCTCTATAGATTTCCCTATGTTCAGAACAGGGGAGGCTTATCTTATTGCTGCCGAGGCTATTTTGCGAGGAGCTGCTGGCGGAACAAAAACAGAAGCCTTGGGCTACGTAAATGAAATCCGCAGTCGGGCATATATGAGTGGCAAGTATGCTAAGTCCGGTGTACGCTCTGACGTTTCCGGTACAATCACCGAACAGGAATTGTCCCTTGATTTTATTTTATCTGAACGTCAGCGGGAATTAGCATCGGAATTGGTACGCAGAACCGATTTGATTCGCTTTGGTAAGTTTACCAAAGGAAATAACTGGGATTGGAAAAATGGTGTGTTTGAGGGCACGGACGTAGATGACAAATATAACATCTTTCCCATTCCTGAAACAGAGAAGACCAATAATCTGAAATTAGTCCAAAATACTGGCTATTGAGAGGACTATTGTTTGTTACGAAATAAAAAGTTTGATTTTGTGGGGTTGTTTTGCTAATGCAAAATTATACCCCACCTTAAAATATATTTGAAGAAAAATGATGAAAAAGGCTTTAACCTTTAGTATTTGTCTCTTGTTCTCTTTTAATGGCATCGCGCAGACTTCCTTGGAAGAAATTGCCGCATGCTTTGATAAGGCGGGAGGAGTGTATTATGCTTACCCCACACCGCAGGAGAAGTCAGAAATCTCTGTTCCCAAAGGATATAAACCTTTTTATGTGAGCCATTTTGGGAGACATGGCTCACGGTATCTAATTGGCGACCGTGACTATAAATGGGTGCTCGATTTGTTGAAGGAGGCAAAAGCCCAACATTCCTTAACAACCCAAGGCGAAGAAACGCTGTCGAAGTTGGAAAAGATCTGGCCTATGGTTGAGGATCGCGGGGGTGACCTTTCACCTGTTGGAGAACGACAACAGAAAGAAATTGCTACTCGTTTGTATAATGCCTATCCAGAAATTTTTCAAGGTCGGAAAAAAATATCGGCAAGAACAACGATGTCACATCGTTGCGCTATGAGCATGGTTTGTTTTGGTGATCAGTTAAAGAGCTTTAATCCCAAATTGCAGATTCGATACGAGACAAGTGAAAAGTATGTCAGGTATCTTAATTTTCATTCGGATATCTCCAATGAGTTTACCGATGAAAAGACGGGTCCATGGTGCATAGAGTATGAAAAATTCCGTGACAATCATACCCGCCCCGACAGACTTATGAAGCAATTATTTTCAAAGGAAGAATTTGTTACGAAGAGAGTCAATCCGGACAAATTGATGTGGGGACTCTATTGGATTGCTGTTAATATGCAAGACATTGAAACGGACATTCGCTTTTACGATTTGTTTACAGCGCAGGAGATCTTCGACTTATGGCAATGTATCAATTATCATTTCTACGTACGCAATGCTAATCATGCAGAAAGCAGAACGTTAGTTAAAAACAATGCAAGACCATTGGTCAGGAATATCATTGAAAGTGCTGAGGAGGCAATCAGGAACAACGATGTTGCCGCAACAATCCGTTTCGGTCACGACGGAAACCTAATGCCGTTGTTAGCTTTACTGCAGGTTGAAAACTTCGGGATAGCTGTCAGTGACCCTTATGAAGTATATAAGGTATGGACAGATTTCAAAGTATCTCCAATGGGTGCAAATCTCCAGTTGCTATTCTTTAAAAATAAGCAGAATGACATTATAGTTCGCGTCCGGCATAATGAAAGGGATGTACATATTCCGGTAAAAACAGATAACTTCCCTTTCTATTCATGGAGCCACGTCAAAGAATATATGGAAAGCCTGCTGTGATATTGCCCTGTTAGAAGAAATAACCATTGTCCAAAACGAAGTGCAATAAAAGAGTACCCCCTCGCCGAGAGAAGCAGACGTTCTCGAGGCGTAGCGAGAGGCTGTCTGCATCTCTCGGCGAGGAAAAAGAAACGGCTCAGTAGAATTTGCCTGGGGAATAATTTGTTCAGTAAACACTACTTATACACCCCCACCTCGCATATATAGACAAGTAATCCTAAACCTATATATAAGAATTTCTCATAAGGCATATCAACAACTATTAACCAACTATATATATATACTAATAGAAATACTATGCTAAATATAACATACAGAATCTTATTTACTTTACCATATCCATAGGACAAAAAAGTCATGATAAAGCCTACTATATATAACATATCATTATAAAGATATAGGATGCCTGAAGCTATATCATGCTTGCCTCGAAATAGTATATGAAATATGTTTGAGATAACAATGTATGCAAATAATCCTACACTAATAGAAATTATTTTTTTTACAATCATATTCCTTTTATTTTCTATTTCCTTTTTTATTGTTACTGTAGTTTCCTAATTTAGGTTGATTTTAGGGAAAGACACGGGGTTATTTTATTGTAAAGTCGAATACAGAGGTGTAGCCACCGACACCGTTGCTATTAAATGTAATACAATACTCCCCCGGCTTGCCATTGATAATTATATCATAAACACCATCTTTCAATTTCGTAGAAGAAATAATCACATCATTGTCTGTTTCCAGTCCTGAAGTATTACCTCCCCAAAGACTAAAGGAGCCTTGGACTAATTGTCTTTTGTTTTTTTTGACTTTAAATCTTGAAATAGCGAAGTCTCTTAAGGTATAATTGCTTGAGAACATATAAAGACGTTGTGCCTTGCTCGCCGGAACCATTCCAAAGTACATTCTGAAATGAGCCTTACCTGTAAAGATATAAGGGGATGTACTACCGGCAAACTCTACTTTTACTTTTGTCTTGGCAATGCCATAACTTAACGCAGTTCCTAAAGCATTCACCTTTACACCCGAGTATTTTATTGATTCCATTAGTTGGTAGCTACCATCAATATCGGCATAGATTCCAACAGAATCACCGGCATTCATATAGGCTTTAGCGATAGTCTTAATCTCTTGCGTGCTCTGACTGTATGAGCATACGGATACGCAGATACAAATAATAGTTAGTAATATAGTTTTCATATTTATTGTGATGTATTATAAAAACATATCTGTTTGAAAATAAATAAGTTACCGTATTGATATAACTAAGCAGGTAACGATTTGGAAACGAGCGAAAAGCTTTGTGTCGCTGTTTTCTGCAAAGAAAGAACGCTTGTTATTATGTTTGCAAAGATAAGACTTTGCTACCGAATAACAAGCGTTTTTAATGAAATATTCTTCTTTCTGCACTTTCTAATATTGTATGTTGCTGGAAACGGATGATGTTGCATCATCGTTCGGCTTAGATGGCAGCGTAGCTTTGGTCTTTCAGGATGCGCTCGTCGTAGACATGATGTTCGGCTTTGTCGTGATGCGGATACCAAACCTGCGCAAAGAAGGGGTTAAGCTGGGCCTCCTCGTCATAGTTCCAAGGCAGAGGGAGGCTTTTAGGACTCCAGTGTCCAGCCAAAAGAATCAATGCTGGTGAAGCCTCAAAGACCTCCCCTTGGGCAGTACGCCACGTGAGCTTCGTAGTCAGATCACCCTTTGTCATGCTCTCTGAGAGGCATTC
>QWCK01002373.1_pt1 | contig 23905 bp, 19 predicted proteins | sample 1972571 | NCBI WGS metagenome assembly QWCK01 (sample SAMN09866710, study PRJNA288562) | Human gut metagenome isolate term2_stool, whole genome shotgun sequencing... | isolation source: gut | host: Homo sapiens | place: USA: California | reverse complement strand
AAGATATACACATACGACGAGATTTTTCCGGTCTCGATCGCGTACTATATGGGAGGTTGTAAGATGTTTGAAAATCTAACAGTTTATGAGGATCGTTACAAAGAATTAAATAAGATGATGATGGATCCCGAGGTTCAAAGCGACAGCAAGCTCTTGCAAAAAACCGCCATTGAACACGCCGAGATCGAGCCCATTGTCAAAAAATATAGAGATTATGTTAAGGTCTCCCAAGATCTTAAAGATAATAAAAGCATGTTCGAAGAAAAACTCGACGACGAAATGCGTGAACTTATAAAGGAAGAAATCAAAAAGGACGAGGAATCTCTCGAAAAAATTGAGGACGAGCTCAAAATCTTATTGATTCCTAAGGATGAAAATGACGACAAAAACGTTATCGTAGAAGTTCGCGGTGGCGCAGGGGGCGATGAAGCCGCTCTTTTTGCCGGAGTTCTTCTTCGCCAGTATATCCATTATGCAGATAACAACGGTTGGAAATCGGAGCTCCTTTCCAGTAACGAAAACGGCATCGGCGGATATAAGGAGGCTATTCTTTTAATTCAGGGAAAAGGCGCCTACTCCAGACTCAAATATGAATCGGGAGTTCACCGCGTGCAACGGGTTCCGGAGACGGAATCTTCCGGAAGGATACATACCTCAACGGCAACTGTCATCGTCATGCCGGAGATCGATGATGTTGAAGTAGAAATTGATCCTAACGACGTCCGCGTCGACGTGTTCCGCTCCTCAGGGAATGGGGGACAATCGGTTAACACAACGGACTCCGCAGTGCGTTTAACCCACGTACCCACGGGCATTGTTGTAAGCTGTCAAGATGAGAAGAGTCAGCTTAAAAATAAGGACAAGGCCTTTAAGATCTTGAAGACCAAACTCTACGACTTGGAACGTCAAAAACAAGAAGATGCCGTAAGTCAGGAGAAAAAATCTCAAATCGGATCCGGAGATCGTTCCGAGCGTATCCGCACCTATAATTATCCTCAAGGACGTGTGACCGATCATCGCATCAACTACACGAGCCACCGCATCGATGATATTAATAACGGAGATTTGACAGACTTGATTGATGCCTTAACTGCAGCAGATCAAGCGGCAAAGATTGAAAACATGCAATAATTTAATCCTCATAAAGGATTTTTTGATAAACTTGTTAGTTTCTCCTTTATCGTATATAATGATCATGTACTAAGCAATATTAAGGAGGATTCATTATGCACGCTATGACACAAGATAACTTAAGAAGCGCTTTCGGCGGCGAAAGCCAAGCAAGCATGAGATATGGTATCTGGGGTAAAACAGCTAAAAAAGAAGGCTTCCCCAATGTTGAACGTCTCTTCAAATGTACAGGCGATGCTGAAAAAGTTCACGCCAACTTACATTTCCAAGCGTTAAAAGATGTTCACGGTGATTTCCCCGTAACCAGCATGGCAGGATTCGGTATCGGTAATACTTCCGAAAACCTTCAAAAAGGTATCGATGGCGAAGTTTTCGAATACACCGAAATGTACCCCTCATTTATCGAAGTTGCAAAAATGCAAGATGAAGACGAAGCGGTTAAAGCCATGGAATATGCAGTAGCGGCTGAAAAAATTCACGCTGCACGCTACGAAGAAGCTAAAAAAGCAGTAGATGCAGGTAATGACTTAGATGCTGAAGATATTTTACTTTGCCCTGTTTGCGGCTACATCACCTTCGACAAGAACGTAGAAGAATGCCCCATCTGCGGTACCAAATCCAAAGCTTTTGTAGCTTACTAAACCTAAAAAAGACATCTGCGGATGTCTTTTTTGTTGCCTAAATAGAGGAAATGTCTATGGTATAATAACAGTTACATTGTTTAAAGGAGCGATTATGCAAGATTTAAATACAGATTTTATAGAACGAGTTCGTGAAACACACGGCGGTGAACGCTACGTCTTGACGACGCACGGTTGCCAAATGAACGAACACGATTCGGAAAAAATAAAAACTTTACTGGATACCATGGGCTTGATCGAGATTGAAGATGAAGAGAAGGCCGACTTTTCCATCATTAATACGTGCTCGGTTCGTCATAGTGCGGAAGACAAGGTAATAGGACATATCGGTCGACTAAAACATATAAAAAAGACAAATAAAAATTTAAAAGTGGCAGTCTGCGGTTGTATGATGCAGCGAAAAGAATCGAGGGATTATGTATTGGAAACCTTCCCTCATGTGAACATCGTCTTCGGGACGAATAATATTTACAGATTGCCCCAGTTGATTTTAGAAAATGACGATCGCAATACGCGAGTCGTAGACATCGAGGAGAGCTACTCCAATTTAGATAATCGTATTTTTTCTGAAGTATCGGGTAATTCGGCTTACGTCAATATTATTTACGGTTGTAATAATTTTTGCACCTATTGTATCGTGCCTTATACGCGCGGACGGGAAATATCCAGATCTCCGGAAGACATCATTGAAGAGATCGAATCCCTCGTCGCAGACGGCGTCAATGAGGTGACCCTGCTTGGCCAAAATGTGAATTCTTACGGAAAAACTCTGGAAAATAAGACGTCTTTTGCCGATTTGCTTCGAAGAGTTCACGAAATCGAAGGTATCGAACGCATTCAATTTACTACATCTCATCCGAAGGATATGAGCGATGATTTAATCGCTTGCTACGGGGAGTTACCGAAACTTGCCAACTTTTTACATCTCCCGGTGCAGGCCGGATCCAATCGCGTACTTAAGGCTATGAATCGCCACTATACGCGAGAAGATTATTTTCAATTGATTGATAAGCTTCGCGCCGTCCGCCCAGACATCGCATTATCTACGGATATTATGGTGGGATTCCCCGGTGAAACGGAGGAAGATTTTGAGGATACCTTAGATCTCGTACGTCGCGTTCGATACGACAGTGCCTTTACCTTTATTTATTCGAGAAGAGAGGGAACCCGTGCCGATCGAATGGAAGATCAGGTGCCGAAAGATGTAAAGGATGCTCGTTTTCAGAGACTTTTAGATGAAGTTTATCGTATCCAAAGAGAAAAGTACGAGGCTCTGATCGGTACGGAACAGGAAGTTCTCTTCGATTCCAGAAGTAAGAATGACGAGACTATGATGAGCGGCCGCACCAACGGCTTTAAGCTCGTTCATGTGCCTTATGACGAAGAGTCTATTGGAAAAATTCGAAAGGTTAAGATTTTGGAGGGAAACACTTTCTCGCTTAGAGGAGAAATCGTCTATGAAGACAATTGATATTGAGAAGCTAACGCCGGCTATGCGCCACTTTGTGGAGACAAAGAATAAAAATCCCGAAGCCTATTTATTCTATCGAATGGGCGATTTTTACGAGCTCTTTTTCGACGATGCCATTGAGGTATCGTCTCTTCTTGATTTAACCCTCACAAAAAAAAGCGGAGGTTTGGAAGAGAAGATCCCTATGTGCGGCGTTCCCTTTCGCGTGGCAAATCAATACATTAAGCGACTTGTGAAAAAGGGCTATTCGGTAAGTGTCTGCGATCAGGTGGAAGATCCGAAAGAGGCAAAGGGGCTCGTAAAGCGTGAGATTATTAAGATCGTAACACCGGGTACATTTGTCGATGAAGAAAACCCCGACGAGACCAGAAGGATTACCTCGGTAGCCATGAAAGGCAAGCTTATGATCCTTGCGCATTGTGATTACGCCTCCGGGCGCGTCAATTTGGAACAAAAGATTATCTGGAACCATCGGGACGCCTTGAGCTTTCTCGACAAACAGTTCGGATTTTATCGGCCGGCAGAAGTGATTTATGATGAGATCGTCTTTGAGAGGGAGCTATCCGCCGCTTCAAAACAGGCAGGTGTGGTGCGTACCCACAGGGTGGAGGAGCGAGATCCGGAGCTCTATACTCGTTACTCCGATTTATTCCTTTCGGAATATAATCCCGCACTGAATCTGCTTGTAGATTATTTGGAAAGCACGCAACTTCATAAGCAGGATCACCTCTATATTCAAGGCAGAAATGACGGGGACGGCTCTATGGATTTGTCGGATACGACGATTCGCAATCTTGAACTCGTAGAAAATACCCATGACAGCACGAAAAAAGATTCACTCTACGATATTTTAGATCATTGCACAACGCGTATGGGAAGCCGCAAGATGCGTGAAAAAATATTGCGACCTATGATGGCCGTCGATCCGTTAAATGCGCAATATGACCGAATTGAATCCTTCCAATCGAAACGCATTTTATTTGATGACGTTCTAGAAAAGCTGAGTTCTATATACGATATCGATCGCTTGGCTCTTTCCATCGCAAATCAGAACCTATCGCCGAAGCAAATGCTTCGATTGCAAAAGAGTTTAGCTGCTTTTTCTGAGATTCTTTCTCTACTTGAAAGCGACGGAGACGAGGTACTTTTCGATCTTTTTAAAGATGTCGATCCCTGCTTAAACCTTGCAAAAGAATTGGAGACGGTCTTTATCGACGACCCTCCGGCAAATTACCAAGATCAGCGCTTTATTCGTGAAGGGTATGACTTAGAACTTGACGAGCTCTTTGAAAGATCCGAGGGTGGCGCCCAATGGATTCTTCAACTGGAAGAACGAGAGCGGGAAGTTACTGGAATTAAAAACCTGAAGATTAAATACAATAAGATATTAGGTTATTTTTTCGACGTGTCCAAATCCAATATTCCTCTGGTTCCCGATCGTTTTATTCGTAAGCAGACGTTGGTGGGTTCGGAGCGGTTTTTTACCGATGAATTAAAAGAAGAGGAGGAGAAAATCCTTCACGCTAAAGAGAGCGCCTTGGAGCGTCAGTTGGCACTTCTGGATTCTCTTCGCATGCGAATCGCTGAAGATCTTGAAAATATTCAAGCTGTTTCGGAAGCCGTGGCAGAGCTGGATGTGATCTGTTCATTTACAATGATTGCCGATCGTTACGGTTACGTGCGACCACGTCTTAATGACGAAGGTAGTCTTTCTATAGAAAACGGCCGCCACCCTGTGGTGGAGCGCACCATTGAAGAAGAGTATATTCCAAATGATACTGAACTGGATCCGAAGGGTAGTTTCTTGCAGGTAATTACCGGGCCTAATATGGCGGGTAAATCCACCTATATGCGCCAGGTTGCGCTGATTCAGATTATGGCACAAATCGGCTCTTTTGTACCCTGTGATAAAGCTGATCTTCCCATAGTGGATCAAATTTTTACGCGTATCGGTGCATCGGATTTTCTAACGAGAGGGAAATCCACCTTTATGGTGGAAATGACGGAAGTGGCGGAAATTTTGAGGCTCGCTACCCCAAGGTCTCTTATACTCTTCGACGAAGTGGGCAGAGGGACCAGCACCTACGACGGTCTCTCCATCGCCTGGTCTATTATCGAGTATATCTATGAAGAGGTACATGCCAAGACTTTATTTGCTACTCATTATTTCGAGCTTACAGAACTTGCAAATCAATACGATGGCATTTTAAATGTTACGGTAGCGACAGAAGAAGTCGATGGGGAGATTCGCTTTTTGCGTAAGATTGTTCTCGGTGAAAGCAATTATTCTTTCGGGATCGATGTGGCTAAACTTGCCGGTGTAAAACCGGAGGTTATTGAACGTGCCCGCCAAGTATTAGTTGATTTAGAGAAGCAAAATAATGTGGAAAGTGCGGCTCTCTATATAAAAGACGAACCCCTAATGGACAGAAAAGACGACGAATTAAGAAACAAAATAAAATCAATCGATCTTGATCATACGACGCCCTTAGAGGCACTTATGCTTTTACAATCATTAAAGGAGGAGGTAGACCGTGCGTGATATTCTCTCATTGAGCGATCAAACGATCTCTCAAATCGCGGCAGGTGAAATTGTAGAAAATCCCGCATCGATTATTAAAGAGCTCGTAGAAAATGCCATCGATGCCGAAGCTACCTCTATTAATATCCGCTTATCAGCTAATCTTCTCGATGAGATTCGAGTCTCAGATAACGGGGAGGGAATACCGAAAGATCAAATTCAAAAAGCTTTTAACCGACACGCTACTTCAAAACTGCGTACCATCTCCGATCTTTCCATGATTACGAGCTTGGGTTTTCGAGGTGAGGCATTGGCGAGTATTGCTAACATCAGTTATATGGAATGTATCTCTAAAACCGACGAGGAACCCTTCGGCTACTCCGTTTCAGTGGAAGAAGGAAAGGTCTCCGAGGTAAGACCCGTAGGTTCGGCTCGAGGTACAACTATGATCGTACGGGATGTATTTTATAATACGCCTGTGCGTAAGCAGTTTTTAAAAAGTGCAAACAGAGAAATTCGTCAAATTACAAAGATGATGGAACACATCGCTTTAAGTCGAAAGGATATCTCATTCCATCTACTTTGGGACCGGAAGACTTTACTGCAGTCCCATGCATCGAGGGATAATCTCAACCATATATATTCTATTCTCGGAAAAGAAATTGCTAAAAATATTGTCCCCATTGAATTTGAAACGGAGTCGTACAGTATTGAGGGCTATATCGGTAATAATTTACTTCACCGATCGACGCCGGAACGGGAGTATATTTTTATTAACGGACGAGGCGTAAAAAGCGATGATATTTCAAGTGCCGTTAGAAAAGCCTATCGCTCTTTAATTCCTCTCAATCACTATCCGGTTTTTATTCTTTATTTAACCATTGATCCCGTGCTGATCGATGTAAACATTCACCCTCAAAAACAAACGGTTCGTCTGTCAAACCATAATCAGATCGCCGTTTTATTAGAGCGGCTGGTAGCGCGGGCACTGGAATCTAAAAGTGAAATCCCCGTAGTTGAAGAGTTTACAAGTTCTACACCTAAAAAAGAAGAGATTCAAAGGCCTGAGAAGACGATCTTCGAACTTCACCGCGAAAAAAGCGTGAGAGCGCACACTGCTAAAAATGCAGAGCAGGATACTCCTGTAAAAATTGATGAAAATGTTTGCGAACCGAAAGAAGATTACGGTATTTCTGAAAATAAATCGGAGAAAGAAAGGGAGAGGGAAGAGGCAGAAGTTAAAGAAGATGAGCCGAGGACTTGCCCTCTCGATGTGGAGCTATATGAGTTTTTAGCCATTATCTTCCATACCTATATTCTTTTTGAAAATAAAAGGGACCACCGGGTATTACTGGTTGATCAGCATGCAGCCCATGAGCGGGTCCTCTATGAGAAGTATACACTCTCCATTGAGCGCGGTGCAGTGGCCACTCAACTGCTTCTTGAGCCTATTCAAATCTCTCTTACACCTGAGGAGATGCAACTGATAGAAAACTACGGGGATGCTTACAGCTTGTTAGGCTTCACTCCGGAGATTTTCGGTGAAAATACCGTGCTTATTCGAGAAGTACCCCAACATATTTTAATTCCCGATATTCATCAGTTTTTCATAAATTCGCTTCATGAACTTGAAAGAGGCGTGGATGTGAAGGAGCAAAACATTTATAAGATTATGCGTCTCGCCTGTCGAAGTGCCATAAAAGCCGGGGATCAATTATCTAAGGAAGAAGCTTACGCACTTTTAGATGATTTAAATCAAGCGGATACGCCTTTTACCTGTCCTCATGGCAGACCGACAATGATCCACTTGGAAAAAAGAACATTTGAAAAACTGTTTTTAAGGGAGGGGATATGAGACGTTTTATTTTAATAACGGGACCTACAGGTTCCGGAAAGTCGAATCTCTCCGTGCAACTGGCAAAGATTATGAATACGGAGATTATTTCCGCCGATTCCGTGCAGGTGTATAAGGGATTTGATATCGGATCGGGGAAAGTTACAGAAGATGAGAAGGAAGGTATCCTCCATCATTTGATCGATGTAAAAGAAGGTGACGAACCCTATTCTGCCGCCGACTTTTATGAAGAGGCTGTACCTATTATCGATCGATTAAATAGAGAAGGCAAAATTCCCATTATTTGCGGCGGTACCGCTCTTTATATTCACGGCCTTATTTACGATATTCAGTTCGGTAATAAGCCGTCTATGGACTATAGAAACAAGCTTAACACCCTTTACGAAGAAGAAGGGCTTGATTATCTCGTAGGGATGCTTGAGGATAAAAATCCGGAACTTGCCGAGAAAACTGATCTTCTAAATCCTCGCCGCGTGATGCGCGCTTTGGAAAAAATTGAAAGCGGTCATTATGAGCCGGATAATTTGCGTAAAGAGCGTGAAGATGTAGAATGGGATTACTTCATTCTTAATTGGGAAAGGGAGACTCTTTATGATCGAATCAATCGCAGAGTGCTCCAGATGGTGGAGAAGGGACTGTTCCAAGAGGTTGAAGATCTCTATAAGCGCTATGGCGATGTTAAACCCCTTCAAGCGATCGGCTATAAGGAAGTCGTAAAGTATTTAAAAGGGGAGTGGGATAGGGAAACCGCCATTGAAAAAATTCAGCAACACAGCCGTAATTTTGCCAAGCGTCAGCTCACGTGGTTTCGAAAAGAAAAAGACGGCATCGTCTTAGATATGGAATCCATGAACGTGGATGATGCAATTAAGACTGTATTGGAAAGAGTGAACTATAATGATAAATGATAATGAACTACAGACTATCGAGAAAAGTTTGGGAGAACAATTTTCGGAGTTGGATCGCATAACCTACATCAATCAGGAAAAAGTTTTAAATGCATTGCAAAAGGTTCGTTTAGCGGCAACTGATTTTAACTGGGCAACGGGTTATGGCTACGGCGATGTGGGGCGTGAGAAAGTTGAAGCCGTCTATGCGGATATCTTCCGCACGGAAGACGCCCTTGTTCGCCCGAACATGGTCTCCGGTACCCATGCCATTGCCTTAGTGCTTCGCGCTCTTACATCTTACGGTTCCACAATCCTATCTGTTACCGGCGCGCCTTATGACACCCTCCATAAGGTGTTGGGAACGTCCGGTAATGAACCCGGGAATTTGAAAGAGCGGGGGGTCGAATATAAAGAGCTTCCCTTAAAAGACAGCATGATCGATTTCGACGGGATAGAGGGCGCCATAACAGACGATGTGGACCTCGTGATCATGCAACGATCCACCGGGTATTCTGATCGCAGGGCTTTTACCGTATCGGAAATCGAACGCACGGTAAAAGAAATCCGTAAGACGTATAAGGGGATTATCTTTCTAGATAATTGTTACGGCGAATTTACGGAAACTTTGGAGCCCACTCAGGTGGGTGTAGATGTTATGGCGGGATCTCTCATTAAAAACCCCGGCGGGGGTTTAAGTTTATCGGGCGGTTATGTCGTCGGAAGCGAAGCCATTGTTGAGCGTGTAGCGGCGGAACTGACAGCCCCCGGTATCGGAAAAGAATGCGGTTTAAGTTTCGGCCAAACGCGAAATACCCTTATGGGTCTCTTCCTGGCTCCTCATAGGGTCAACCAGTGCATTAAGGGGGCACTCCTCTTTGCAAAAACCTTTGAACACTTAGGATTCGACTGCATCCCCTCATCTAAGGATCCGAGAAGCGATATCGTCCAATCGATTGCGCTGGAAACCGATGAAAATCTCGTCGCTTTTTGCCGCGCTATTCAAAGTGCATCGCCTGTTGATTCTCATGTAACCCCTTACCCGTGGGATATGCCTGGATATGAAGATCAGGTTATCATGGCGGCAGGAGGTTTTATAGAAGGATCCTCCATTGAGCTATCAGCCGACGGACCCATGCGCGAACCTTATCGCGTCTATTTCCAAGGGGGGCTGACCTACGATCACATTAAAATCACTCTTAAAAGAGTATTAAAGGCAATTAATCTAATGAATTAAAGTAAACCCTCGATTTCCGAGGGTTTTTCCATATAAAAAAGTGCCCATAGAAAGTCTATAGGCACTTCAATTTAAAACATACGATAAAGACCGATCACCTTACCGAGGATTTGAAGCTCGTCGACGTAAATCGGCTCCATAGAAGAGTTCTCCGGCTGTAAGCGGTAGCGGTGATTTTCTTCATCTTTATAAAAAGTCTTGATTGTCGCTTCGTCGTCAATAAGGGCAAGAACGATTTCTCCTTCTCGAGCTGTTGAACACTGTTCAATCAGCACCTGATCTCCGTTTAAAATACCGGCTTCAATCATACTTTCGCCTTGAACGGTTAAAAAGAAGAGATTGCGATCCTTCACGACATCATTGGCCAGGGGAATCGTATCTGAGATATTTTCTGCAGCAAGAATGGGCATACCGGCGGCGACGCGACCTAAAATAGGGACATCTATCGTTTTCTTTTTTGAATACAGAAAATCATCGTCTTGTTGCACGATCTCGATGGCGCGATTAATAGTGGCACCGCGTCGAATATAATTCTTATATTCTAGCTTTTCTAAATGGGAATGTACAGTAGATGTACTCTTGATATTACAACCTTCGCATATATTTCGAATAGAAGGGGGGTAACCATTACTTTCGATATAACGTTTTATAAATAAAAGAATCGTTGATTCGCGATCGGTCAAATCTTCATACATAGAATAAAGCTCCTTTTCTAAGTTACTGACAGTATAACAAATGCGAACATATATTTCAAACATATATTCTAAAACCCTTGACACCAAACACATGTTCGAATACAATAAGAACAAATGATCGAACAAGCGTTCCAAATATTATCGGAGGGTTTTATGAATAGAGTACAATTACAAAATAATCCAAAGCATCTCGTATCGAAATCGGAATATCGCCGTCGTCGGCTGCGCTTAATTCCTATCATAGGGCTTCTGATCTTAATTATGATGGGAATGAATTTTGCGCCTTCAGCAAAAACAACGTATTTTGTGCGAGAAGATTACCATGTCCAAAGTGGCGATACACTCTGGAATATAGCGGCAGCTTATGCCGATGAGAAAGATGATATACGAATAATCGTCGACTCCATAATGGAGGAAAATCAATTAAAAGATTCGGCCGATATTCATCCCGGCGATGTACTGCAAATTGTAATAAAGCATTAGGAATCGGATCTCCTTATAATCAATAATGGCTTCCTCCCAAGAGAGGAAGCTCTTTTTATATGACAATGGAATCATCGGTTCACATGATTACCTGCTGTGCTTATGGCTATCTATAGATTTAAAGCCTGATTCATCTTAACTTTTCCTAAATAATAATCAGCAAAATATTAGATTTCGTATTGTGGAGAACCTAATGGAATCTTTAGTGAAATAGATTAAAGGGAGAGTAGAAGAGAAACAAAAAGACATAATACCTCTGCATTAATTTAGTCACAAAATACAAATTTTGTGACTAAATATAACCGGTTCTCCCGAAAAAGGGGCTTTTAGCGTCTGTTTTAGTATCTGAATTTTATCCTGAAAATGAATTTTTATTCCATATAATCTATAGGGGAAATTTTAAGCTTTGCTTGGATAAACTCTTATGAACATTATCCATTCTAAAACTTATTGTATCTCCTTATTAAAGCCTCTTAACCTTGTTAAATAGATACCATATTCATAATATTCTTTCTGAGTTCATACGCCTGGACGCTCATATACAAACACATGTTCAAACGTACGTTTATTCTTTATCTTCGTCTTCTATCATTTTGTTTACGTCTTCCATATTGGACAGAGGATTTTGATTCATTGTGTAACGAATATCTTCCAGATTGACGTGGGTATAGATCTGTGTTGTAGAAACGGATTCGTGGCCCAAAATCTCCTGCAGGGATTTTAGATCTTCGTTGCCGTATTGGTACATTAAAGTGGCGGCAGTATGACGCAATTTATGTACCGAGTATTTACGGGTATCGAATCCGGCGGCTTTTAAATGTTTCTCCAGCATATGCTGAATGGAGCGATTGCTCATACGGTTTTTACGCATGCTTAAAAATAACGCATCCTGATCCATCTCTAATTCTTTTCTCTTCCTTAAATAGCCTCTCAGAGCTTCCTGCACACTATCATTTAAATATACGAGTCTTTCCTTAGATCCTTTTCCAATGATTCGCAGAGTATTATCTTTATTCAGATTTTCTACATTCAGGCTCGAAAGTTCACTTAATCGTAAGCCGCAATTTAAAAATAAAGTGGTGATTGCATAATCTCTCAGACGATAGATTTCCAATTGCTTAGAGTTTTCCACAGTCTTCAACAGATGAACCGCCTCTTCCAATGTGAGATAGACGGGAAGTGAGCGTTCGATCTTCGGCATGTCGATATTTTCCGCAGGATTTTTATCCAGCAGTTCGACTTTATAAGTAAGGTAATCGAAAAAAGAGCGAACAGAGGAGATTTTTCTGAACTTCGTACGTCCGCTATTGCCACGGGTAGAATCCAAGTAGGAGATATAAGCATAAATATCGGCTTTTTCAATGGATTCTAAAAGGGTTTTGTCTACGTCCTCTATAGAGACTTCATCTAATTTCTCCACCTTTAAATGCTCTTTTCGTATGCGCATGTAACGGAGAAACTGACGTATATCGTAATAATATTCTCTCGTCGTGCTTTCTGAGCGGCCTCGCGCTGCTTTTAAATAATTTAAATAGTCGTCGACTATACCGGATTGGATCATCGGCGAATTCCTTTCTAAATATTTTTTTCTAATAAAAAACCTGCCTTGCGGCAGGTCTTTATTTTGCGTACTCGATGGCGCGTGTTTCGCGTATAACATTGACTTTTATTTGACCGGGGAAATCCAATTGTGATTCGATATCCTGAGCGATCTTTCGAGCCGTCGTTACCATATGCGCCTCATCCACTTCACCGGGTTTTACGATAATACGTAATTCCCTACCGGCTTGTACGGCATAGGATTTTTCAATACCGTCGTAATCTTCCGCAATAGCTTCTAATTGTTCTAGACGCTTGATGTAGGTTTCAATAGTTTCCCTACGAGCGCCCGGGCGTGCCGCACTGATTGCATCGGCAGCCTGAACAAGGATAGCTTCAAGATTGGCAAATTCTACATCGCCATGGTGGGCTTCTATGCCGTTAATCACCGTTTCAGGTTCTTTATAACGTCTTGCCAGATCGACTCCCAACTCAACGTGAGGACCTTCTACTTCGTGGTCGATGGATTTTCCCAAATCATGAAGTAAACCGGCACGTCTTGCCAGTTTCGAGTCTACTCCCACTTCTTCAGCCAAGTAGCCTGCGATCTTCGATACTTCGATCGAATGTCTCAAGCAGTTTTGACCGAAACTCGTGCGGAATTTCAAGCGACCCAAGTATTTGACCAGTTCCGGATGGAGACCGTGGACGCCTGCTTCAAAAGCAGCCTCTTCGCCGCTTTCTTTAATAACATCATCCACTTCTTGCCGCGCTTTTTCCACCGTATCTTCGATACGTGTCGGATGAATGCGGCCGTCTAGGACGAGCTTTTCAAGAGCCAGTCGTGCGATTTCTCTCCGGATGGGATTAAAAGACGAAACCACTACCGCTTCCGGAGTGTCGTCGATAATAAGATCGACGCCGGTTAAAGCTTCGATAGCACGAATATTGCGCCCTTCTCGCCCGATAATGCGCCCCTTCATCTCTTCGTTAGGAAGGGCAACGACGGAAACCGTAGCTTCCGCAACCTCATCGGCAGCTAGACGTTGAATGGAGTGCACAATAATATCTTGCGCAATTTTTTTGCTATCGTCTTTAATTTGGCGTTCATATTCGCGAATCTTAAGCGCCGATTCCTGAGTAAGTTCATTATCCAGCTGATTTAAAAGAATTTGTTTGGCTTCTTCTTTCGATAATCCTGATATCCTCTGAATCTCCTCAGATTTCTTTTCGATCAGCGCATCCACAGAATCTTCCTTTTCTTGAATTCGTGTCTGTTGTTCGAGAATTTGAGATTCTTTCTTTTCAAGAGTCGCACTTTTAGATTGTAGAAGATCTTCTTTCGATATCAGGCGATCTTCAAAACGCTGAAGTTCCGACTTTCGAGCATCATTTTCCTGTTGTACCGTGTCTCTTAGCTTATGAATTTCTTCTTTTGCTTGGAATAAAATATTCCGTTTATTGTTTTCTGCATCTCGTTCCGCATCAATGATGATATTTTTGGCTAATTCTTCTGCACGCTTCAGTTTACCTTCTGCTATGTTACGACGAATAAAATAACCAATTGCTACTCCGAGGATTCCAATAAACAATGCCACAATAATTGAAATGTATGCTGGCAAATGGAACACCTCCTATTCAATTTTCAAGTTTCAAATGGTAAAAACCACGTATTTATTATAACATAGAATCACTTTAACGTGTAAGGTTAGACGAGGCTTTCATCTTCATCGTTAATCATAGCCCTTACTGTGCTTTCGCCGTTTCTGATTTCGACTCGAAAACTTTTATCGCAGATATTTGTCAAATAATCATCGTGGGTAACCATGATAATTTGGCGATTGAATAAACGGGAACATTCCTTTAGAAATTCACCCATATTAAAGATGTAATCGTTGCTGATATGTTTGCCGGGTTCGTCTAAAAAAAGAGGTCCCTCGATTTTAGGACGATGATTTTCGAGAAATGCAATGCGAAGGGCGAGAGACACGATGTCCACCACCCCTCCTCCTCTGCTCAGCTCAGGTTTCGTCTTGATACTGTAATCCCCGTAGTCGGACTCTACATAGAACTCGGCAATGGGAAGGCCCCTCTTTTCCAACAGATCTACCGTAAACTTGGAGCTGTTTTGCATAATATAGGCGATGGATTGCGTTACGATATCCTCGATTTGATGGGTCGCCTGATTTCTGGAATAATCTGCCGCTTTTTGCAGAAGAATGACGACTCCGTTCAACAGCTTTTCCTTCGACTCAACAATTTCTAAAGAGTCCCTCTGTTTTTTTAGATTTTCGCAAATAAGATCCCGTCGTGCCTCTTCCTGATCCACAGTTTTAGAAAAAGATTGAAAGCGCTCTTCGAGTTCTTGAATCCTCATGCACGTTCCTCCGGTAAGAGACGCTCTGCTTCATTAAGTAAATCTTGAATCTCTCTTTCAATTTTTTGTATTTCAGATTCCAAAGATTCGGGTTCTAAGCCCAGTGATTTGATCTTGTCGTTGAGCTCTTTTTCTTCTTTTTCAAGCTCTTCCATACGCCATTCCGCTCGCTTGCGAGTATCCTTTGCACGTTCGTAGCGGCGGTTTAAGTCATTGATTTGTTGCTCCAGATTCATTTAATCCTCCAAACTTTCTTTGATCGCCGAAAGATGATCTTCATCAATAGGTTGCCTACAAATAGGACATGTCCCGGCTTGAGACAGCGCGTACATATAGGCGTCCATAGCTTCTTGCGTTTGCAATTGAGCTTCTACAAGCGTTTTTTTACGTTTTTCTTTTTCTTCTAATAGTCCTTTATAAGAAGCATACAGTTCTTTCAGCTCCTGTGCCCTCTCCCCATTCTTTTCAGCCGTTTGTAACAAATCACCTGCTTCATCAGATGTATTGAATTGCTCCATAAACTCGCGACCGCGACTAAGCCGTTCGTGAAGTTCTCTATAATGAAGAAACAGCTCATTGTATCGCTTATAAGTATCATATCGTGAGATAAGCTGCTTTCCCTGAAATTTATCGATAGAAGCCAATCGACTTACTGTCTCTCTCTTTGAGTTTAGTTCCTTCTGAAGAGACAGATAGATTTGATATAAGGGCTTTATTTGCATCAAACGTTCATTGTTCAATCCTATTGAATAAAAAATCTCATCCAGCTTTTCTCCGTCTCCCAAATTTGCAATGATGCCTTTGGTGCTCTCACATTCCCTACGATTTCGCAGGTAGCTCTCCAGCAGCATGCTGTCTCGGTAATAACGCCCAGCCTTATTCTCCAGAGAAAGAAGTCGGTCTTTCATCTCATCGAGATGAGCATACTCATCCAAGACACCTATGACTTTAGAACGTTCTGTATTTATATGTCGGAGCTCATCTAAGTATCTCTTCGCTTCATCTGAACGCTTCTCAAGATCCTTTAGTTTTTCTAAATGAGATGTCAGTTTGTCGCGGCGCTCAAGCTTCTCATCTAGGGATTGGAATGCTTCGAGAGATTTTTCAGTTTCCTCTATCTCTGAAACGACGAGGTCTTTTTGTGTAGACAATTGTTTTTTATCTCGAAGGGTATTGCGCATCGTTTCATCTAAGACGTCTACTCCGACCATACGACCAATGGCCTGGGCTTTATAGGCATCCGTTTCTTGCAGCAAAAAAGGACCTTCCAGCTGATCAGAAAAGTTAAGAGGAAGAGATTTTTTATCGTCAAGCATTACTTTGTAGATACCGGTCGTTTCTCGAATCTCTTGCGGCACATGGGTACCGAAACCTTCAAAGATCACTTCGTCTTCTTCCGGTTGTCTCAAAATATACTGATTTTTCGATTTACCTCTAAGTCTTGTGATTTCTATGCCGTCTTGGAAGCGGACAGTAACCGATACTTCGCTCTCCCCTTCCCGTACGAAATCAACACCGGAGGGTTCATTAAACAGATTCCACCGAATGGCACGCATGATGGCCGTTTTTCCGCTGTCGGATGGACCGACGATGACGTTGACACCGCGGGATAAATCGAGCTCTGTATAGTTGTGGGATTGAAAATTCTTCAAAATTATTTTTTCAAGATACTTCACAGATTACTCCTTCGCTCCTCTACATCGGCGATGCGCCTTAAGGCTTCTTCTTTAATGCCCGGGTCCAGCTTTTCATTTTCGGCGATATCGACGATAACGTCTAAAAAATTAATATGGTCGTACCTGCCTGCACCCTCGATGGATTCCTTAAATTCGGCTAATTCTCTGCGCTTAAATTTGTGCATTTCAATTTCCGTTCGGTCCAGTACTTCATCTCCGGGCTGTGCGGACTTTAAATAATACTCTTCGATCGTGCAGTGATCTTTTACCACTTCAATCAAAAGAACTTTCGGGCGTCGTTTGAGCTCCGTCAGAGAGTTTGAGATGCGCACAATAGCTCCCGGATTGGCAAAGGTCTTCCCATGGACTTCTGTAGTAGGGATACCGTCGTGTAAGTGGCCGCTTAGCGTCAGATCCGCCTTCGTATCTGAAATATCTGAGATTGTCGTATGAGAAAACATAGCTTTTGTACTGTCGGTCATTAAAAATCCGTGCACTAAGTGAATCGCGAAATCTGCCTTAGAATCCTTTTCTCTCACAATATAAAACTCACGATTCTCCTCACGGTCCAGACCGTAAATGTAAGGTGCACCGCTCAGCTGAACTGTCGTCTCTTTATCTTCCAGGAGAATATGCTCATTATTTATAATATGAATGATTCCCAGGGTATCTAAAAGTCCCATCATAGTGCGAGGTAAGGTAATGGGATTGTGACCGTAGATGTCATGATTCCCGCTAATAGCGTAGACGGGTTTTGTGAATTTCTGTAAAACGGGAATAACGTCGTTCATAACCGATATAGAAACATCGGGACGATCAAAAAGATCGCCCCCATGAAGAATATAATCGGCTTCCCAAGAAAGGGAAAGTTCCTGAATTTCTCGAATTTTATTTAATACCGTATGAAAAAAATTATCGGTTCGCGACTTGGGATTGGTGCCGCGAATATGGCTGTCGGTGAAGTATATAAATCTCAAGGACTATTCCTCCTCAGGTGTTTGATTTTCTTCCTCCGCTACTTCATCGCCTTTAATCATATGGTAATGTTGACGAACTTTATGATCGATCTCTTCTAACAGATCAGGATTTTCGAGTAGGAAATTCTTGGAATTTTCTCGACCTTGTCCGAGCTTTGCATCGCCATAACTGAACCACGATCCTGCTTTTTCTACGATACCCGCCTCTACAGCTGCGTCCAATGTACTTCCCACTTTAGAAATACCGGTGCCGTACATAATATCGAACTCAGCTTTTTTAAAGGGAGGCGCCACTTTATTCTTTACAACTTTTACGCGGACGCGATTGCCGATAATATCGTCACCTTTTTTAATGCTGTCGATGCGACGTATGTCCATACGTACAGAAGTAAAGAATTTAAGAGCACGACCGCCGGTAGTGGTTTCAGGATTGCCGAACATGACGCCGATTTTTTCGCGAAGTTGGTTGATAAAGATAACAGATGCCTTGGATTTACTGATGGCTCCAGTCAACTTCCTTAAGCCTTGACTCATAAGACGAGCTTGGAGTCCCATATGGCTGTCTCCCATTTCTCCTTCGATCTCCGCTTTCGGAACAAGAGCGGCTACGGAGTCGACGACAATTAAATCGACTGCATTACTGCGCACTAAACCCTCTGTGATCTCCAATGCCTGTTCTCCGGTATCCGGTTGAGAAATAATCAGGTTTTCGATATCCACCCCGAGGTTTTTACTATAGGTGGGATCCAGAGCGTGTTCGGCGTCGATAAAAGCAGCCGTTCCCCCGAGTTTTTGTGCTTCGGCGATCATGTGTAAAGCCAAAGTCGTCTTCCCGGAAGACTCGGGACCGTAGATTTCTAAAATTCTGCCGCGAGGAATACCTCCTATTCCTAAAGCGATATCCAGACTTAAAGAGCCGGTGGGAATGGATTCTAAATTTAAATTGGCATTTTCTCCGAGACGCATAATAGCGCCCTTACCGTATTCTTTCTCGATTTTCGCGATAGCGTCGTCTAACGCTTTTCTTTTACTTTCGTCCATTATTCTCTCCTAACTCATGTAATAAGATTGAAGCTAAAATAAACTTAGAGCTTCTATACTGAATAATCTTGCGATCCCCTTTAAACAGTTGTTTGCCACCTAAGATTTCTTCTCCGTTTTTTCTAATAGAATAAAAGACGGTTCCGACCTCGTGATCTGTAGACGGATTGGGGCCGGCCTCCCCTGTCGTTGCGACCGAATATGTGGATCTTGTATTAGCATAGAGCCCATCGCTCATTTCTCTTGCGACTTCTGCCGACACTACGCTATGCGCCTCGATAGTGTCAGGTTTAACATTTAACAGCTTTTCTTTAGCTTTGTTGCTATAGGTAATGTAGCTTTCCCTTAAAACATCACTGGCACCGGAGACGCCTGTTATCATCGTTGCAAGCGTTCCGCCTGTAATCGATTCGGCAAAACTGATCGTCATGTCATTTTCTCGTAAAAGGTCGACTAAAGTTTCAAAGGAATCCCTTTCCCCATTGCCGTATAGATGATCTTTAAAGAGCTCTTTTACCCGATCTACGGCGTGGGCGTGCTCCTCCCCTATTCTCTTAATATCTTCCGGATTTTCTGCATGGGCGATAATTTTAATCTCCACTTCTCCGGTCTTGGCGAAGGTATTGATCTCTACATTCTCTGTTTCAATATTTTCTTTTCTAAACATAGATTCACATAGAGATTCGCCGATATTAACGAGTCGTAGACTTGTGACGAAGTTTTCACCGGCTACTTTTTCTAAATAATTCTCCACGATATCATCGGTCATGGGCTCAAATTCTCTCGGCGGCCCGGGCATAAGGAAGAATTGCTTGCCTTCATAATTTAAAAGGCAGCCGGGTGCCGTCCCCTTAGGATTATCGATTATAATAGCGCCTTTCGGAAATTCAGCTTGTCGCTTATTGTTTTCCGTAATATTTTTCGAAAAACTCATGGACACATTTACTATGTGGTCCCATGCTTCTTCATCAAATACAAGATCCAATCCGAGTGCATGGGCCAAAGCCTGTTTCGTCATGTCATCTTGTGTAGGCCCTAATCCACCGCATAAAAAGATAACGTCACTTCTTTTCATGGCCAGTTCAATAGCATCTCGAATGTCGGTATATTTGTCGCGAACCGATTCATGATAGCGTACCTCGTAGCCTACATCTGTAAGTTTACGGGAAAGATAAGGACCGTTTGTGTTTGTGATGGAACCAATAAGGATTTCAGTGCCGATTGTGATGATTTCAGAAATCATAAAAACTCCTACATATTTTCTAAGTCAAGGACAGATTTGTTTTTTACGAAATAATCAATACCGCTCAGTACTGTTAAGATGACGGCGATATAAAAGATGAAGACCCCGATTCCCTGAGGGATTGGCGGAGAAAATAATAAAGCGATCAAGGATGCCAGTTGCGTAATGGTCTTCAGTTTACCGAAGGGACTGGCTGCAATGGTAATACTCTCAGACGCCGCAATAATACGAAAGCCTGTAATGGCGAGCTCCCTCGCCACAATAATAATAACGCCCCATGCAGGGATAATACCTTGTTCGACCAAGATAATAAAACCTGAAATCGTAAGGACTTTATCAGCCAGAGGATCTAAAAATTTGCCGAAGGTTGTCACGAGATTATACTTGCGCGCCAAATGTCCGTCCAGAAAATCCGTAAAAGAAGCGATTGTAAAGACGATAGCACCTAAAATAGCAGCAGAACGCGAATCGACCAACATGAGGATTACAAAAACAGGTACGAGTGCGAGTCGCAAAATCGTCAGTTTATTTGCTATGTTCAATGTAAACGCCTCCTAAATCGTAGGCTGTCGCCTCTGTAATTTCCACACGAACAAATTCTCCCGGTTCCAGTTCGGTATCAGACTGAACCATGACGATTCCGTCGATATCCGGGGAGTCTAAATAAGATCTTCCGATATAACCCTCATCCGATGCTTCCGTAATAAGAACTTCTAAAATTCTACCAACATGGTTTTCCATAAGTTTTTCAGATGATATCATTTGGGCAGCCATAAAACTTTCCACGCGTTCCGTCTTAATCTCTTCGGGAACCTGATCGTTCATTTTCGCTGCAGGGGTACCCTCTTCTCTCGAATATGAAAAGGCACCGGCACGATCAATTGGTGTTTTTTCAATGAAGTCCATAACTTCTTTAAAATCCTCATCTGTCTCCCCCGGAAAACCCAACAAGAATGTGGAACGAATGGCCATATGGGGGATTTCGCTTCTCAAACGCTTTATTAAATGTTCAATAGCCTTACGATCGGTCCTTCGATTCATTGCGCGCAAAACCTTATCCGAGGCGTGCTGAATGGGGATGTCGATATAAGGTAAGATTTTGGGATTGTCCCGCATTTCATCGATTAAAGCATCGTCAAAGTGATCGGGGTAGGCGTATAGGATCCTCACCCATTTCAAATCCTCGATGTCTCTCAAGGACTTTAACAGATATACAAGGGCGTAGCGACCGTAAAGATCGATACCGTAATCTGTTGTATTTTGTGCGATGAGAATAACTTCCCGCGTACCACGAGACACAAGGCTTTTAATTTCCTCGATGATCGCCTCCATAGGTCGGCTTACATTGTTTCCCTTCAGATAAGGAATAATACAATAGGTACATCGGTTATTACAGCCTTCGGAAATTTTTACATATTCTGTCACCGAGACTTCGTCACGTTTAAAATCCTCAATGTAATCGGTCTCGGTGGATTCGGTGTAGACCGGTTTTTCATCACGATAGGCATCTTCAATGGCCTCATTGATGGAACGTATATGACCGGGGCCTATGATTCCGTCGGCCTCCGGAATAGATTCTAAAAGCTCCTCCGGGTAACGCTGCGCTAGGCACCCTGCGAGAAGAAGGGTCTCAAGCTTTCCTTCTGTCTTTAAACGAGCTAAGTCTAAAATAGTATTGATAGATTCTTCTTTCGCCGCATCAATAAATCCGCAGGTATTGACGACGATAACCTCCGCATCCGTTACGGAATTGGTGAAACGGTATTTTTTTTCATCTAAAACACCTCGCATTTGGCCGGAATCGACGTCGTTTTTAGAACAACCTAATGTAACGATGGACACTTGCTTCATATATTCTCCTGATCTTTCATAGCTTCAATTTGTTCTTTTGTCATGAGCAGTTTTCTGGGTTTTGAACCTTCGTGAGGACCGATAATTCCCATTTCTTCGATTTGATCGACGATTCTTGCCGCGCGGGCATATCCTACTTTCAGCTTACGTTGTAAAAATGAAATGGAAGCCTGTTCCTGATTGAGGACAATGTCGATGGCATCGTAAAGCAGAGGATCTTCGTCTGAAACCGCTTTTGTAACTTTCTTCTCCAATGTATCCATAGCTTCTTCATCATATTCAGCTTCGGCTGTGTTGGATTTTACAAAGTTCAACACCTGTTCTACCTCTTTATCGGAGACGAAGGCACCCTGAACGCGCTTCGGTTTCGAATAACTGCTCGGATAGAACAACATATCGCCCTTACCAAGAAGTCGCTCTGCACCTGACATATCCAGAATCGTTCGGGAATCGATGGAAGAAGAAACGGAGAAAGCAATTCGCGAGGGAATATTTGCCTTGATAGTACCCGTGATAACATCCACGGAAGGGCGTTGAGTTGCAAGAATTAAGTGAATACCTGCTGCTCGAGCCATTTGCGCGAGTCGCGTAATATAATCTTCCACTTCTTTTGCTGCTACCATCATAAGATCGCTCAACTCGTCAACGACGATGACGATCTTCGGCATTTTTTCTCCGTCTTCTACTTTGATCTTTTCGTTATAACCCGAAATATCACGAACACCGGTTTCTGCAAATGCTTTATAGCGCTTTTCCATTTCTTCGACTGCCCATGCCAATGCAAAGGCGGCTTTTTTGGCGTCGGTGACGACGGGAATTAAAAGATGGGGAATGCCGTTATAAATCCCGAGTTCTACAACTTTGGGGTCAATTAAAATAAGCCTTACTTCTTCCGGTGGCGCTTTATATAAAATACCCATTAATATAGAGTTGATACACACGGATTTACCCGATCCTGTAGCACCTGCAATTAACAGGTGAGGCATTTTATCGATAGATGAAATGATCGTTTCACCGCTTACATCCTTTCCGAGGGATAAAGGCACAGCGGAGTCTAATTGCTTAAAAGCTTTGCTTTCGATAATTTCTCGTAAACCGACGCTGTCTTTTTCCGTATTGGGTACTTCAATGCCGATTGCGCTTTTACCGGGAATAGGTGCTTCGATTCGAATGTCAGAGCTTGCTAAAGATAAACTCAAATTATCATGTAACGATACAATTCTGCTGATTTTAACACCCGGCGCCGGCTCAAGTTCGTAAGATGTAATGGAGGGACCGCGGTTAATGGCAGTGACATGACAGTCTACATTAAAATTATCCATCACTTCTTCGATAATATCTGCATTTTTACGAATATCTTTGTGGTCTCCACTGCGTTTTTCTTCTGCAGGATGAAGGAGTGAAATAGGAGGATAATCATAAACTATTCCGGCGCTGTCGGTTTGAATCGTTTTGGAAAAAGATTCTTTTTCGGCATCATTTAAAGGTTCGGCACGTTTCGGCTTATCCGTTTTTTCAGAAATATAGTTTCGAATTTCAATCTCAGATTCTTTTGGCTTAGGTTCGTCTTTAAATGCATCCATACCTGAAACAACAGGTTCTTTTTTTTCGGATTTTCGACTCTTTGGTACTTTTTCCCTATGGTTTTCGGAGCGCTTTTTCTTAGCTTCTTTGAAGGCGGAACGTGAGCTCTTGAATTTATTCTTAAGACTCTCCCCTATTTTTTCCTTTTGCTTCTCTGTCAGCATTCTGTAGAGAATGAAGAGAACCATAAAGGTAAGTAAAATTCGACTTCCCACCATACCTAAAAAGCCGACGAGAAGGCGCGCAAACTGATCCCCTATAAGCCCTCCGTCGACAGGAAGATGATGGAAGTTTTCTACCCTTTCACTCCACACCAAGGGCTCGCGATTAGGATCATAAACAAAAAGCATACTGCTCAAAAACAATATAACGGATAGGATCAGAAACTTTAATTTCAGATTCAATGTCCGGTCGGTAATAAAGCATAGACCGATGATAAAAAGTAAGGCACAAAAAAGAGGCGCCACGGAGCCGAACAGGAAGTAGATGATGCTGCTTGTCCATTCACCAAAAAGGCCCATTTGGTCGCTATATAAACTGATAAGAGATAAAACGGCTAAAATTAGTAGGAAACCGCCGACTAAATAAGGCCGCTGTTCATCTCCGCTACGTTTCTTGTTCTTCTTTGCTTTTCTTTTCCTAGGCAAATTAATCTCCTTTAATCAAATATATGTTCGCCTCTATTATACCATAATC
>QWCK01002372.1_pt1 | contig 23915 bp, 21 predicted proteins | sample 1972571 | NCBI WGS metagenome assembly QWCK01 (sample SAMN09866710, study PRJNA288562) | Human gut metagenome isolate term2_stool, whole genome shotgun sequencing... | isolation source: gut | host: Homo sapiens | place: USA: California | reverse complement strand
ATAGTGCATCATCACCACCTCTACTATTAAAATAATCATTGCCATCACCGCCGAATAAGACATCATTTTTATTACCACCAAAGATTGAACCTTGAGGTTCACTGCTTATTTTTAATATTTTTCTTAGAGCCAAATCTTGGACTGGACGAACATAAACTGTTTTGTTAGGCATAATGACTTTTACAAAACCATTGGTCACTTCTGGTTTGTCTGAAGTATTATTTGTTGCCCAATCATATATATCATTCACGGCATTTTTTAGTGCTTTTCCAACAAAATAACCAGCAACCAATCCAGCAGGAGTCGTTTTAAATAAAATTCCTGTAACTACGTCTACACTACCATTTAAAATAGCTCTTTTTATATCTTCATGATTTGTCAAATCAACAATAAAACCATAAATTATCCCAAAAGCACCACCTATATTTTTCTTAAAATCAGTATCTTCAAAAAGTTGAATGGCGTAAGAGCCTAGCTCAGATGAGGATTTTGAAATATTTAAAATTTCATTTTACTATTTTTTAAACGCATCTCTGCTTTATCTAATTCATTGTTTGCAACGATTTCTCTACTCATTTTTTCTCCTTAATCTAATTCATATTATAAAAAAAGTTATTTTAGAATTTTCTATATTAATTTTCTTTGTATCTAAAAAATATCTCTTTAATAGATTTCTTTCCATTTCGTCATTTGGCAATATATTTATAAATGTGTTTTCATCACTTATAACAACAGCATCAAACAATTTATACTTAAAAATAAGACCACCGTTTTTTAAATAAAGTAAAAATTTAGGCATAAATATGCAAAAACAAAACCCAAAAAAATAAAAAACATCTCTTTTAAACCTTTACAATAGACTATGAAAAAAGATTATAAATAAAGATAAAAATATAAAAATAACAGCTATTTTATTATATAAAATACCACCATATCTATCATATTTTATACTAAATGTTCTTCTTACCTTTTTAATATTTTTTAATTTTATTTCTCTTCGTGGATTTAAATAGATAATAGATGAATTATTAAAACAAATAAATCTAGTATTTGCACTTTCAAAATATTCTCTAAAATAAGCAATACCGGAAATCATTGCTATTATACTTGTATATAAAAAAGATTGTGATTGTTCAAAATATCCCCATGTTAAAAGAACTAAAAAAATGCAAGTTATGGATGAAATAAAAAATAAATTTAAATTATTATCTTTTATAATAATCGGTTCTTTATCATAATCTCGTTTAATTGTGAAATTTGATGAGTTGCTGTTTTTGTTAGAATTTGAATTTTTTTCTGAATTATTGGAATTTTGATTTATATTGTTTTGTAAATTTAATTGATTGTTTAAATTTTCTTTTGAGCTTGATAAATTCTTTTTTAAATTTTCATTTTTTAACTTAACGCTTTCATTGTTTTTTGAATTTAAGTTCTTATTTGATTTTAGGTTATCATCTATATTGTTTTTTAAAGTTGAATTATGTAAATTCTCATATTTTTTAGAATTTAAATTTTTATTAGAATTTTCTTTATTATTAGAGTTATTACCTGAATTCACTCTATTCTTAGGTCTATTGTTTCTAAGATACTCTCTAAGTTTTTCTCTTTTATCATCACTCAAATTTAGAACCTTTTTGGTGTTTAATAATACTGCCGTACTCTACTCTTTTAATTTTAAAATATTACTTAAAATAAACATTTTATTTTTAAATTTTATATGATATAAATATATTTTTTATAATAATTAATTTTTTAATAAAACACTGTTTTATTGTTTATATAGTTTGTGTTTTGAAATATCACTAAATCATTATCTAGTTTTTTTAACGATAAATCTTTTAAAGCTATACCATCAGTAAATACTATTTCATTATCTCCTTGGGTATCATATATGATATCATTTCCAAAATTTTTTCAAATTCATATAAATTATCAATCTTTTAAACTATTCAACTTCTGTTTTTACGTGGTCTTTATCTATCTTAAACCTAAAATCATTTACGGCTTTTATATGCCAACTACTTCCAATTTTAGTTATCGCCTTAATGTTATAAAGCTCTATTGAATCATATTTTTTTATAAAATATGTTGGCATGACAACTGAAACATTTATGTCTTTTTTATTGTCACGACATAAATCTTTTTTATTATAAGTTTTATAAATATATCCATCTTTGTTAGCAAAAGCAATGCAATTAGATGGTATTTTTATAGATTTTTTTTCATTATTTTCCAATTTATAAGTTAAATTTTCATCACAATACGATAACATTTCTTTTATTTCTTTTATGTTTTTTATATATCTATCGTCACAAATTTCGTTTGGTAGTTTCGCATTTTTATCCAAAATAACGTATTTATAGTAAATATTTCCAAAATTTAATTTTTTATAAACAATATCTATAAATATTAAAGTTGTTCCTAGTAAAATAATTGAAAAAGCAACCAAAAAAGCTGGTGTATAAAAACTTGCTTTTTCATCTTTTTCAATTAGTATAATGTAAAATAAACATATTCCAAAAAACGTAAATAATATTGGAAAAAATAGATTTATACTCCCTATTTTTTTAGATATCATAAAAATAAAAAAAAGCATAAAAAGAAAAATACCAAGTGTGGCTTTTTGATTTTTAATTAAAATAGAAACAGTAAAAGTATAAAATATCCATACAAGTATCATCACCACAATAACTTCAAATACTTCATTAAACCCTATCTGTAAATCGGAATTCATTATAAGCTTTGATATATTTTCTGAAAAAATTAAAATTGTGATATTCATCAGTAAAAAAGATAAAACTTCAACAAAAAATGATTTATAAAAAAATGTTCCTTTTTTAAATTTCTCATCTTTTTTGTCACTAATATATAAATAATAAAATGACATTACAAAAATTACAAGTATAATTGGAATTAATAAAAATATTGTAGAAGTCGAAACAACCACATAGATAAATTCTTGTCCAAAAACAAAAGGAGTTGTTTCCTTAAAAAAATAAAATATATATATTATAAAGCCAAATCCAAAAAAGAGAATTGTTGAAAGCCATCGATTGTTTTTGATAAAGTTAAAAATACCCAATATGGTGTCTACTTTATATTCTTGAGATTTTTTATATAAATACCAATCAAAAAAATCATTATTTCTTAGCTCATTTTTTATTTTATTTAACTTTAATGTATTGGAGATATTAAAATTTTTAAAATATTCTTTATGTCTTTTTAAAAAATAATATTCCAAATTTATGGCTTTATCTAATTTGTTTAAGTTATATTTTGTTTCTAATCTTTCTTTTAAGGTATTTTTGTTATCTAGTTTTTGGCTAAAGTCATTATAAATCTCTTTTTTTAAATATTTTATTTGCCTAACTATGCGTTCATCTATTCCATCTATTTTCCTTACATTATCTATAGCTTGATCATATTTTTCTATCTTTAAGCTATTTAACACATCTACTTTTTTATGCAGCAATTCTAATAAAATACTCACATTTAAATTATCTTTATTGTATACAAAAAACACCTCTTCTATATATCTAATAAATTCCTTGCATTCCTCTATTTTCTTATCTTTATTGTATAAAATATCTTCAAAACTCATAAACTATTTCCTTTTGGTATTTTAATGATTGTTTTATACTTTATAATTTAACAAGTAATTATAAAAATTTACGAATAAATATTTAAAAATATATAAGATGATTAGTATTAAAAATACTATAAAAATTGCCAATAGCATTTTCTTAAAATAGAAAATAATAGGTTTAGATTGAAATTCTGAATATGTTGAATTATTTTTATCTATAATGCTCTTGATTTTTTTTACTTTATTTTGAACTGCTATAGTATAATTTAGAATTAGCTCTTCGTTTAAAGTTTTGTTTTCTTTATAATTTTGATATAAATTTTTTTGCAATTCGCTGTCTACTTTAATATTTATTATACAAGTATTACTTGTCAATAGCTCATATAATGCTTTTGATTTAGATTTAGAAAATGGCTCTAAGGATAGTTGTATTAGAGCAGCACGAATTTTATCTAGTTTTTTTAATTCTCCCTTTTGAGTGCTTGTAAAAATCTTTTCAGATTGGGCTATTGGGTCTATTATAAACTTTTTAATCACTAATGAAAATATACTTATTATTAAAAATACAATAAACTCAGCATCCTTTGTTTTTTCACTAACATATGTTAATATGCTGTTCGATAAATTTTGATCAAATATCATTTAGAAAAAAACCTTTTGTTTTTCCAGAAAAACTTTTTGATATTTTTCCGTTATTTATTATACTGCGATCCCAAGTGAATTTTTCATCTCTTAAAAAAGCATATACTTTTTCAGTGTCACCTAAAATAATATATCTATTTCTAATATTATTTGTAGTTCCTGTTTTACAAAAAAACGAAGATAGCCCTAAAGTATTTATCGATACTTGTCTTAATATTGATTCTAGCTCATCTAAATATGGAAGATCGCTATTTGAAAACAAATTATAATAAGCCATTGATAGCTCATATAAAGAGATACCATACGGAGTTGATCCCAAGACTAAAGATGGGAAATCTCCACAATATTCTTTATTGAATAAAGCAGAAATATACTTAGAAACATTGTTAAAACCAACTTTATAACTGGCATTTAAAAAAACTGTATTGTTAGATACTTCTAACGCTCTTGCTAATGACATTGTGTTACATCTGTATTCAAATGCCTCTTTTGCTGTCCAATCTCCATATTTATAGATAGGTATTGTTGATATTTGTTCATTTTGATCTATGCCATTACTTCTTAAATACAAATATATAAAAGGTTTAAGTGTTGAGCCTACATTTCCGAAGTTGTTAAATATATAATGATTTCAGGTTTTGCTAGCAAAACCTGAAATCTTACCTTTATTTATACATATTACAGAATCTAAATCATTAGTAGAATTTACAAACCAGTTTATTTTATTCTGTATTTTATAGTCTATTGTGCTATTGATTATAAATTTATTATAATCTATTGTTTTCGCAATATCAGGAATAATTGTTGACGGAACAACGTTTATTTGATTTTGCTGTATCTTTGGTGAATGACGCAAATATTTATTAGTTTGATTTCTTGAAATAAGATTTGATTTATTTAATCTAAATAGAATGCTTCTGTATCTATTTAAAAAAAGTTGTTTATTATCAACATATAGATTTGGTCCTCTTAATAACACAATTAAAGATATAAATTCCTTTTTTGTCAATTCATTTAACCGTTTTGAGAAGTATTTAATTGAAGCAGACTCAAATCCATATAAATTTGATCCCATATAAACGGATTCAATATATTTATCTATAATATATTTTTTTGAAAAGATTGTTTCTATTTTTAATGCCTTAAATATCTCTTTAACTTTTCTTTTTATGGTTTTTGAATTATCATTTAAGTAAGCTCTTGATAACTGTTGCGTTATTGTACTTCCGCCTTCTACTATCTTGCCGGCTTGTAAATTTCTATAAAAAGCCCTTATTATAGCAATAAAATCAATTCCTATATGATTATAAAATCTTTTATCTTCTATAGATAATAAAAAATTGATTAAAATTTCTGAAATATCTTTATTTAACCGCTTAGCGTAAATTTTATTTTCATTGGAACAAACACCGATAGTTTTACCATTACTAGCTTTTACTATATAGCCATTCATATCAACATTTGAACCAGTTTTCATTTTATATACCTTTTAAAATTATCATAATATATAATGCATTCTACCAAAATTCCGCACACGATTCTCTTATCACCTCACACTTAACCCCTCATCAAGGTATTTTATTATTGGGTAGATAAATAGTTCAATTACTCTTCTTTTGCCTACTTTTACTTCAGCTATCACACTCATTCCAGGTTCAATGTTTTTTATCTCTCCATCTATGTTTAGAGTTGTTTTTAAAGGTTTTACTTTTATCTCATAAACTATTCCAAGCTTTTCATCTTCTATAGCATCATTTGCAATGTGTATTAACTCACCATCAAGTTTTCCATATTTTTGAAAGTTAAAAGTATCTATTTTAATAGCTACTTTTTGTCCTTCTTTTAAAAATCCTATATCTTTATTTAGTGTTGTTGCTTTTATTATAAGTGGCTCATTTGCTGGAATTATAGTTATTAAAGCCTCCCCACTATTTACAACCCCACTTTCAGTATTTACTAAAAGCTTTCCAACATATCCATCAACAGGACTTTTAATAAGTTGTTGTTTGCTTTGAAAAAGATAGGCATTGATTTCTGCTTTTATTAAATTTGCCTCTTTTTGTTTGGCTATAAGTTCATCTAGGAATTTACCTTTTGAGTTTTGTTTAAAAACTTCAAGCTCTTCTTTTGTGGCATTTAGTTTGTTTATAGCTGCTGTTTTATTATTTTTAGCGATATTTAATTTAGAAGTTAAATCATACACCTCTTTTTGAAGCTCATCATACTCTTTAAGAGATATTATGTCTCTTACTTTTTCAAGTCTATTTAGTCTATTTTGATTTTTATTTAAAAGATTATTTAGCCTTATTATCTCATCTTTGGATGATTCAATGTTAAAGTTTAACTCTTCAATGCTAAATTTGTATTGATTTATAGAGTTATCATAAGAGTTTTTTTGATTTAAAAACAAATTTAACTCACTATTACTTAGTAAATTTAGCTCTTCATTTGTTAAATTACTCTCATTTCCTAAAGCCTTAAGCCTAATTATACTCATATTTAAATTATTAAGTTCATTTTCTTTAGTTTGTAAATTTACAGTTGTTACACTTGGATCGATACTCATTAAAGTATCGCCTTTTAAAACCTTATCTCCTTCTTTTACTAAGATTTTTGATACAACACCTGATTCAAGAGGCTTTAAGATTTTAATCTCTCCATTTGGGATAACTTTTCCTTGGCTACTTACTACAATATCTATCTTTGCTAAAAACAGCCAAAGAAATGTAAAAATTATTAAAGACAATACAATATATAAAATAGTTCTACCAAGTGGGTTTTGTGGGGTATCTTCTATTTCAATAATAACAGGTTTAAACTCATAAGAATCATCTTTTATTTTTTTAAATATCTTAAACATTTTGATTACTTTTTATATCTATATTTTGTTTATTATATAAAATTATATTTTAGATTCATATTAAACTTTTTGAAATCTCAACTATTATACACTTGCATAATATCATTATTTTTAAACTAGCCGCTGAAATTTACTCTATTATCTTTTTCATTGCCCATGATAAAACAACAAATGTCTTTAAAGTAGTTTTTCTGCGTTTAATCTGTATAGCCTAATTCTTGTTGTGCCTTGAATGCCTCTTTAAGAGCAGTATTAATTCTTATATTTGACATTGTTTTCTCCTTGTTTTAAAACTCTAAAGGTATAAATTTTGTATCTATAGAATCTAAATTTATACATTTTTTCAATAAAAAATATTTTTTAATTTTTTTGTAATCACTTATTTTTGGTAAAAAATCAATCATATTGTTATCTTTATCATATATAATTAAGCCATTATAAAATTTAAATGAATATTTTTTATTTATAAAAATCTCGAAAATAAATTTTACAGCAAATGTAAATATAAATATAATTAACGGCACTAAGACAATGAAAAAATCTCCTACACATAAGCAATAAGTTAAAAAAGAAATAATAGCTAAGATTATAAATCTAGCAAATTTTTTATTTACTTTAATTAAATGTGTCTCATCTGCAAAACAGTTTTTTATATGTTTTATCTCTTTTGTGATAATTTCTTTTTCAAGTTTATTATTGGCAAGATACTGTATAGAGCTCTCATTAAAAACGACATAAAAAGAATTTTTATTTGAAAACAGTCGTGACGAGCTTTCAATACATATAAAAATACTTATAACCAAATAAAAATATCTTTGGTCGTTATATATCGTAAAAATAACTATAAGTATAACACCCATTAAGCAAATTATAAAAACTAACAAAACACTATAATTCTTAACAATAAGTGGTTCTTTATCATAATCTCTTTGATTTGAATTTTTACTGCTTGAAATTTGAGAATTGTTTGAATTTAAATTTTCATCTGAATTTAAGCCATCTAATCATTATTTGAATTTTCATAAGGGTTATTGCCTAAATTTACATTATTTTTAGGTCTATTATTTCTTAAATACTCTCTAAGTTTTTCTCTTTTTTCATCACTCAAATTTTAGCCTTTTGTTGTTTTTATAAAAACGATGTATTTTACTTTTTTAAAACTTGAATTATTATTTAAATTTCGCTTAATCTATTTTTATTAGTATACCATCTTGAGTATAAGTATAAGATATGAAGTTATCTGTATTAGTGTATTTTGAGTTTATGGTAGTAGTATTTAATTTATTAATGTTACGCTTAAATACTTTAAAGTAGTAAGTCTTTCTTTATCCAATAAGCACCTAAGCTACTATCAATCCAAACTTTTAATTTATTATAAATTTATCTTTACTGCTTATTATGCCATCTTTATTATCATCAAATACTTTGTTTATACTTAAAGACTTCAAATATAATAACTATAGTGGCTAATAAATAGCCACTATAAAATTTAAGCTGTTTGCCAGCCGCTCATAACTATATTCATAAGCTCAGCATTGTTTTTAACATTATCATGAGTAAGAACTATCATATTGTCTTTAGCATAACTATTTAAATCTTGTATTACTTTTGAAATCTGATCTTTTGTTATAAACTCTCCAGTTGAAGAAAGCTCTATTTTTTCTATTGATCTTCTATCATCTAAGAAATGTCCAAAAGCAGATATTAAACCTTTGTTCTTTTCATCATATTTTATAGACAATACTCCAGCTATATTTAAAAATGTTATATCTTCTTTTTTAACATCTTTATCAAATAGTATAGTGTCATAACCACCATCTTTACTTGCTAAATTTGCAGCAGGCATATCACTTATAGTGTCCATACCATCGCCTTTTTTAAAGAAATAAGTATCATCTCCCATTCCACCTTTTAGGATATCATTACCATTTCCACCATTTATAAAGTCATCTCCTAATCCACCATCAATACGGTCCCAGCCTTGACCACCAGAAATATAGTCATTTCCTTTTCCACCAAATATAATATCTTGACCTGTTCCACCAACTAATACATCATCACCACTATATCCATATAATACATCATCTCCTCTTCCGCCAAATAGTATATTATCTTCGTTATTTCCTACCATTTTATCTTTGTAAGCACCTGTTACTTCTTTCCATAAATCTTGTAGTGTATGAGGAAGCTCTTCTGGAACTATCATACTATTTGAAAAATCAACCCCTTGAGATTCAAGTGAATTTATCACATTATTAAATATAGTAAGTGAACCATCAACTATATTTTGTGCTATGGTAGTATTTTGCATAAGAGAAGCAATTCCTGCTAAACTTGTGCTTGCAAGACCTATTGTTATACCAAGTGCAGGATTTGTTATAGCAACCGCATTACCAGCTATTGCTAGAAAGCCATTAAAAAGATTGATAATATCGCCATCTTTAATCTTTTCATTTTTTTCCAAAGCTGTGTTCATAGAGGCTACTGCATCATCAACCCTTTTAATAGCATCATTTAAAGAACCATTCCACTCTTTGGCTGTTTTTTGAAGATCTTTAAATATACCTTCTATAAGCCCAAAAATACCGCTAAAAAGCTTAAAAGAATCATTTGCTATACCTATCCCATCTTTAAGACCACCCAAGTCAAAAGATTTAGCAGAATATGTTACAGTACTCATTGCATTAAGTGATCTTGTTGCTATCTTTTTATAGTTACCATTTATAACATTTACTGGATCGCTATAATTATTTTTCCCGTCTATGACAACTCCATCTTTTGCATAATAGTTTAAAACAATTTCTTTTGCATCCATTTTTTCTCCTTATAGAATGTAAAACTTTTCTAAGTATAGCACTTTAAAGTAATAATAAAAAGTATATTGATAAAATTAATACAATAATTTTAAAAAATATTATTAAATATTTTGTTTATCATATAAATTCTTATAATATCCATTTAATTTAATAAGCTCTTCATGAGTACCTCTTTCTTTAATCTCACCTTTATCCATAACTATAATCTCATCACAATTTCTAACTGTACTTAGTCTATGAGCTATTATTATAAATGTTTTATTTTGTTTAATTTGAGATAAATTTTGAGTGATTATGCTTTCGCTTTCATAATCAAGTGCAGAAGTTGCTTCATCAAATATTAAAATTCTAGGGTTGTTTATTAAGGCTCTTGCTATTGCAATTCTTTGTTTTTGTCCACCACTTAGTGATGATCCTCTTTCTCCAACTGCTGTATCATAGCCTTTATCTAAAGTAGCTATAAACTCATTTGCCCCAGCAATTTGGCTAACTTTTATTATATCTTCCATACTAGCTCCAGGAGAAGCAAATGAGATATTATCTTTTATACTTCCACTAAACAAATAACTCTCTTGTAAAACCACTCCTATGTTTTGTCTAAGAATATAAGGATTTAAATGTCTTATATCTATACCATCGATGTAAATTGCACCTTCATTTTGTAAATAAAGCCTTTCAATTAGCTTTGTGATTGTGCTTTTTCCACTTCCACTTCTTCCAACTATTCCTATGCTTTTATTTGGAGTTATGTGTAAGTTTATATTTTTTAATACCAAATTTGAACTTGGTGTATATTTAAAACTGACATTGTCAAATTTTATATCACCTTGAATATTATTTAAAGTTATTGGTTTATTTGTGATTTGCTCTGTTGGTGTATTTAAAATATCGCCTAACCTATCTACACTAAGTAAAGCTTGTTGAAACTCATTCCAAAGACTAACTAATCTCATAACTGGAGAGCTAAACTGTCCTGCAAACATCTGAAAAGCTATTAATTGTCCTACGCTTAAATTTCCTTTTATTACCTCTCCTACTCCAAAGTATAAAATTGATAAAGTCATCATTTTTTGCAAACAAGTAGCAAAGCCACTTGCAACATTACTTAAATTTGAAAGATTAAATGATGATTTTACATAATTTCCAAGATAGTTTTCCCACTCACGCTGCATACTTCCTTCAATTGCTAAAGATTTTACTGTTTGCATTCCAGTAACTGCTTCAACCAAATAAGAATTTGATGCTGCTCCCATTTGAAATTTATCTTCAAGTCTTTTTCTAAGAATTGGAGTTATGAAAAAATATATTAGTGCAATTATTGTAACAAAAAATATCGCTATTAAAGTTAGCTTTACACTATATAAAAGCATCATTAAAACAAACACAAAACTAAATAAAAGATCTAAAATAACAGTTACGCTTTTATTGGCTATAAAATCCCTTATAGAGTCAAGCTCTCTAACTCTTGCTACAATATTTCCAACTTTTCTGTTTTCAAAATAAGTCATTGGAAGAAGTGCTAAATGTGAAAAAAGCTCACTTCCAAGCTTGGCATCTATTTTTGTAGTAGTGTGTGCAAAGATATAATTTCTACTTAGACTTAGTAGTAGTTCAAATACAATTGTAGCTAAAAATGCAATAGCAATAACCCTTAAAGTACTAATGCTATGATGAGTTAAAACCTTATCCAAAACAACTTGGGTAAAAAGTGGAGTAACAAGTCCAAAAAGTTGCATAATAAATGAAGCTATTAAAACCTCAAATACTATCCTTTTATAATTTAACATTCTTTTATAAAACCAGCCAAAGCCAAATTTGATTTTTGAGTTTAACATTTTATGAGATAAGACTATAAATTTAGAGTTTGATATATTTATAAGATCATCATAAGTTAGTTCATTTGTGCTACTTCCACCGTTAAAAACTATAAAAGAGTAACTATCATTATTTTTTGAGTTTTTCTTGGTTGAATTATTGTTATTTGAGCTTTTATTATTTGACTTATTATCATTTAAATTTTTACTATTTACACTTTTATTATTTGATTCATTATCTTTCTTAACAACTTTTAAAACAGTAAAATAAAGCCCATTTTTATCTTGTAAAACAAAAGGAGCTTCATATTTGGTTAAATTTTCTAAGCTTAATGTTTTTATTTTAGTTTTAAACTCACAAGTTTTAAGAATTCTTACAAACTCTTCAATACTTGGCTCATTTTTAGTAAGTGCAAATTTATTAATTATAGATTTTGGATCAAAGGGAATTTGGTTAATTGCACAGATAAGTCCTATGGTTTGAAGTGCAGATTGCATTTACTTCCTTAAAAGATTTTTAATTAATTATTTAAATTTGATTTAGTATTTTATAATTTTAGAAGTTAAATGATGCTGAAAAGTAAAAAAATTAGGTGAATTTTTTGAAATTGGATGTATTGCTGATTAAAAAATGAGATTTAAATTTATTAAACAATTTACCTTCTAAAGTCATAAACTTCTTTTGTAGGTAATAGGTGAAATATTATGTTATTTAGGATGCTAGCATGCAAAATAAAATCACTTATTACCTACAAAATTATTTGTTTGTAGTTTTATAAATTTGGATTTAATTTAAGCTAATTTTCTTTTATGGGTTTTGCCATTTGCAAAGTTATTTTTGGAGTGTTTTACTCTAAAATATTCTTTTACCTCCATAATTAACAAGTCCATCATATTCTTTTGTTTTAGCAAAAATATTTTAAAATTTCTCTAATTTTTTCTTGGAAATTATAGAGCATATTAAAGTTCAAATTAGACTGAGCTCAATTTTTACATCAACAAAGTTTTTCTTGCTAAGTCAGATATCCATTTAGAGCGGTTATTTGTTACAGCATCTATTGCGGATAATACTGATTTTGGTATGGTTAAATTTATACGGACTTTTGCGTCTTCATCGACTGGTTCTGGTATTTTAATACCATCTTTTAATGCTGATTTTATCGTAAATTTAAATGCTTCATCAAGTTCTTTTAAGGCTTCTTCTTTCGTATCTCCATCTCCATAAAAAAACGAAACACTATTAAGTTCTGGCATAAAAGCAGCCCAGCCACCACTTTCATCTAGTGGGATTTTTTAAGTTCTATTTTATATGGCAAATTTAAATAATATTCTAAATTTTTCATTTTTTATCCTTTAAGCTTCTAATACTAATTTTACATAATATCTTTTCATGGGCTTGTTATATGGCAAAGTTATTAAAATTTTATTATTTGTAAATTGATGATGAGAGCCTTTAATGCCACGAAGCCTAAAACCATTACTTACCAGTAGCTTTTCAAGAATTTCAAATCTTACATTTTAGGATTATTTTCCAATTCTTTTATTAATTTTCTTCTTTGCTCATGTTTTATCTTTTTATACGTATATTGTACACACTAATCATTAAAATTTTCTTTGTTTACATCCAAGTGTCACTTCTTTGTGGACTGTTATTTTGCAAAAAAATAGCTTTTTAGGCTTTGGTTTAAATTCGTTTTACAATATAAAGATTAGCAAAAATTGGAAATATAAACTATGTTTTAGAAAAAAAACTCTAATGGTCTCATATAACCGGTTTATGAAAATTTATGTATAGAATGTCTTTTAAAAAATTATGATTTAATAGCTGCTGAGTGCAAATACTTAAATAAAAAAGTAGAAACTAACATTTTACAAAGTTTAAAAGAAAAATCTAAAATATCAAAACTACTCTTAAAATTAAGCATTATATTTATTTGTAAAAGTAGCTTTACGAAAGATTTTAAAAATTGAGTGATGAAGGTGTTATTTCAGTAAAGTTGACATAGGATTATTTTATAAACTAATAGTATTTAATTATTAATCTAACAGTATTTAATTATTTTTTAAAATGTATATTATATGTTTTATTATTATTTGCTAAATTTTTTCAATTATCTAAGCAAAATATTTTAAAATTTTTTTCTAAATTAAGTTTCTTAAAATAAAAAATATAATTATTTTTATGTCTAAAATCATATTTTAAAGCTATTTGTTAGAGCTTAGATAAGTATAATATGTTCCTCTGCCTTTTCCTTTGCGCTCTAAATAACCTTTTTGCATAAGAGAATATAAAAGCTCGTAAGCTTTTGTTTCTTTTATAGTTAAAATTTTCGAAACTTCTTTTCTTGTAATTTTTCCATTATTTATTACAAATTTAATAATATTTTTTTCATCTTCTAAAAGATTGTAATCGTTCGTAATCGTTCGTAAATCATCTGTTTTTATAATATTTTTAGCTTCTAATCTATAAATTTCAACATCAACAAAGTCATTTTTTTCAGTTATTACTGGTTCTTTTAAACCAGCTTTTTTACAAGAGTGTTTTATTCTTTTTATGCCACTTCCCCACTGTTCTATAAGCCCTAACTCTTTAAAAATATTTGCAACAACCCTATTTCTTGCTTCACTTCTACCATTGTCTACATCATCTTGTGTTATAAAACTAGGGTATCCACCAGGTGAAACGATATTTACCATATCATCATAAATTCCAACTTTGATATCTCTGCCTAAGTTTGTGTAATCCCTATGAATTAATGCATTAATAATAGCTTCTCTTAAAGCAACTAACGGAATTTCGTATTTATCCTCTCTTACAATATTTTCTATTTTTGAGCTAAAATTTATATGATTAAGTACAAAATTTAATGAGTTTTCAAATATGGAAAATATATCCTTATCATACTCTTTTCTATCTATAAACTCATCCATAGTTACACCCCCACCTCTTTTTTATCTTTTGGTTTTTCGTCTATTGGAATAAAGTTAAAATTTCTAAAAAATTTTGTTTTTATAGGCTAAAGGCAGAAAAAATTATAATAATTTTAAAATTTTATGTAATATAATCCATCTTTTTTATGATATAATTGTATTGCATTACATAAAAATGATAAAAAATGTTAGATGGGCTGTTTATAAAAAGCAATGCCCTAATAAAACTAAATAATCAAAAATTTAAAAGATACTTTATACAAACTACTGATTTAACCAACAGGTTAAGTATAGTTTTGGGAAATCGTGGCATTGGTAAAACAACCACTCTTGCACAGCTTGCAAACAAAAACCAAGGAAGTCTTTATTTAAGCCTTGATGATATAGAAATTTCAAATGACATTACAGAGATTATTAAAGAGTTTGTGTTAAATGGTGGAAAATATCTCTACCTTGATGAAATTCATAAAAACAAAGATATATCCGGGGTTTTAAAATTTGCTTATGATAATTTTAAAGATCTAAGTGTTGTAGCGACTGGCTCATGAGCTCTTGAAATTCTTAAAAGCTCACACGATTTAAGCAAAAGAGCGATTATTTATAAAATATATGGGATGAGTTTTAGGGAGTATTTAGGACTTTTTTATGACATTGATTTTAAAACTTTTGATTTAGATGTTATCTTAGCTACTCATTAAGATATCGCTAATGGCGTTATAGAGAGTTTAAAAGAAAAGAATTTATACATCATCAAGCTTTTTAAAGAGTATTTGAAATTTGGATATTATCCATATTACAAAGAGTTGCCAAATGAGATAGTGTTTTTTCAAACTCTAAGACAAAGCATAGAAACCACTATTGATAGCGATTTGCTTAGTGTGTACCCAAATTTAAGTGGAAATACAGTTAGAAAGTTAAAGTTACTGCTTCACGCAATTGGTGGAAACGTTCCCTACTCTCCAAACTATACTGATTTAAAAAAGATGATAGAACTTTAAAAGAATATCTTACAATGTTAGAAAATGCTGGGCTTATAAGACTTCTTATGAGAGATGAGCTCTCTTTAAAAAATATGGATAAAGCTGATAAAATTTACCTTGAAAACACAAATTTGATGTGTTTAAATAGACCAGAGATCGGAAATTTAAGAGAGACATTTTTTGTAAATCAACTTGAAAATGTTGGCAAAATTTATTTTAGCAAAAGTGGGGATTTTAGAGTTGGTGAGTTTGTTTTTGAAATAGACGGAGCTAAAAAAAGCTTTAATCAAATAAAAGATAATAAAAACTCATTTGTAGTTGCTGATAATTTAGAGATTGGATTTGGAAGCAAAATACCGCTTTGGCCTTTTGAATTAATGTATTGATTTATAAATTTTAATGAAACAATTATTTGTATGTATAAAAAATGATAAAAGTTTGTTAGACAATATAACATTGGCCAAGCAAAAAGCTTTTAAGCTTCATTAAGTTAAATTTAAATACAATTACAAATCAGTGAAAATTATCACATCTAAAAGCTTATATGCTTTTAACAATAGTTACCGAAAAAGTTACCTATTAATTAAAACAGAGTTTTCTTAATTGGAGATAAAGCCTATATAATAGTAGTTTTATACTTTTTGGTATTGGTTTAAAGTGACCCACTACTTACATATTTCAAACTCCCATTTTTTAATGCTTTTTATAATTCAAACCATACGGCTAAAAAATATAAAAATTTAAGAAACCTAAAATTACTCCAAGTCCCCAATATATCTTTTTCTTTTTGCGTCTTTTATCTTTTCTGTTTGAACCAAAATAAATCCATCAGCACAATCTTCAAAATCTGTATCTATACCAAAATCTAAAAACTCAACACCGCCTTCATCGCATAATTCACTATATTGTTTATACAAAGTCGGAACCGATAAATCAAAATTTGCCAAACTTTCTTTTAAAATTTTAAAATCTTCTTCATAACTTTGTCCACAAAACAAAAAATCTAACTCCTCTTTTTCGGCTTGGGAAATAAAATATCTGTTTTTAGAAACTACTATTTCTTCTTTAGAAGTAAAATGTTTCTTATAAAAATAAATCATCATATCTCTTGCAGTTTTTGGATAGTTTGCACTTATACTAACAGGTCCAAACATATACTTTGTCTCCGGGAATTTTTTAATATAAGCACCAATTCCATACCACAAATAATCTAGTGCCCTTGTACCCCAAAATTTTGGCTGAACAAAACTTCTGCCAAGTTCAATTGAGTCTTTTAATAAAAATTTAGCTTCATTTTTAAAACTAAATAGAGTTTGAGTATAAAGTTTTTTGCTATCTAAAGTAGGATTTATTTCATTTGTAACACCGATTCTATAAGCTCCAACTATCTCTTTTAGCTCTGTGTCAAATAAAACTAAATGCTCATAGTAAAAATCAAACTCATCAACATCACACTCCTTTCCAGTTCCCTCACCAACTCTTCTAAAGGTAAGTTCTCTAAGCCTTCCAATTTCTGTAAGAAGTGCTGATTTATTTGGAGTTTTACAAAGATAAATTTCTTTGCCATCTTTTGTTTTTCCTAAATTTAAGCCTTTTAAAACCTCATCATAGACTTCATTTATGTCAACCTTATCGACCAAACATCTCTGAGTTTTAAAAATAGTTTTTCTATTTTTTCCAATATTATAAAGGTGCCTTTGAATTAGTTTTAATGTATTATCTGGAGATTTTATCTCAGGCAAAATTAAATTTTTATAAGGTATCATTTCGCCTATTTTTATAGTTATGCTTTTATTTTTTTTATTCATAACCTCATGACCTAGTAAAAGCCCTGCAAGCGGCTTATAAATAGCCGAGATTGCATAAAATAAAGAAGAATTTCTAGCATTTACAAATATCGGAACAATCGGAGCTTGGGCTTTCTTAGCAAATTTTAAAAATCCTCCCTTCCAATTTAAATCCTTTATGCCAAAAACTTTTGCACGAGATACCTCACCAGCTGGAAATATAATAATCGCACCTTCATTTTTAAGATGCTCATCAACTGATTTTATAGCCTCACGAGAGCTTTGATTTGAGATATTATCAATTGGAATTAGCATATCACTAATTGGATCAAGTTTCATTAAGAACTCATTTGCTAAAATTTTAACATCTTTTCTAACGCCATTTATTAAATGCATCAAAGATAACGCATCAAGTCCACCAAGTGGATGATTTGATATGAATATTACTCTACCGCTTTTGGGGATATTTTGAAGTGAAATATTATCTATTTTATAAGTAAAATTTATGGATTTTAAAAATCTATCAATTATTTCTTTATTTTTTGCATCTTTATTTTTTAATATAAAATCATTTAATTTATCTTCATAGAAAAGTTTTTTTAATAAGCCTATGAGCAAATTTGAAATAAATTTAGGATATTTTGTGAAAAGTTTTGGGTATTTATCATTTAGTGCTTTTTCTAAATCTACTATCTTTTTTTCTTGCAAATTTGATTCTCCAAAATATGTAATTATATGAAAGTTAATTATAGCTAAAATTAGCTTAGTTTATAAATTTAAGAACTTTTGGTTTTAAACAAATTTACAAAACTAAGCTAAAAAATTTTATAAGCCAAATTAGTCGTTTATATAATCATACAGTTCTTTAATTAATTTTGGATGCTTCATCTTTTTTATAGCTTGATCTTGAATTTGTCTAACGCGTTCTCTTGTTATATTTCCAAGGACAATGCCGATTTCTTCCAAGGTATAAGAGTTAGAATCAGAGCTTGGTTTTATTTTATTTTCTTTTAGGATTTCTCTGATTTTTTTGGCTTCTAAATCTTTTATTTGAGAGTAAATGTCAAATTTTAGGACTTTAAGATCGAAAACTTCCTTGTCTGAAGCAGTTTTTAAGAGCTCTTTTAATTCATCTAGTTGAGAATTTGCTTCGAAAAGTAACTCGTTGATTTTTTGCAAATTAGTGGAAGGCATTTATTATCTCCTAGAATAAACATAAAGCAAATGCATAAAAAACTAACGCGAGAATGGTGGTTAGAGGCAGAATCGAACTGCCGACACGCAGATTTTCAGTCTGCTGCTCTACCGACTGAGCTATCCAACCACTGAAAAAAGAATTATAATTATATATAAACCAATCTTAAAATAAGGTTAAATTTTATCAAATTATTGAAAATTTATAGTTCTTGAACAAATTTTTTAAATAGATTTCCTCTCTCTTCATATGAACTAAACTGATCTAAACTCGCGCAAGCTGGACTTAAAAGTGCAACTTCATCATTTTTTAAATTTATATCTATCTTTTTTACAGCATCTTGTAAAAACTCGCACTTATATGCTTTAATGTTAAATTTCAAAGCCAAATTTAAAATTTTTAAAGTATTTGAGCCAATCGCATAAATTTCTAAATTATAGCCTTTAAAATTTTCAAACAAAGGTGTTAAATCAACGCCTTTATCATCTCCACCCAAAATTAAATGAATTTTTTTATCTCTGTATCTTTTTAGAGCCTGAATCACAGCATCTAAATTTGTGGCTTTTGTATCATTGACCCAAAGTCTATTTTTACTATCTTTAAATTCCTCAACTCTATTTTTATCAATTTTAAATGTATTTAAAAGATCTAAATTTAAGCTATTTGTAGCAAATTTTTCTATGCACAAGGCAAGCAATGCATCCATTAAAAATGGTACTTTAAATTTGATATCTTTTAAATTTGCACCACAAATTTTAGCTAGGTCACTTTCATCCTCATAAAAATAAATTTTTGCTTTTGATTTAATGCCATCGTATTTTTTAGGGATAATGGCAACTGAACCTTCACTCATCATACTCAATGGTTTTAATTTTGTCTTTTCATACTCTTCAAAGCTTCCATGCCAACTTATATGATCTGGAGTTATTGGTAGTAGGGCATAAATTCGTGGGGCCGCAAATTTAGTATAGTAAATTGTAAAAGAGCTTGTTTCAAGTATCCAAAATTTGGCTAATTTATCTAAATTTGCCAAAGGCTCGCCAACATTTCCACCAATTACTGCATCGTTATTTTTTAAAACAAGTCCAGCCATTTGCGTGGTTGTAGTTTTACCATTTGTTCCACTTATCCAAATTTTAACAGGGGATGTATCTTTAAAATAATCATACTCACTTATTAAATTCTTAGCTTTTTTTACTAATTCGTGATTCCTAGGAAAACCTGGGCTTGGAATTTCAAGAGTGCTTTTTAATGGATCAAACTCACTTACTGGAAGTAAATTATTTCCAAGATCATCTTTTGAAATTTCAATAAATTTATCATCATAAATATCCCAAACACCATTAAATTTGACATTTCTTGCAATTGCCTTAGTTGTTTTTCCATAACCAAAAAGCGATTTTCTCATAACACTACCTTAATTTTATAGAGGCTAGAGCAATAATATTTGCAATTAATGCAATTATCCAAAACCTTATAATTATTTTGTTTTCAACCCAGCCTTTTAACTCAAAATGATGGTGTAAAGGCGCCATCAAAAAAACTCTTTTTTTAAAAATTTTAAAACTTCCAACTTGTAAAATTACGCTTAATGTCTCAGCAACAAATATAAATCCAACCAACAAAAGTAAAAATTCATTTTTACTTATAATTGCACTATATCCAATAAAAGCTCCAACGCTTAAACTTCCACTATCTCCCATAAAAATTTCAGCCGGATGACAATTGTACCACAAAAACCCTAGCATTGAACCGATTAGCGCAGCACAAACAACCACAACTTCACCTACTAAACTTACCTTTGGTAAAAACAGATATTCGCTAAAAAGTGCATGCCCACTAAGATAGATAAAAACACCCAATGTAAGCACAGCAAAAACTGAAGGAATAGTAGCTAAGCCATCAAGTCCATCAGTTAAATTTACAGAATTTGAGCTAGCCGTAATAACTAAAACCCAAAAAAGTATAACGCCATACTTTAAATCAATTATGGAATTTTTATAAAATGGAATAAAAACTTCACTAGAAAGCCCTGAAAACATAAATAAAATTAGAGCAATTACTAAAGAAAATAAAATTTGAAGTCTAAATTTTGTTTTAGCCTTTAAACCTGCTTCGTTTTTTTTACAAGCAATTTTAGAAAAATCATCCTTAAAGCCAATATACGAAAAAAACACAAGCGTCATAAGGGCTGATAACACATAAATATTTGTAAGTTTTGCACATAAAAACGAGGCGATAATAGAACTTCCCACAAAAACTATTCCACCCATTGTTGGAGTGTGATTTTTTGACTTGTGAGATTTTGGAGCAAGATCGTAAATTGGCTGATTTGCTTTTTTTACTTTTGCCCATTTTATAAATTTTGGCATTAAAAAAATAGTCATAAAAAATGATATAAAAAATGCAAGTCCAGCTCTTGCAGTAATATAGCTAAATATGTTAATATTAAAAAATTCATATAAAAAATAAAACATCAAACACCTTTTGACAGCTTTTAAAAATTTAAAAGGGTAATTTTACTATAATGTTGCTTAGATAATTATTTTAAAGAAGGTTTTGATGAAACAAAAAGTAGTTTTAGTTATAACTGATGGGATTGGATTTAATAAAAGCGATGAATTTAATGCATTCAGCAATGCAAATAAACCAAATTATGAGTGGCTGTTTGAAAACAGTGCAAATTCACTTTTAAAAACTTCAGGTGAGGCTGTAGGTCTTCCGAAAGGACAAATGGGAAATAGTGAAGTTGGACATATGAGCATTGGAAGTGGGCGAATTTTATACCAAAACCTAGTTAAAATAGACAGAGCAATAGAAAACGGATCACTAGAACAAAATAAGACTTTACTAAATTTATTAGAAAAACATAAAAGAATACATATTATTGGGCTTTATAGTGATGGTGGGGTACATTCTCACCTAAATCATTTTGATTTTATGTGTAAATTTGCAAAAGAAAATGGTTGTGAAGTTTTTGCACACGCAATAACTGATGGACGCGATGTAGCACCAATAAGCGGAATAAATTTTATAAAAAAACTTGAAAAAAATGTAAATTTAGTAAGCATTAGTGGTAGATTTTATGCTATGGATAGAGATAATAGATGGGATAGAATTAAAGAATTTTATGAAACAGTGGTACAAAACAAAAATAAACTTGATATAAAACCATCTGATTATTTAGAAATTTCTTATGATAAAAAAATCAGCGATGAGTTTATAAAACCTGCGAGTTTTAAAGATTTTGGCGGTATTAAAGAAAATGATGGTGTGATTATAATAAATTTTAGAAGTGACCGTGCAAGAGAGATGTGTGTGGCATTTAGCGATGAAAATTTTAATGAATTTAAAAGAGAACGTAATATAAAAAATATTATAACCATGACTTCATATGATGACAATTTTAATTTTGAGATTCTTTTTAAAAATGAGGAAATTAAAAATACTTTAAGTCAAACTATTGCAGATGCTGGCTTAAGACAGCTTCACACTGCTGAAACTGAAAAATACGCACATGTGACGTTTTTCTTTAATGGAGGAACTGAAGAGCCATGCATAAATGAAACTAGAATTTTAGTACCAAGTCCAAAAGTAAAAACTTATGATGAAAAGCCGGAAATGAGTGCTTATGATGTTTGCAAAAATGTAATAAATGGAATAAATGATGGATTTGATTTTATTGTAGTAAATTTTGCAAATGGTGATATGGTCGGACACACTGGAAATTATGAGGCCTCTATAAAAGCTGTCGAAGCTGTTGATGAATGTATAGGAAATATACTAGAAGCTGCAAAAAAGCAAAATTATGCCTATATTCAAATTTCAGACCATGGAAACTGTGAAGCAATGCGAGATAAAAATGGCGAAATTTTAACAAATCATACCACTTTTGATGTATTTTGCTTTGTAATAGCAAATGAAGTCAGTAAAATCAAAAATGGTGGATTAAATAATGTCGCACCAACAATTTTAAAAATAATGGGACTTGATATTCCAAAGCAAATGAGTGAAGCGTTATTTTAATTATCCTAAGGAAAATATTTGAAAATAAACGAAAAAAATAAAAGAGTAAAATACTTAAGAGCTCTTGATAGATTTGTAAAATCAGCCATTAATATTTTAAAGAGAGAAGATTTTGATGATGAAATTTTTAGAAAAAGAGTTGAAAAAAATACACAAATATTAGAAAAAGTAGAACCAGTCTTATTAAATGATCCATACACAAAAGCTTTAGAAAATTTCGCTAATTCAGTAATACAAAATAAAAATAAAGATGAACTTTTAAAAGAGGCAAATTTACTCGATAAGCTTAAAAATTCAAAAAACTATAAAAAAGAAAAGCATAAAAAATTTGATGAATGTTAAGAAATAATCACCTAAACGGCACTACGTATCAAACCATGTAAATCAACTCTAGACAATATAGTCCTATTCGTTAATTTTATATATTTTAAATTCAAACTATATCATAGATACAATTTATAAAAACTATAGACACCTTAAGAGTACAAATTTAAAGTGTCTATGTGGCTTAAGCCCATAGAAGTGATATTATCTAATAAAATAAAGCAATATTCCTAAAATTACTTCTTATTATCCTTAACTTCAATATCTTCTTTTATTGATTCAAACTTCTTATCACCTATGCCTTTTACATTTTTAATATCTTCTATTTTTGTAAATTTATTCTCTTTTCTATATTCTATTATAGCTTCTGCTGTAGCCTCTCCAATACCCTTAAGAGTCATAAGTTCTTCCTTGGAAGCAGTGTTTATATTTACAGCACCGAACAACAAACTAAAACTAAAAACAAATAATAACAGCAGTCTTTTCATAAATATATCCTTTAAAAATAATATGAATTTAGTATATAAAAGAATTATTAATATATTCTAAACTAGCATATATTATTTAGCATATTAGATATTTTCTACATTATAAATAATTAAAATTCTTATATGTTTTATGATTTTATTTATAATATTTCTAGAAATATTATAAATTTCAGCCATTTATACTAATTCTATATCTAAGCAACAATATCTATACCTAAATTCATACTTAAAATTCCTGAACAATAAATATACTTGTTTTAGTCTTTAAAATCATAATTTAAAGCTCTTTTACTAGAGGTCAAGTGTACTAAATCCAAAATAAAATAAAAGTATTTAAAATTTAATTTAACAAATTTTGATAAAAATGTTTAAATTCAATTTTACTAGATATGTTATTTAAAAATAAATATTGTAGTAAGTAATAAATAGTATAAAAACAAAGTCCGCAGTGACCTACTTTCCCAGC